>JABLTS010003621.1_pt1 | contig 305202 bp, 272 predicted proteins | sample 7160081 | NCBI WGS metagenome assembly JABLTS01 (sample SAMN14651231, study PRJNA627086) | human gut metagenome | isolation source: feces | host: Homo sapiens | reverse complement strand
TACGGCGGTGGCTGGTTTTGCCTCCGATTCCGAATCTAAGAACAGCTCGTTCGTTTCAAACCCTGGATTCTACCCACACATATGCCAGAAGCCTCAAACAATTGGAGATAACTGAAAAGATAAAAGAAAAGCTTTCCTCCAATCCACCGAAAAATAGAGCAGAATTGAATGATTTCATCAACGAAAATCCAGAACTTGCAGAAGAATTGAGAAACACACTGGATGATTTCATTTTAAAAGCAAAAAAGCGAGCAACTAAATCCAAACCATCGCAGAGCGTTTCAAAAAGTTTTACGATTCTGAAAGACGTTGATACCAGAATTTTCAGCAGCTTGAGCGATAAGGAATTGGAGAGCTTAACTGCTGATATCACCAGACTGTCTGAGAAAGTAGACTTTATCAAAGGAAAATTGAAAATCAAAAATCCCGTAGAAACTGCTTTTGAACAACAGCCATTTCTTCAAACGGAATCGACTTTGCCTGTTTCCACTCCGAAATTCAAAATCGCTGATCGGAAAATTATAGAACCGATGCTTTTATGCACAGATATGAATCAGGTTATTACCACCCCAACGGTTTGTTTGCATTTTCGTCTTGCGGAAAAATTGCCGTTTCAAGAGAATGAAGCAAGTTATCGATTGTTCTTTTTGAATGCAAAAAACGAAAGGATCAGTCAAAAAATAGAAATCACATTGCAAGCAGAACAGACACAGATGGTTACATTTTCGTTATCCATCACAGCCAAAGAGACGATTTGTTTTTTAGCAGTACAGTCCATGAATGATACGGAAGATGCCCTGCAACAAAAGATTCCATTTCAGATTTTATTCTGATTTTATTCAAAAATCTCGTTGTCAGAATGATTAAAAAATGGCTTTGGATATGCTATCATTCAAAGCCATTTTCTTTGCTTTTTGTGTTTATGATTAAGAATTCCAAGTGATATGCTATATGAAATGAATATAGCATCATTTTCAATTAAGGAGGTCTTTTCATGTATTATGGTAAAACGACAAAGAAATTGGAACAACTGTATGCAGAATACAATAAAATTTGGGGATGCGACCCAGACTGTTATGAAGAATTAGAATATGGGGAAAATGCATACAAAGAGTTTATGAAAGACATCAAAAAAGCTTTGAAAATGCGTGTAAAACTGACTGATATTTATCCGCCTGTTGACGATGAATTTTAATATACACAAATGCCAAAAAACGAATTGCTTTTTCCAAAAAGGAAGATAAATCGTACAAAATCCTTATGTTTTCCGAAAAATAGTTGCAATTTCAAATCTGGTATGCTATAATGAAAACAGTTCATGCATGAATAAAAAGAATAACGCTAAGAAAACGGTGCTTTTGGTTTTGCGTTTGCAAAATACAAAAGGTAAAAGGGAAACCAGTGTAATTCTGGTACGATCTCGTCACTGTAATAGGGGAGTGTTCCGTAATAGATGTCACTGTCGAACGATGGGAAGACCACGGAATCATGTTGATCCTTGAGTCAGGAAACCTGCCGTTTTTTGTACAGGAATCAAGATTCCAGATCACGAGGCATTGATCGTACAGAAACACTTTTAAATGGTGTTTGTTTCGGTATGCTTTCGGCTCATTTTTGGGCAGAAAGCTTTTTTATTTCCTCTGTTTTGTTTTCCTGATTTTCCTTGATTGTTTAGAAGGAGAATATATGATGAAAAAAGTAACTATTTTTATGCTTTCTTTGGCAATGACCGCTGCAATGTTGTCTGGATGCTCCAGCAGCAATGACAGTTCCAGCAGTTCTACAGCAGAAACAACAACTGCTGCTGAAACAACTGTTGCAGATGAAACAACAGAAACAGAAGCTGCTGAAGAAACTTCTCAGGAGGAAACTGTGGACGAAGAAGAAAATTATGATACCGGTGACGCATCCTTGGATAATATCCGCAATCAGGATGAAATCGGTGAACAGGAACTGTTGGTACTGAGTTTTGGTACAAGCTACAATGACAGCCGCCGTCTGACTGTTGGTGCAATTGAAAATGATTTGGAAAGTGCATTCCCAGACTTTTCTGTTCGCCGTGGTTTTACTTCCAACATTATTATTGACCATGTCAACAAGCGGGACAATGTTCTGATTGATGACGTAGACGCTGCAATGAATCGTGCTGTAGATAATGGTGTAAAGACACTGGTTGTACAGCCGACACATCTGATGCATGGTCTGGAATATGATGAACTGGTAAAAGAAGTTGGTAACTATGCGGATGCATTCGATCAGGTTGTATTTGGCGAACCGCTGCTGAGCAGTGATGACGACTTTGCAAAGGTAGAAAAGGCAATTACCGAATGGACAGCCGATTATGATGATGGAAAGACTGCCATTTGCTTTATGGGTCACGGTACAGAAGCAGATTCCAATGAAGTTTATCAGAAGATGCAGGATTTGCTGACCAAGGATGGTTATGCAAACTATTTTGTTGGAACAGTAGAAGCAACACCGTCTTTGGAAGATGTACTGGCAAAGGTACAGGCTGGCGATTATGAACGGGTTATCCTTGAACCACTGATGGTTGTTGCTGGTGACCATGCAAATAATGACATGGCTGGCGATGAAGATGGTTCTTGGAAGAAGACCTTTGAAGATGCTGGTTATCAGGTAGAATGTCTGGTTCGTGGTCTGGGCGAAAACGAAGCCATTCGTCAGATTTATGTAGAACACGCACAGGCAGCGATTGACTCTCTGGCAAAGGACTAATTCCCCCTCTTGTTGATTTTGTTCATCGGATGAAAATAATAGAAAGCGGTTCGGATTTTACCGACCGCTTTTTTGTGAAAGGAACTTTTATGAAAAAACGAATTTTTTCAATGCTGTTGGCATCTTGCTTTTTGCTGATTACCTGCTCTGGCTGCGGAGATACAAGCGAATCCAGTACCGCCAGCACAGAAGCAGCTACAACTGCGGAAACTGTTGAAACAGCAGAAACTGTACAGGTGGTACAAGATGGCATGCAGCCGATTTTTGGAAGCGACATCAAAGATGGCACATACGAAATTACAGTTGATTCCAGTTCTACGATGTTCCGAATTACTGCCTGTCAGCTGACTGTAAAAGACGGAACAATGACTGCGGATATGACTATGGGTGGTACAGGATACCTCTATTTATATATGGGCAGCAGTGCAGATGCAGAAAAGGCAGACGAATCCGACTATATTCCATTTACAGAAAATGCAGATGGCACACATACCTTTACCGTTCCAGTCGAAGCATTGGATTCTGGAATTGCCTGTGCAGCATTCAGCAAGAAAAAAGAAATCTGGTATGACCGGACGCTGGTATTTCGAGCAGACTCTCTGCCAATGGATGCCCGTTCCGATGATGCCTATACAACTGTAGAAAGCTTGCAGCTGGAAGATGGCACATACACTTGTTCTGTACAGTTAGAGGGTGGTTCTGGAAGAGCCAGTGTCACATCTCCAGCCACAATTACAGTAAAAGACGGCACTGCCACAGCAGAAATCGTTTGGAGCAGCTCCAACTATGACTATATGAAAGTGGATGATACGCAATATAATCCGACAAATACAGAAGGGAATTCTACATTTGAAATTCCTGTCTTGGGGTTTGACTATGCAATGCCTGTATCTGCGGATACCACTGCAATGAGCACACCGCATGAAATTGATTACACATTATTCTTTGATTCTACCACTTTGGAGAAACAAGAATGAAGTGGTATTCCCTTGGTGTGAGCAGCCTGCTCTGCATTGGACTGCTCACTGCATGTGGTTCAACATCTTCCGAACAAACAGAACTGTGGTCGGAACAAGCCTGTACCGGACATATGACGTTGCAATACGCAACAGAATTTTCTGTGGACTACTACGACCCCTATGCATTGATTACCATTGCAGACAATCAGCAGTATCTGCTTGTTCCGGAGGGAGAAACTGTTCCAGTGGGACTGGACACGAACATTACAGTGTTACAGCAACCATTTCAAAATCTCTATGTTGCAGCCAGTTCTGCAATGGATTTATTTGATGGAATCGGTGCTTTGGAGCAGGTGCGAATGACCAGCACAACAGAAAAAAATTGGAGTCTTCCGCATATTCAAGCGGCACTTGAACAGGGAACAATGTTGTATGTTGGAAAATATAATGCTCCTGATTATGAAACGATTTTATCTCAGGGGTGTAACCTTGCGATTGAGTCAACCATGATTTATCACAGTCCGGAGATTCAAGAAAAGCTGGAAACGCTTGGAATTCCTGTTTTGGTAGAGCGTTCTAGCTATGAATCCCATCCGCTCGGAAGAATGGAATGGATGAAATTATATGGATTGCTGCTGAATCGAGAAACAGAAGCAGATGCGTATTTTACAGCACAGTCCGAAAAACTGGATTCCATTTTGACGGAAAAAAATACGGGAAAGACGGTTGCATTTTTCTATATCACGACAAATGGTTCTGTCAATATTCGCAAACCCGGTGATTATACTTCTAAGATGATTGAACTGGCAGGCGGAAATTATTTGTTTTCCGCAGAGGATTTAAATGTAGAAGAAAACGCCTTATCTACCATGAATATTCAGATGGAAACTTTTTATGCAGCGGCAAAGGATGCGGATTACCTCATTTATAATAGTACCATTGATGGGGATATTCCGAACATGGAACAGTTCTTGCAAAAAAGTCCGCTTTTGGCAGACCTGAAAGCAGTCAAAGAACAGCACGTTTGGTGTACCAAACAAAACTTGTTTCAGCAAACAACCGGTGCAGCAGATATGATTGCAGATTTTCATGAGATTGTAACGGGTGCAGCAGACGGAAAAGACCAGCTGACCTACTTACATCGCATTTCTTAATGGAAAGGGTGAAAAATCATGAAATCGCATTCCACCATTCGATATTGGATTTGTTATCTGCTCTTGTTTGTTGTGTTGCTTGCTTTATTTGTTGGAACACTTTGCACAGGGAGTGTTCCGTTTTCTCTCTCTGAAATTGGTTCAGTGTTGATGCATCCGGAACAAAATACAACTGCTTGGAAAATCCTATGGGAAATCCGCATGCCCCGTAGTTTAACGGCGATTATTTTAGGCGGAGCACTTTCTGTTTCTGGCTTCTTGCTGCAAACATTCTTTTCGAATCCGATTGCAGGGCCGTATATCTTGGGGATTTCCTCCGGTGCAAAGCTGACCGTTGCCTTGGCAATGATTTTTTTCTTGGGACAGGGGAGATTGCTTTCTGCAATGGCATTGATTGGCGTTGCCTTTTTTGGGTCTATGCTCTCTATGGGGTTTATCCTGTTGATTTCTGGGAAAGTTCATCGAATGTCCATTCTGATTATTTGTGGGGTTATGATTGGCTATATTTGTTCTGCAATCACTGATTTTGTTGTTACCTTTGCAGATGATTCTAACATTGTCAACCTGCACAACTGGTCTATGGGCAGCTTTGCAAGCTCCAGCTGGCAAGACCTTCGTGCCATGAGCATCGTTGTATTTCCGGTATTGATTGGGACATTTTTTCTGTCAAAGCCAATGGGAGCATATCAGTTGGGAGAAGCTTACGCACAAAACCTAGGCGTTCCAATTCGTTTGTTTCGGGTCACATTGATTTTATTATCCAGTCTGCTTTCTGCGTGTGTCACGGCATTCGCTGGACCAATTTCTTTTGTTGGAATTGCTGTTCCACATCTGATGAAGAACCTGCTTCAAACTGCAAAACCACTCTGGTTGATTCCAGCTTGTTTTTTTGGCGGCGGAGCATTTTGCCTGCTCTGCGACTGGATTGCAAGAACGGTTTTTTCTCCGACAGAATTGAGTATCAGCACGGTAACAGCTGTATTTGGTGCACCCATTGTCATTTGGATGATGCTGCATCGAGAGAAGCGATAGGAGGAACACTGCCATGAAACCAATTCTTCTGCATACAGAACAACTAACAGTCGGATACCGAAAAAAAGCATTGATTCCGGACATTACATTTTCCGTTCAAGCTGGGCAAATTCTCACGCTCATTGGAGCAAATGGCGTTGGAAAATCGACCATCTTAAAAAGCATTGCTCGACAATTAGAACCAATTACTGGAACGATTTTTGTTGGAGAGCAGGAACTTTCTGCAATTTCCCATCGCAATCTTGCAAAATCCATGTCCATTCTAATGACACATTCTTTTCAGACAGAATTTTTACGCTGTATCGATGTTGTAGAGGCAGGAAGATACCCCTATACGGGACAACTGGGCATTCTCTCCGAACAAGACCATGAGAAAGTAGCGGAAGCGTTGCGTTTGGTGCATGGAGAAGAACTTGCACAAAAAGACTTCCGAAAAATCAGCGATGGACAACGGCAACGCATTCTTCTGGCGAAAGCAATTTGTCAAGAGGCGGAGATTTTGATTTTAGATGAACCAACTTCTTTTTTGGATGTTCGTTACAAGCTGGAATTTTTAACAATTTTAAAAGACTTGGTTCGAGAAAAGCAAATTGCTGTGATTCTCTCCCTGCATGAATTAGACTTGGCACAGCGAATTTCAGATGTGGTGCTCTGCATTCGCAATCATACAGTAGACCGAATCGGAACACCAGATGAGATTTTTACAGATGCTTACATCACCAATCTCTATGGGATTACTTGTGGTAGCTATGAAAGTCTTTATGGAACAATGGAACTTCCTGCTCCGACTGGAACGCCACAGACATTTGTCATTGGTGGCGGCGGAACGGGAAATGCGGTTTATCGGCAGTTGCAACGAGAAAACATTTCGTTTTATGCAGGTGTTTTGCACGAAAATGATTTGGATTATCCAGTTGCAAAAGCACTTGCCACAGAAGTTGTTGCAGAGAAAGCGTTTGAACCCATTGGAAAATCTGCTTTTCAAAAAGCAAGTTCGTTATTACAACATTGTGAGCGAGTAATTTTATGCTGCAAGCAATTTGGAACAATGAATCAAAAAAATCAGGAACTCATTTTACTTGCCAAAGAAAACGGGAAACAAATATTAGAAGCTAATTCTTAAAATCCGCCCATACAAGGCGGATTTTTTTATGGTTGACTTTTCGACTGGAACATGCTACAATAGAAATAGAATTCAGCCGAGAAAGCAGCGTGGAAATATGGGTAGACCGAAAAAAGAAAAACCAAATCGAAAAGATGGCTGCTATGAAATCAAAGCAACGGTTGGAACAGCCGATGACGGAACGCCCATCCGAAAAAGCTTTTACAGTACGAAGAGCAAAGAAGATGCCAGACGAAAAGCAGAGCAATACAAAGTCCAGCAGGAATTGCAGGAACAGACTGGAATTTGCTTGCAAAAGAATCGAACCTTGTTTTCTGCATGGGCAAGGGAATGGCTGGAAACTTACAAAAAAGGAAAAGTAAAAGACCAGACCTATTATTACACCTATCAGGTCAATGTGGAAAAGTACTTAATTCCGTTCTTTGGAGCAATGCGGTTGCAGATGATTCGGCAAATTGATGTGCAGCGATACTTTAATACGGTACAAAATGCAGAAACTGGAGCAGCCTTGTCAGCATCGGTATTGGACAAACACAAGATGATTTTAAGTGCTATTTTCCATGCAGCGATTGACAACGACCTTTGTTTTAAAAATCCTGTGAAAAATATAAAAATCACATCCAAACCCAAACAGGAACGGCATGTATACACAGCGGAGCAGGCAAAAATAGCGGAACAATATGCCATGAAACACGGAAGATATGATATTGTTTTACTAATGCATACTGGTTTGCGGCGGTCTGAATTATTAGGATTGCAGTGGGGTGATTTAGACTTTGAAAAGAAATTGCTTCATATACAACGAGCTGTAACGCAAACTAAAGGCGGCATTCTCATTGATAAGCCAAAAACAAAAACGTCTATCCGTGCTATTCCGATTTCTGATTTTATCATTGCAATCCTTGAAAAAATGGAACAAACCGGATTCTATGTGATTGCTGGGAAGCATCCAGATGAACCTATGAAGCCACATACCTATGCAGACCATTTTTCCGACTTCATGAAAAGGATGCAAAAAGAAACAGGGCTGCCAATTTTAACGCCACATGAATTACGGCACACATTCGGAACGTTGCTGCGGGAAAATGATGTAGATATTTATACCATTCAAAAAGTCCTTGGACATTCTGACATCACGGTTACTTCCGGCATTTATGTGCATAATGATATTGAGGTACTGCGGAAGCGATTGAAAGTAGATGAAAAATAAATCCGGATTTATGTCGTGATATTTGTCGTAGTAAAGAAAAAAGTCGCGTAAAATCGGACTATTTTTTGTGTTCGGACACGAGTCCTACTCTCGTCGGATTTTTTTATATTAGGAGGGTTATCATGTGTACTGCTGTCACTTATCAGACGAACCATTTCTATTTTGGCAGAACACTGGACTATGAAAGTTCTTATGGAGAAGAAATTGTAATTCTACCTCGAAAATTTCCACTTTCTTTTTTGCATAGGGGAACGGTTACACAGCACTATGCAATCATGGGAATTGCTCACGTTGCAAATCAGTATCCGCTTTTTTATGATGCCATCAATGAAAAAGGACTCTGCATGGCAGGACTGAATTTTGTTGGCAATGCACACTATGTAAAAAGTACAACTGAAGAAAATGAAGTTGCACAATATGAATTCATTCCGTGGATTCTCAGCACCTGTGCAACAACTGCTGAAGCAAAAGAACGAATCTCCAGTATTCACATTACAGATACACCATTTTGTGAACAAATGCCAGTTGGGCAACTGCATTGGATGATTGCAGATAAAAATCAAACCATTACTGTAGAAGCCGTTGCAGATGGTATCAAAATCTATGAAAATCCAGTTGGCGTTTTGACCAACAATCCGCCATTTCCAGAGCAGCTATTTCGATTAAATGATTTCATGCATTTATCTCCCAAACAGCCACAAAATCATTTTTCAAGCACGCTTTCTTTACAGCCATATAGCCGTGGTATGGGTGCATTGGGTCTGCCGGGCGACCTTTCTTCACAATCTCGTTTTATTCGGGCTGCATTTGTTCGTGCAAATGCTGTTTCTGGCACTTCTGAACAGGAAAGCGTCAGCCAGTTTTTTCACATTCTTGGTGCAGTGGAACAGCAACGAGGCTGCTGCGATGTTGGAAACGGGCAATATGAAATCACCATCTATACGGATTGCTACAATGCAGAAAAGGGAATTTTCTATTATACGACCTACCAGAATCACCAGATTTCTGCGGTACATCTACACAATGAACCATTGGACAGTGATTTCCTCATTCGCTATCCAATGATAACCGGAGAACAAATTCACTACCAGAATTGACGAAAAGAGGTTGCCATGTCGAACATTACAAAACGAGCCTTAGAACAATCACTGAAAAATTTACTGTTAAAAAAGCCACTGACAAAAATCACAATTTCCGATATTACCGCCGATTGCGGCATGAACCGCATGACATTCTATTATCATTTTAAAGACATCTATGACCTTGTGGAATGGGTTTGTTTAGAAGATGCAAAACGTGCTTTAGACCAAAAGAAAACCTATGACACTTGGCAACAGGGACTGCTGCAAATTTTTGAAGCCGTACAGGAAAACAAGCCATTTATCTTAAATGTTTACCGTTGTGTTCATCGAGAGCAAGTCGAAAAATATTTACAGCCCTTGGTTGACCAGTTATTATTGGATGTCATTCAAGAAGAATCAGTCGGGATGACAATACGGGAAGAGGATACACAATTCATTGCAAAAGTCTATTCTTATATTTTTATCGGCATCATGTTAGACTGGATTAAAAATGATATGCGAGAAGAACCAAAAGAACTGGTAGACCGTCTTGCAAAACTGCTGTATGGTTCGATTACCGCAGCAATCGAACGATTCCGCATTTAATTTTATCAACTTTCTCTATTTGATAAAAATCTTTACAATCTCTCACCCTGTGATAAAATTTTTATCACAGGGCTTTTTTTGCCTATTGCAACATTTTAAAAAATCGGGTATAATAAGAGCATCAAAAAACTTACAAGGAGGTTTCCGTATGTACTATTCCGCAGGAACTTATGAATCGTTTGCCCATCCTGAAAAACCGAAGGATGTGGACAAGAAATCAGCCTATATCATTGGAACAGGGTTGGCAGGGCTGACCGCAGCTTTTTATCTGGTTCGAGATGGACAGATGAAAGGCGAACACATTCACCTGTTTGAAAAATTGGAGCTTGCCGGCGGCAGTTGCGATGGCAGAAAAGACGTCACAAAGGGGTTCTTCATGCGTGGCGGTCGGGAAATGGACAATCACTTTGAAGTGATGTGGGACACATTCCGTGATGTGCCATCCATCGAAACACCGGGAATCTCCGTGTTAGATGAATACTACTGGCTCAACAAGCATGACCCGAACTATTCCCTGTGTCGTGCAACGGTCAATTGTGGCAAAGATGCCCATACAGACAAAAAATTTACGCTTGATAAAGAATCCGCATTGGCATTATCCAAGCTGTTTCTGACTCCGGAGAAGGATTTAGAGAACAAGAAAATTTCAGATGTTCTGCCAAATTCCTTTTGGAAAACAAACTTCTGGCTGTACTGGCAGACGATGTTTGCTTTTCAGCGTTGGTCGAGTGCTCTGGAAATGAAACGTTACTTGTGCCGATATGTGCACCATATTGACGGCTTACCGGATTTCAGTGCACTCCGTTTCACAAAGTACAACCAGTATGAAAGTATGATTCTGCCTCTGGTGAAATACTTGGAAGCTCATGGCGTTCAGATTGAATATGGCATGGATGTCAAGAATGTCATCATTGAAACAATTGGAACAAAGAAAGTTGCAAAACAAATTATCTACCGCAAAGATGGAAAAGACCAGACCATTGACCTGATTGAAGATGATTTGGTATTCATCACGAACGGCTGCTGTACAGATACTTCTTGTTATGGTGACCAGACACATGCACCGGATTTATCACACATCAAGAATGGTTGCGGGGAATCATGGGACTTGTGGAAGGCAATCGCCGACCAGGCAAAGCATGGAGAATTCGGCAAGCCGGAAGTCTTTTGTGGAAATGTAAATGCAACGAACTGGATGAGTGCAACTGTTGCAACCTCCAACGAAGAAATCATTCAGCATATCATTCGGGTTTGCAAGCGTGACCCTCGTGCCGGAAAAGTCACAACAGGCGGTATCGTAACGGTGAAAGATAGTACAGAGAACTGGTATCTTTCTTGGACGATTAACCGACAGCCACAATTCCGCTCGCAGGATAAAAACATGGTTTTAGTTTGGCTGTATGGATTGCACACCAACCGAGCAGGAAACTATGTCAAGAAAGCCATGCGAAATTGCACAGGGGAAGAAATCTGTCAGGAATGGTTGTATCACATTGGCGTTCCAAAAGAAAAGATTCCAGAACTTGCGAAGAATGCCTGCAACACAACTACTTGCTTTATGCCATATATCAACGCATTTTTCCAGCCACGAAAAGAATCTGACCGTCCTCGTGTTGTTCCAAATGGTGCAGTGAATTTTGCGTTCATCGGACAGTTTGCAGAAACACCAAGAGATACCATCTTTACCACAGAATATTCCATGCGAACAGGTATGGAATCGGTATATACCCTGCTGGATATTGACCGAGGCGTTCCGGAAGTTTGGGGCAGTAAGTATGATGTTCGAGAATTATTACGTGCCTGCTACTATGCAATTGACAAGAAACCAATCACAGAAGTTCCGTTGTCATTTGTAGAAAAGAAAATGATTCGTGTTCTTTTGAAGAAAGTTCATGGAACGGATATTGAATTGATGCTGAAAGAAAGCGGATTGATTGAATAAATCATAAGAAAAAGTCGAAAAAGCATACAGCTGCTGGTTTTTTGTAGGAAATCAGCAGCTGTTTTTTGCTTTCTAAAAAATTGGAACAATTTTTTTCAAAAAAGGGTTGCATTTTCTCGTGAAATGTTATATAATTATAATCAGGCAGTTCAAAGAAATTGTGCAAGTTGCAAATTGCTTATCTGCTACTTCATTTTAATAAGACTGGAGCGAAGAAAAAATGCAAACAACTATGACGAAAAATATCGCACTCGCCGGGCACGCCGGTTCTGGAAAAACAACTTTGTGTGAAGCCCTGCTTTATCAGAGCGGTGTCACAGAACGGATTGGAAAAATCACAGAAGGCAACACGGTTTCTGACTATACAGCGGAAGAAATCAAGCGGAAATCCTCCGTTTATACAACACTTTCCACCATTCGCACCGATGCTTTACAGGTCAATCTTTTGGATACACCCGGAATGTTTGACTTTGCCGGAGAGATGACCGAAGGAATTTATGGCAGTGATTGCACCTTGATTACTGTTTCGGGGAAATCTGGCGTTCGAGTTGGAACGCAAAAGGCATATGATTGTGCAGTTGCACTCGGAAAGCCTCGGATGTTCGTTGTCACAAAGCTGGATGATGACAATGCAAATTTCTATAACGTTCTGACAGATTTGAAGTCGAAATTTGGTTCTACGGTTTGTCCGGTTGTTGTGCCAGTAATTGCAGACCGAAAGATTATCTCTTATGTCAACCTGATTGAAATGAAAGCTTACCGCTATGATGAAGCTGGAAAAGCAGTAGAAACGGAGATGCCGACCGCAGCAGTTTCGGAAAAGATGGGCTATCGAATGGATGGCTTGATTGAAGCCTTCTCAGAAGCCGTTGCAGAAACCGACGAAGCATTATTTGAGAAGTTTTTCTCTGGTGAACCGTTTACACAGAAAGAACGAATTGATGGCATTCACAACGGCATCAAAAACGGAATTATCACGCCAGTGACCTGTGTTTCTGCTGCAACTTTGGCGGGCGTTGATATGTTGATGAAAGAATTAGAATTGTTAGTGCCATCTGCTCCAGAGCAGGCGTTGGCATTGGATGCAGCCGGTGAGCCAGTCGAGATTTCTTGCACACCAGATGCACCAACTAAGGCGGTTATTTTTAAGACTGCCGTTGACCCATTTGTTGGAAAACTTTCTTTCCTGAAAGTGCTCTCCGGTTCTCTGAAAAGTGGCGTGGAATTGGTGAATGCAACAGACGGCAGTACGGAAAAAATCGGTAAGTTGTTAGAACTATGCGGAAAGAAACAAACTGAAAAGGCAGAAGCTGTTTGCGGCGATTTGATTGCAGTTGCAAAGCTGCGTGCTCATACAAATGATACCCTTTGTGCATCGGAACAAGTTGTTTCCATGGAAGCACCGGAATACCCATTGCCTTGCTATCGTATGGCAGTACAGCCAGCTGCAAGAGGGGATGAAGCAAAGGTTGCCAGTGCGATGCAGAAAATCTTAGAGGAAGATCAGACACTTTCTTATGAGCAAGACCCTACTACAAAGGAAGCAATTCTGAGTGGTTTAGGGGAACAGCACTTGGCAGCGGTTGTTTCTCGGTTGCAGTCTGATTTTGGTGTATCTGTTACATTGAAAACGCCGAAAATCGCATATCGAGAAACCATTCGGAAAAAAGTAAAGGTACAGGGACGGTATAAGAAACAATCCGGCGGACATGGACAGTATGGTGATGTTTGGATTGAATTTGAGCCGTGCGTATCAGATGATTTGATTTTTGAAGAACGGGTATTTGGCGGAGCAGTTCCGAAGAACTTCTTCCCAGCAGTAGAAAAAGGCTTACAGGATTCCGTAAAGAAGGGCGTTTTAGCTGGCTTCCCAGTTGTTGGACTGAAAGCGATTTTAGTAGATGGCTCTTACCATCCAGTTGATTCCTCTGAAATGTCCTTTAAAACCGCTGCTTCCTTGGCATATAAAGAAGGAATGCGACTGGCAGAACCGGTTCTGTTAGAGCCAATCGGTACATTAGACGTTGCTGTTCCGGATGAAAATACAGGCGATATGATGGGCGAACTGAACAAGCGGCGTGGTCGTGTGCTCGGAATGCAGCCATCGAAAAAAGCTGGTATGACGGATATTTTGGCAGAAGTTCCAATGCGAGAAATGAATGATTTTGCATTGCTTTTGCGGCAGATGACGCAGGGAAGTGGTTGGTTTACCTTGAAGCCACTGCGATATGAACCGTTGCCATCCAACTTGGTAACAGAAGTCATTGTTTCGGAATCTGACCAAACATAATTCTATTATTCCTAATAATAAAGAAACCCCTCCCTCAGGAATTATTCTTGAGGGAGGGGTTTTGTTGTTGATAGAGAAATAAAGTTAAATCTTCGGCAGATTTTCCAGAGATTTCTGCAATTCTGCATCTGTCGGAATATAGTCAGACATCTTTCCATCGTTGAACTTTTCGTAAGCATACATATCAAAGTAACCTGTTCCAGTCAAACCAAACAGAATGGTCTTTTCTTCACCAGTTTCCTTGCAACGCAGTGCTTCATCAATCGCAACTTTAATGGCATGGCTGCTTTCCGGAGCAGGCAAGATGCCTTCTACTCGTGCAAACTGTTCTGCAGCAGCAAATACAGCTGTCTGTTCAACAGAAGTTGCTTCCATCAAACCCTGGTCGTACAGTTCAGACAAGATTGCACTCATACCGTGATACCGCAAACCACCTGCATGGTTCGGAGCTGGCATGAATCCACTACCCAGTGTATACATCTTCTGCAACGGGCAAACCTTACCAGTATCACAGAAATCATAGGCATAAACGCCACGAGTCAAACTCGGACAAGATGCCGGTTCAACTGCAATAAAACGATAATCTGCTTCACCACGCAGCTTTTCACCCATAAACGGAGAAATCAAACCGCCCAAGTTAGAGCCGCCGCCAGCACAGCCAATAATAATATCCGGATGAATGCCGTACTTATCCATTGCTGTTTTGGTTTCCAATCCAATAACAGACTGATGAAGCAATACCTGCGACAATACAGAACCCAGCACATAGCGATAACCTTCTTGTGTGGTTGCTGCTTCCACTGCTTCTGAAATGGCACAGCCAAGGCTACCATTTGTACCCGGGAATTCTTCCAGGATTTTTCTGCCGACTGCGGTCTTTGTAGATGGGGAAGGGGTTACATTTGCTCCATATGTCCGCATAACTTCCCGACGGAATGGCTTCTGTTCATAAGAAACCTTTACCATGAATACCTGACAATCAAGTCCCAGATATGCACAAGCCATAGAAAGTGCAGTACCCCATTGACCAGCACCAGTTTCTGTGGTAACACCCTTCAAGCCCTGCTGCTTTGCATAATAAGCCTGTGCAATTGCAGAATTCAGCTTGTGGCTACCACTGGTATTGTTTCCTTCAAACTTATAATAAATCTTTGCCGGTGTACCCAGCTTCTTTTCCAAGCAGTATGCACGAACCAGCGGAGATGGACGATACATCCGATAGAAATTCAAGATTTCCTGCGGAATATCAATATATGCAGTTGTGTCATCCAATTCCTGCTTTACGAGTTCCTTGCAGAAAACGGCTTCCAATTCTTCTGCGGTAACTGGCTGTTTGGTTGCCGGATTCAACAGCGGAGCAGGCTTTTTCTTCATATCAGCACGTACATTGTACCACTGTTTCGGCATTTCGGATTCTTCCAGATAAATTTTGTATGGGATTTCTTTTGACATTACAAAATACTCCTTTCATAGAAAAGCGGCAAACAAAAATCGTCTTTTGCATACCAGCCGCTTTTTGAATAAAAAGTTGCCGGGACAAAAGACGATTACCATTCGATTCTTCTGCGGTACCACCCTGCTTGATACAGTATTCTGTATCCACTCTAGCTTGATGACGAAAGCTACCCCGTCGCACCTACTACATTTTTCAATGATTCGGATTGCCCTCCAACGTCCATTCCCATTTTCCGTTTGCATTGCATTCCCACCATCTGCAACTCTCTGTGGCAACCTTGAAAATCGTACTTACACGTTATCTGCGGTTTCTACTTACTAGTTTACCATAAAAAACGACCATTGTCAATGTGCTTTTTTATTTTTATGCAAGTTGCAATAAAGAAGCATCAAAATTTGTGCAAAATATCTGTTTATCTCTGTTGAAGCTGTGCACGAATCCAAGCTGGAACAGTTTCCGGTTTCATTCCCAACACATAGGAAAATTCCTGCTCTACTAACTTTTTGGCTGTCTGTCGCATTCGTTCTTCTACGATTGGTAATTTCCGATGTTTTTGCATCATATGCAGCATAGATAAGATTTCCTGTTCATTGCCATTTTTCAAAATGGTTTTAAAATGTGCAGTTCGCTGATGTTGATTGTGAATCCATGGTTCATCTTCTTGTGCGGATAATTCATGCAACAGTTCTGTAATGGCTTCTTTTGTCAACAATGGTCGAATCCGAACAGGGTCATTTTCAATCGGAACGAATAGTGTTGTGCCTTTTTCAAAAATCGGCTGCAACACATAATATTTCTGATGTTGGTCTTCGGTGAATTGTTTTTCTTGGATGTCCTGAATTCGGCATACGCCAGTTGTAATATGCATAACAACGCTATGAATCGGGTATTCCATGATTGCACCTCCTTGGTACTAACGCAAAAAAGCGTAAATCCATTTTGTACGGATTTACGCTTTTCGCAACACGACATTCCTGATATAATTCTATGATACCACATCAAAAATGAGATGTCAAGGATTCTCGTTCAACTTTGTGAAAATCGCTAGAAAGCAAGCATTTTGATTTTGTGAAAATGTACCATGTCTTTACAGATTCAAAGATTATTGATTTGATTGAACATTTCCTGCATTTTCAAATCAATCGATGCAATGGTTTCTGCACAGTGCTTTAATTCACCGGTCAAGGAACTGGAAGCAGTGGCATTTCCAATGGACTTATAATGCAACTGATGTTCCAAACTTGCCCAGAAATCCATTGCAATGGTACGAATTTGAATTTCCACCGGAGCAATTTGCTTGCCAGTAGAAGTATAAATCGGGACTTCAATAATCATATGAAAGCTGCGGTATCCATTTGGCTTTGGATTTTTGATATAGTCCTTGGTCTTTACCAGATGAAAATCTTTATGAACGGTCAGCAAATCAGCCAGTGCATAAATATCATCAATATAACAGCAAATGACACGCACGCCTGCAATATCCTGCAAATGTTCCCGTGCAGATTCGGGAGAAACTGCAAAGCCTTTTCTTTGCAGTTTCCCGATAATGCTCTGTGGGGTTTTGATACGGCTTTCAATACTATGAATCGGATTTCTCTGAAAACGCATATTAAATTCGTTGTTCAAAATATTAAGCTGCGTTTTTACAACATTGATTGCAGAATCATACAAGTGTTCAATCTCCAAAAAAGAATAGAACACGTTCTGCAACTGTACTTCTTTTTGTTCTGGTACAATGCCTTTCATGGCATCTAAATAAAATTCTTTGTCATCCATGATTCTGATCCCTCGCAAATGAGAAAAAACAGTCGGATTCGTATGAAAAAGATTATGGAAGCAGACGGTTGATATCTCTCGGGAACATACTTGCCTGACGCACGTTGGACAGACCAAGTAGCTTCATGACAAACCGTTCCAGACCGATTCCAAGACCACCATGCGGCGGCAGTCCGTACTTATGTGCTTCCAGATAGTAATGGAAATCATCCGGATTCAAGCCCTGTGCAATCATCTTGTCTACCTGTTCCTGATAGTTGTGGATTCTCTGACCACCACTGGTGATTTCCAGACCACGGAACAGCAAGTCGAACTTATAAGCCAATCTCGGATCTTCCTTAGAATTCATTGCATAGAACGGCGGTTTCGAAGAAGGGAAGTGCGTAACAAAGATGAAATCACTGTCAAATGTTTTCTTTGCATATTCACAAAGAGCAACTTCATCTTCCGGTTCGAGGTCGAGCTTATTCTTAGAGCCCTTGTTTCCGAGGATTTCCTTTGCTTCCAAGAGGGTAACACACGGAATTTCCTTGACAACCGGAACATCTGCGTGCAGCATTTCCAGTTCATGTGCATAGTGTTCCTGCAAGTAAGAGAAGATATAGCGAATGGTTGCAGTTTCCATTGCCATAACATCATACATGCTGTCAATGTAGCCCATTTCAAAGTCCAAACCAATGTATTCATTGATATGTCTGGAGGTTGCGTGCTTTTCTGCACGGTAAACCGGAGCAATTTCAAATACACGGTCAAAGAATGCAACAGCAGTCTGCTTGTAGAACTGTGGCGACTGGTTTAAGAATGCTGGCTTGTCAAAATATTCCAGATGGAAGATATTTGCACCGCCTTCTGCACCCTGTGCAACAATCTTCGGGGTGTGAATTTCAGTAAAGCCCTGAGAAAGCATAAACTGCCGGAAACCGTTTGCAACGCCTTCCTGAATCTTAAAGATGGCACGTTCATTCACATTTCTCAGAGAAACAGCACGGTTGTCCAGATTGATATCCAAAGAGCAGCTCAGTTTCGGATTGAAAATCTTCAGCGGAACTTCTTCGTTGGATGCAGAAATTACGGTCAAGTGCGTCAACTGTAATTCCAGACCGCCAACAGCCTTTTCATTTTCCTTTACGATACCCGTTGCAGATACAAAATTGCCTTCCCGAATGCCGTCCATCTTTTCTGCACAATTAGACGGGTCATAAATTGCCTGCATGAGATACCGACCCGTTCTCAGAATGATAAATGCAAAGCTGCTCATCTGGCGAACCTTATGAACGCAAGCCTTCAGACTGATTTCTTCCCCAATCTGGTTTCTTGCTGCTTCATAATCAAATTCCGGAAGCAATGTATTGCCATCTACTTGCAGAATCTTGTCCTTTACAGTCGGACGATAAGCGGCATCGTTGTGATATTCGGTATATGCAACTTCTTCCGGAGCGGTTTCGGTCTTTGCTGCTACTTTTTCCTCTGCAACTGTTTCTTTTGCAGCAACTGGCTGTTTCAAAGCAGCTTCCAATGTTTCCTTGATCACCTTTGGTGTACAAATACCACGCAATGCCTTGGTGCACTGACCCATCAGGAAACCAAATACCTTCTGTTCACCGTTCTGATACTGAACCACTGCAGTTTCATTTGCAGAGAGAATCGCTGCAATCTGTTCTTTTGCTTTTGCAAGGTCGTTGACGATCAGCATACCTTGCTTCTTTGCAATGCTTTCTGCATCTTCGCCAGTTTCTACCATGGCACGCAGAACTTTCTTTGCATCATTCTTAGAAATTTTTTCCGTATCCGCCATTTCTACCAGCTTTGCAAATTCAGCAGCAGAGAACGGCAAGGTTTCCATGGTAACTTCGCCCAAATTGATACGACGCATCAATTCCCCGATGATGAAGTTTGCAAGGCTCTTCGGTGCAGCATAAGTTTTCATAGCATCCTCAAAGAAATCAGAAACTCGCTTCTGGTTTACAATGATTTTTGCATCTGCTTCGGAAAGTCCATAAGAATGAATATACCGCTGCAACCGTTTATGTGGCAGTTCCGGCAGCATATTCTTGATATTGTCAAGCATTTCATCGGTAAAGTTTACCTGCAAGATATCCGGTTCCGGGAAGTACCGATAATCGTGTGCATTTTCCTTACTTCTCATAGAAGTGGTTTCGCCCTTGTTATCGTTGAACCGACGTGTTTCCTGAATGACCCGCTTACCAGCATCCAGCAACCGAGATTGCCGCTTGATTTCATAGTTAATGGCACGGGTGATTGCTTTCAGAGAGTTCAGGTTCTTGATTTCTGCACGAGTACCCAGTTCTTTATCATCTGGCTTCATGATGGAAATGTTGACATCGCAACGCAGAGAACCCTGCTCCATCTTACAGTCACAAACTCCTGCATATTGCAGCAGCAGGCTAATTTTTTCTACAAATGCCTTTGCTTCTTCCGCAGAGCCGATATCCGGTTCTGTTACGATTTCAATCAGCGGAATACCGCAACGGTTATAGTCTGCCAGAGAAACAGCGTTGAAATCATCATGAATCAGCTTACCAGCATCTTCTTCCAGATGAATCCGGTTGATTCGGATGTTTTTCTTTCCTTTTTCTGTTTCAATTTCTACCAAACCATCAATACACAGCGGACGCTGCAACTGAGAAATCTGATAAGCCTTCGGCAAGTCCGGATAAAAATAGTTTTTCCGGTCAAATACAGAGAATTTATTGATGTTGCAGCCCAGTGCAAAACCAGCCTTTACAGCATACTGTACAGCGGTCTGGTTGATGACTGGCAGTGTTCCCGGCATACCTGTACAAACTGGGCAGCAACGGGAGTTCGGGCTGCCGCCGAATTCTGCACTACAAGTACAGAATACTTTTGATTTTGTCAGCAGTTCCGCATGAATCTCCAGACCAATAACAGGAATATATGATGACATTATAATATGACCTCCTGAGAATTAAAGTGAAAGGGACGGGGTTCTCAGTGTAAACTGCTGAGAAAATGCATCTGCAACTTGCAGAATGGTAGCTTCATCGAACTGTCTGCCCGTTAAAGACATACCAATTGGCATACCAGCTTCATCATAACCGCATGGGGTTGAGAGAGAAGGCAGTGCTGCAATGTTTGCAGTAACAGTGCAAATATCCGCCTGATACATCTTAACCGGATCAGAGATATTTTCATGAATATGATAAGCAACCGTTGGGGTAGTCGGTGTCAGCATAACATCGCACTTTTCAAAGATTGCAGCATATTCAGCGGAAATCTTCTGCCGCAGTGCCATTGCCTTTCCATAGTATGCATCGTAGTAACCACTAGACAACGCATAGTTTCCGAGCAGGATTCTTCTCTTTACTTCAGAGCCAAATCCTTCGCTTCTGGAATTACAAATCAATTCATTGAAGTTTTCGCCAATCTTACTTCTATGACCATACTTGATACCATCATAACGGGACAGGTTCGAAGATGCTTCTGCGGAGGCAATCAGGTAATAAGCTGCAACTGCATACTTCAAGCTCGGCATATTGCAGGAAACCAGTGTTGCACCCATTTTTTCATAGGTCTTTGCAGCTTCCATAACAGCATTGCGAATGCTATCGTCAATTCCTTCGCCAAAGAATTCTTCCGGCAATGCAATTTTCATGCCCTTGATGTCTTTTCCAATCTTTGCAGTATAATCTTCCACCGGCTTCTTGGAAACTGTTCCATCATGTGGGTCATAACCTGCAATCGCATTCAGGAGCAGGGCACAATCATACGGACTCTTTGCAATCGGCCCAATCTGATCCAGAGAGGATGCAAATGCAATCAAGCCATATCGGGAAACACGACCATAAGTCGGCTTCAATCCGGTAACGCCGCAGAATGCAGACGGCTGACGAATCGAACCACCTGTATCCGAACCCAGTGCAGCGGTTGCAAGGGAAGCGGATACACATGCAGCAGAGCCACCAGAAGAACCGCCCGGTACACAATCCTTTCCGAATGGATTCTTTGTCTTTGCAAATGCAGAAGTCTGTGTAGAGCCACCCATTGCAAATTCATCCATGCTGGTTTTGCCGAGCATAACTGCATTTTGTGCGTTTAACTTTTCCATAACGGTTGCATTGTACGGCGGAATGAAATCCTCCAGCATTTTTGATGCACACGTTGTGCGAACGCCATCCGTGCAAATGTTATCCTTAATCGCGAGCGGAATTCCGCAGAGCGGAGCAGCAGTTCCGTCATCAATTTTCTTTTGTGCAGTTTCTGCATCCTGATATGCCTGCTCCTTGGTGACTGTAATATAGCTTTGCAGAGCAGGATCATATGTTTCAATTCGATTCAGATAGCATTCTGTCAGTTCTTTTACAGAAATTTCGTGACGATCCAGCAGATCCCGCTGTTCACGAATGCCCATTGTTGTAATATCCATATGGCTTTTTCACTTAATAAAAAGTGAATCTCCTTTCCTATTATTCTACGACCTTCGGTACGACGAAGCAATTTTCATCATTGACAGCATTTTGCAGAATCTTTTCTGTTGGGAAGCTCGGTACACTGAAATCTTCCCGCAAGTCATTCAGATAGACATTTTTATTATCTGCGACTGCATCATAAGTGATGTCAATTTCTTTTACCGTGTCCATGATTGCAATGATACTGGTCATATCCTTTGCCATTTGTTCCAGTTCTTCCGGAGAAAAAGCGAGTTTGCCCAGTTCTGCCAGATAGGAAACCATGTTCAAATCCAATTCTAAAACCTCATTTCTCAACAGATTTCCCGACAATTGCTTGAAAAACGGCAACTGCAAAGAAAATCTGTTTTCTGTATTCTGATAAATTATAACACATATACAGGCGTTTTGCAAGTTTTTTCTTGAACAGAATCCAAATTTTCTGGCGGAACGAAAAAAATTTGCATTATGCCTTGATTTATGACGGATTTTTTTGTATAATAAGAGAAGCGTATCAAGAAGGAGGATTGTATTATGCTGACTTTTTCAAAAATGCATGGGATTGGAAACGATTATATTTACATCAATTGTTTTCAAGAAACCGTAACCGACCCGGAAAAGCTCTCTATTTTTATGAGCAATGTTCGGTTTGGTGTTGGTTCGGATGGACTGGTATTGATTTTACCGTCTGAAGTCGCTGATTTCAGAATGCGGATTTTCAATGCAGATGGTTCAGAAGCCATGATGTGTGGAAATGCAACTCGCTGTGTCGGAAAATATGTTTACGAACACGGCATGACAGACAAAACCGAAGTATCCTTGGAAACCAACTCCGGTATTAAGTACTTAACCCTTTATGTCAACGAAGCAACCAACAAAGTGGATGCTGTAAAGGTGGATATGGGGAAGGCAATTTTAAAACCGGCAGAAATTCCGGTGGCAGATGATGGCGACCGCTTTATTGCAAAGCCAGTTGTCGTAGATGGTGTTTCCTATGATATGACTTGTGTTTCCATGGGAAATCCCCATGCGGTTGTATTCTTACCGGAAATTGATTCTCTGGATTTAGAGAAAATGGGACCTTCTTTTGAACATCATCCATTATTCCCGAATCGGGTCAATACAGAATTTATTCGGGTGATTGATGATCATACGCTGCAAATGCGTGTTTGGGAACGGGGAAGCGGTGAAACATTCGCTTGCGGTACAGGTGCTTGTGCAGCAGCAGTTGCTTCTGTTCTGAACGGCTATTGCAAACGGGAGCAGGAAATTCTGATTCACCTGCGTGGCGGTGATTTACGGATTATCTATCACAATGACGAATCTGTCACCATGATTGGACCTGCAACCTTCATCTTTGAAGGAAAAATGGAATATCCGGTATGATAAGCCGATTTTCTATGATGAAATTTGATTAAAGGAGAGATTGAAATGCCAACCATTAACGAAAACTTTCTGAAGTTGGAAAAGAACTATCTGTTTATCAACATTGCAAAAAAAGTCAATGCGTTCCTGAAAGAACATCCGGAAGCTGACTTGATTCGGATGGGCATTGGAGATGTTACCCTGCCAATCGCACCAGTTTGCGTAGAAGCAATGAAAAAAGGTGCAGATGAAATGGGTGTCAAGGAAACCTTTAAGGGTTATGAAGACAGTGGTACAGGTTATGATTTCCTGAAGCAGGCAATCGCTGACTATTATCAGCAGTACGGTGTTACCTTATCTCTGGATGAAATCCGTGTAAATGATGGTGCAAAGTCAGACTGCGGGAATATTGTTGATATCTTCGGTGATGACAATGTTGTTATGGTAACAGACCCAGCATATCCGGTTTATGTAGATTCCAACAAGATGGATGGCAGAACCATTATCTATGCAAATTCCAATGAATCCAACGGATTTGCAGCTATGCCGGACTTTTCTGTTCATGCAGATTTGATTTACCTCTGCTCTCCGAACAATCCGACTGGTTCTGTTTATACGAAAGAACAGCTCAAGACTTGGATTGATTATGCAAAGCAGAACAAGGCAATCATTATCTATGATGCTGCTTATGAAGCATTTATCACACAGCCGGATATTCCACACAGCATTTTTGAAGTAGAAGGTGCAAGAACGTGTGCAATTGAAATGTGCTCACTGTCCAAGACGGCTGGATTTACTGGTATGCGTTGCGGTTATACAGTTATTCCGAACGAATTGACCGTAACTGCTTCTGATGGAACCGTTGTCAGCATCTCTCAGATTTGGGGCAGACGGCAGGGAAGTAAGTTCAATGGTGTTTCTTATCCGGTACAGTGTGCAGCTGCTGCTGTTTTCACAGAAGAAGGCAGAAAGCAGATTCAGAAGAACATTGCTTACTATCAGGAAAATGCAGCCATTATCAGCAAAACCATGGATGAACTGGGAATCCCGTATACAGGCGGCGTAAACTCTCCGTATATTTGGTTCCAGTGCCCGAATCACATGTCCAGTTGGGAATTCTTCGATGAAATGCTGCATAAAATTGCAGTGGTCGGCACACCGGGCGAAGGCTTTGGTAAGAATGGCGATGGCTGGTTCCGTCTGACTGCATTTGGTGATCGGGAACGCACAAAGGAAGCCATGGAACGCTTCAAGAAAATGTTACAGAAATAATTTGGAGGATTATCATTATTATGAGAGCAGTAATTACAGTTATTGGTAAGGACAACGTTGGTATTTTACATAAGGTCAGCGGCGTTTGTGCAGAATATCAGGCAAACGTTTTGGAAGTAACCCAGAGCGTTTTGCAAGATATGTTTGCAATGATCATGATGGTAGACATCACAAAGATGACAGCAGACTTTGCAAAGCTGAGCGATCAGCTGACGGCATTGGGAGAAGAACTTGGTCTTTCTGTTCACTGCATGCACGAAGACATTTTTAACGCAATGCATCGAATCTAAGGAAGGGAACAAGAAACATCATGAATAATGCAATCTTTAATGCCGGGGACATTCTGGAAACCATTCGTATGATTCAGGATGAATGCTTGGATATCCGTACAACCACGATGGGAATTTCTCTTCTGGATTGTATTGATTCCGACATTCATAAGGCTTGCGATAAGGTTTATGACAAAATCACAAGACGGGCAGAAAAGCTCGTTTCCACCGGTGAAATCATTGAAAAGGAATATGGCATTCCGATTATTAACAAGCGAATTTCAGTCACTCCGATTGCAATGCTGGCAGCAGCTTGCCCGAACGAAAGCCCGGTTCTGTTTGCAAAGACCTTGCAGCGTGCAGCAGAAACCTGCGGTGTAAACTTCATTGGCGGTTATTCTGCACTGGTACATAAGGGTTTTAGTGCAGGCGACATTGCTCTGATTCGTTCCATTCCGGAAGCACTGGATATTACAACACGCCTTTGCTCATCTGTCAATGTTGGTTCTACTAAGAGCGGGATTAACATGGATGCTGTAAAGATGATGGGCGAAATCATTCTGGAATCTGCCAAGCTGACTGCTGACCGGCAGTGTGTTGGCCCATCTAAGCTGGTTGTATTCTGTAACGCACCGGAAGATAATCCGTTCATGGCAGGTGCATTCCACGGTGTCGGCGAATCGGATTGTGTCATCAATGTTGGCGTTTCTGGCCCTGGTGTTGTTCGCTCTACCATTTCTAAGTATCCGGATGCTTCCATCAACGAACTGGCAGACATCATTAAAAAGACTGCATTCAAGATTACTAGAATGGGTCAGCTGGTTGGTAAGCGGGCTTCTGAAATGCTCGGCGTAGAATTCGGCATTGTAGACCTTTCTCTCGCACCAACTCCAGCAGTTGGGGACAGTGTTGCACACATTCTGGAAGCAATGGGTCTGGAAATCTGCGGTACACATGGTACAACTGCTGCTTTGGCAATGCTGAACGATGCCGTTAAGAAGGGCGGCGTTATGGCATCCTCCAGTGTTGGCGGTCTGTCTGGTGCATTCATTCCGGTTTCTGAAGATGCTGGTATGATTGATGCTGCGGTAGATGGCACATTGACCTTGAGCAAACTGGAAGCAATGACCGCTGTATGCTCCGTTGGTCTGGATATGATTGCAATTCCGGGCGACGTAGATCCGACTACCATTTCTGCAATTATTGCGGATGAAATGGCAATTGGTATGGTAAATACTAAGACAACAGCCGTTCGTGTCATTCCGGCAATTGGCATGAAGGAAGGCGACATGCTGGAATTTGGCGGATTGTTCGGTAGTGCTCCAGTTATGCCGGTTAGCAAGAAATCTTCTGCTCGGTTTATCAATCGTGGCGGTAAAATTCCGGCTCCGATGCAGAGCTTAAAGAACTAATGCAGAAACAATATCATATTGCGGTAATTGGCGGCGGTGCTTCTGGCTTACTTGCCGCCATTGCTGCAAAAATAGAAGGTGGAGCAGGTTGCAGTGTTGTCATTCTGGAACGAAATGACCGGATTGGTCGGAAAATTCTTTCAACAGGGAACGGCAGATGCAATCTTGGGAATACTGTAATCCAGAAGGAAAATTACAGTGGTTCTTTATTGGAAAAAGCCTTTGCAATTTTTCAGCAAGCACCGAAAACAGAGGATTATTTTCGTCAGATGGGGTTGATTTGTAGGGAAGAGGAACACCGCTTATATCCCCATTGTAATCATGCCAGTGCTGTATTGGACAGCTTACGCTTACAAGTTGAACTTTACGGAATTGCAGTACAATGTGACTGCCAAATTCAGAATCTGATTCCAAAAAAACATGGGTTTTTGTTGCAATCAGATACAGAATCTTATTTTGCGGAGCAGGTAATTTTTGCTTGTGGGGGATATGCAGCCCCTGCACTTGGAACAGATGGTTCTGCATATGCAATGCTGAAAGATTTAAAGATTGCCATTCGTCCTTGTACGCCTGCACTTTGTTTTCTAAAAACAAAGACAGAATTGGTTCGTGCATTGAAAGGCATTCGATTGCTTGCAAAGGTATCACTCTATGAAAACGGCGTTTTAAAGCGTCAGGAACGTGGGGAAGTGCAGTTTACAGAACAAGCATTATCGGGTATTTGTATATTCAATTTATCTGCATACTGTGATAAGCTGTCACACGCAACGTATACAGTAGCGTTGGACTTATTGCCGGATTGGGATTTAGAACAGGTTTATGCGTTTCTGTGGGAACTATACGCATTGCGTGGAACATTGCCAATCGAAGAATTTTTCATAGGGATATTTCAAAGAAGAGTTGGGCTGCAAATCTTAAAGCAATATGGGATTTTACAAAAAGAACCACGATTGATTGCTTCCTGTACACCAAAGGAAATAAAACAATTGGCATCTTTTTTGAAAGCATGGAAATTTCCAGTCATCGGGAAAGGGGACTGGAAGAACGCACAAATTTCCTGTGGCGGTATTATATCCGAAGAAGTATCCGCTGACTTGGAATCAATTCGTTATCCGGGACTATATTTTAGTGGGGAAGCGTTGGATTTGCAAGGGGATTGCGGTGGCTATAATTTAAATTGGGCATGGGCATCCGGTTGGTGGACGGGGACACATGCAGCAAAAGAATGGAAACAAAAGCATGATTAAAATCAGTGAAATCAAAATGCCAGTCGGTTATACAGAAGAGATGGTAACCGCTAGCATCCTAAAAAAATTGCATTTAAAGAACGATACTTCTCTTACATGGAACTATTTTAAAAAGTCCATTGATGCCAGAAAAAAGCAGCAAATTCAATATCAAATCTCTGTTCTCGTTTCTCATCCAAATGAACAAAAGTTATTACAACAGGCAAGTGCTAGAAAAGAAAAAAACATCACATCTTATCAGCCTTATGTTTATCCAGTTCTATCTATTTCTAAAAGACCGGAAAATCGTCCGGTGGTTGTTGGATTTGGCCCAGCTGGTATGTTTGCCGCTCTTGTTTTAGCAAAAGCAGGGTTACAGCCATTGGTGTTAGAACGAGGAAAATGTGTCGAAGAACGAAAAAAAGATGTTCTGGATTTCTGGGAAAATGGCATTCTGCATACAGATTCCAACATTCAATTTGGAGAAGGTGGAGCAGGCACTTTTTCGGATGGAAAGCTAACAACCGGCATTAAAGATTCTCGTATTCGTTTCATTTTAGAGACATTTGTTGCTTGCGGTGCACCGTCCGAAATTCTATACCTTGCAAAGCCACATATTGGAACAGACTATTTAGAACAGGTTGTAAAGAATGTTCGCTGCCAGATTCAAGAATTAGGTGGAGAAATTCTGTTTTCTGCACGATTTACAGGGTATCAAACAGACGAACAGGGAAGCTTGAAATTGATTTCATATGAAAAAGAGGGAAGCATTCAAGAACAACAGACGCAGCATTGTATTTTAGCAATTGGACATAGTGCAAGAGATGTTTTTCAGCTGTTCTATGACAAAAATATCCCACTCCAACAGAAAAATTTTGCAATGGGTGTCAGAATTGAACATCTACAATCTGACATCAATAAAAGTATGTATGGAACATTTGCCAAACAGTTACCAGCAGCGGATTATAAGCTCGCTGTTCATTTGCCATCTGGCTATGACTTATATACGTTCTGTATGTGTCCGGGCGGAAATGTTGTTGCGGCAGCATCTGAAGAAGGTCATTTAGTTGTCAATGGCATGAGCAATCATGCAAGAGATGAGAGAAATGCAAATAGTGCATTATTGGTTGGAATTTCTCCAAGAGTTCTTGCAAGTGATCATCCATTAGCTGGCATGTTTTTACAGCAAAAATTGGAACAACAAGCTTTTTTGTCTGGCGGTGGCAATTATGCAGCACCTGTCAGCTGTGTCGGTGATTTCTTGAAAAATCAAACATCTAGTTCTTTCGGAAAAGTAACGCCAACATACCGACCGGGTGTAAAATTTGTAAATCCGAGAGAATATCTGCCGGAATTTATGGTACAAACCTTAAAAGATGGCATTTTAGAGATGGGTAAAAAAATTGCAGGATTTGACGACCCAGAAGCAATTTTAACAGGCGTTGAAACAAGAAGTTCGTCGCCAGTTCGGATTTTGAGAAATGAGAAATTGGAATGCATTGCAGTTGCTGGATTGTATCCATGTGGCGAAGGTGCTGGATATGCTGGTGGCATTACGTCGGCAGCTGTAGACGGAATCAAGTGTGCAGAAAAATTAATTGAAAAAATAGAAAATAACTGAGAAACCCCTTTCAAAAGGGGTTATATCCAATTGCACCAAATACAAATTTGGTGCAATAAGAAATCAAATTTGGAAGGGAAGTGCCATTTATGCCGATTGACCGCACCGCTTGTCCAGAATTTCTAAATGACTATATTCTATATCTTTCCATGTCCAAATCGCTTTCTCCTCGGACAGTTGAAGAATATTATCTGGACATCCGGTTGTTCTTACAATACATCCTGATGATGAAAGACAAACAATATGTGAAGCTGGACGAAACGGATATGCAGAAAATTTCTATTGTCGATTTTCCGGTTTCATTATTGGATACCATCAAGCTTCAGGATTTATATGAGTTCTTATACTATGTGACAGAATCCCGTGACAACCATGACCGTGCTCGTGGACGCAAAGTTTCTGCGATCAAAAGCCTATTCCACTATCTTTATGTCAATAAAGAACTGATTCACCAGAATCCAACAGAATATTTGGAACTGCCTTCTCTTAAAATGTCTCTGCCGAAATATCTAACTTTGGAACAAAGCAAATCTCTGCTGGAACATATGGATACTGCCTACCCAGAAAGAGATTACTGCATCATTACCCTATTTTTAAACTGTGGGCTACGATTAAGCGAACTGGTTGGTTTGAATTTAAATCATATCAATTTGAAAGAAACAAAAATGCGAGTATTCGGAAAAGGCAGAAAAGAACGGATGGTTTATTTGAATCATGCATGCATGAATGCATTGGATGATTATTTAGAAGCACGAAAAAAAATAAAAAACAGTCAAGAAGAACCTGCCTTGTTTTTAAGCAAACGAGGTTCTCGTATCAGCAAGCGACGTGTGCAGCAGATTGTAGAAGATGCTCTGCAACGAGCTGGATTATCCGGACAGGGTTATTCTACCCATAAACTCCGGCATACCGCTGCAACCTTGCTTTATCAATATGGAAATGTAGATACATTGACATTAAAAGAAATTCTAGGACACAAAAGCACTGCAACAACAGAGATCTACACGCATTTGTCAAATGCAATCCTGCAAGAAGCCGCTGACCACTCCCCACTTGCTGAAATCACCAATCATCCAGCATCCGATGAATCAGATCCAGATGAACCTGATGTGGTATCTGTTGTTCTTCCGGATGTTTTGCCAGAGAATGAAAATAAGGAGTAATCATCATGATAAATGGTGTGATTTTTGATATGGACGGAACACTTTTGGATACAGAACGGGTTTTAATTCGTTGCTGGATTAAAAGTGCTGCTCTTCATGGATTTGAGATGAAAGAACAACACGCTTTAAATATCCGAAGCCTGCAATATCGCTTTGCAGAGCCATACTTGAAGCGTATTTTTGGGGAATCTTTTGATTATACGGCGATTCGAGAAACACGGAAACAGTTATTTTCAGAAGAACTGCAAAAAAATGGAATCCCCGTAAAACAGGGCGTACTTCCCTTTTTGCAATTCTGTAAAGAACAACAAATTCCAACAGTTGTTGCAACTGCCACGCCAAAAGATCGAGCAACCAGATACTTAGAAGAAGTCGGATTTCTCCCCTATTTTACGGAGATTTTCGGCAGCAATCAAGTGAAAACAGGAAAACCGTTTCCAGATATTTACCAAGCGGCTGCACAATCTATCAATTGTGCACCTTCCGATTGCATGGCGTTTGAAGACGCTCCAAATGGCGTGCTCTCTGCATTTTATGCAGGCTGTAAAGTTGTCATGATTCCAGACTTATCGCAGCCAGATGAAATGTTACAGCCGTTCCTCTATGCAGTTGCACCAAATTTGGAACAGGCAATTCCGATTTTAAAGGAGGCGATACAACATGGATAAACCGAGAGTTTCGAAAATTTTCGATATCCCCCCCTACTACTATTTTGAAAGCGGAAACGATTATTCTGGAAGTAAGAATTTGAATCAGTTTAATTATAAGGTAGAATATGGAAAAGAAAATCTGACGCTGAAAATCTGGCATGGAATGCTTTGCTCCGAAAAGGCAACCATAGAAATCGAGCAAACATATCCAAACAATGCAGACGGTTTTCAAGAGATGATTCACTTTTTGGAAGAAACCTATCAAAAAGAACAAGCATAACAAAAACCGGCAGTGAAGACTTCCCTTTTCACTGCCGGTTTCGTATAAAATCATTTCACTCTTACAGAGTCTTGTCAACCCGTTCTACTTTCATCATGTTTGTAGAGTGAGAAACGCCAACTGGAACACCTGCTGTAATAACAACAATATCATCCTTGTCAACCAGATGATTTTCCAATGCTGCATCTACTGCGGCTTCAAATAATTCATCTGTATTCTGCTTTTCGCCAATCATCAGCGGATGAACACCCCAGCTCAGATTCATCTGCCGCCAAACCTGATCGCTAATGGTGCAGCTGATAATCGGACATTTCGGGCGATATTTCGAGATTTCTCTTGCTGTTACACCACTCATTGTTACAGTCAAAATTGCCTTTGCATCCAAGTCGTGAGCGGTTGTTACAGTTGCGTGAGCAATTGCATTTGAAATATCCTTGTTATACTGATAAGTTGCATGCATATGCTTATAGTCAATGTTGTCTTCGGTGGTCTTTGCAATCAAATCCATTGTCCGAACAACTTCTACCGGATAAGAACCAGCAGCTGTTTCACCAGAGAGCATAATCGCACTCGTTCCATCATAAATTGCATTGGCAACGTCGGTAATTTCTGCTCTGGTCGGTCTGGAATTTGTAATCATGGATTCCAGCATCTGCGTTGCAGTAATGACCTGCTTGCCTGCTTGATAGCCCTTCCGAATCAGTTCTTTCTGAACTGCCGGAATCTGTTCAAATGGAATTTCTACACCAAGGTCACCACGAGCAACCATAATGCCATCTGCGGATTCCAGAATTTCGTCAATGTTCTTTACGCCTTCCAGATTTTCAATCTTTGCGATAATCCGGACATTGAACCAACCAAGGCTATGCGTATATTTTCTCAAATAGTCAATATCTGCGGACGTGCTGACGAAACTTGCTGCGATGAAATCAAATCCCATCTTCGCACCAAATTCCAAGTCGTTCCGGTCTTTTTCGCTCAGATACGGCATAGAAAGTGTAACGCCTGGAACATTGATCCCCTTATTATTAGAGAGCACACCGCCGTGAATGACTAAACAAGTAATTTCTGTTGAATTTACACGATTTACAACCATTTCAATGACACCATCGTTGATTAAGATGTGTGTTCCCGGCTTTACATCGTGCGGTAAATTTTTAAAGGATACACTTCCCCGTTCTGCTGTGCAAAGTACATCTTCTGTCGTCAGAACATAAGTGTCCCCATCGTGAATGGTGACTGGCTTGTCATCTACAAATTTTCCAAGCCGAATTTCTGGTCCTCTGGTGTCCATCAGAGTTGCAATCGGCAGTCCAAGTTCTTCCCGTAACCGGACAACTTGTTCATACCGTCTCTGATGGGTTTCATAATCCCCATGGGAAAAGTTAAAACGAGCAACATTCATGCCAGCTTGCATGATTCTCCGCATAATGTCGTCGTCATCGGTTGCTGGGCCAATTGTACAAACAATTTTTGTTTTTCTCATCATTCAACGCATCCTTTACATTATTTTTCTGCCAATGCAGAAAGTAAACAAAAAATATACACCATACCACTTAAATAATAACATATTTTTGTTAAGAATTCATGTATATTCTTGTAAATTCTCAATTATTTTTTTGATGTCGTTTATTCTGGGTCACTTTTTGTTTGTCTGATGAATCCATTCAATCAAATTTTCTGATAGAATTCTTTTGTTTTCATAATCAGTCAGCGAGAGTGCGAAGAATCGTTCTAGTTCTTCTTCATGATCCCACATTGGAAAATCTACACCAAAGAAGCAATTCTCTGCTCCATAATGCCGAATAATCTCTCGCATCTTGTCCTTCGGCAAGAATGGCGAACAACTGCTGGTATCAAACCGTAGCCGTTCATCTGCCTTTAGATTGGCAACTGCCTCTTCCCAGCGTTCCCAACCACCGAGATGTGCTGCAATCACTCGCAGCTTCGGGAACTCTTTTAAAACCTTTGCTAAACGCTGCGGCTGAGAATATGTTTGATGTGGATCACCCATATGCATCAAAATCGGCAGTTGTGTTTCCTGAATGATTTCATATAGCGGATAAACTGCCGGATCATCAATATAAAACTTCTGAAAATCCGGATGCAGCTTAATTCCACGGAAGCCATGCTGCAAAATAAAATCCATGTCAGCTTGACAGTCGGGAGCAAATGGGTGCATGGCAGCGAATGCGATGCAATTGACATGGTCTTTGCAGCTATCCCACAAAAATTGATTGATTGCCTGAACCTGTGCAACATTAGTTGCTGTGGAACAAATCAAATAGCCGTCAATTCCAGCATTTGCACCGCTTTTCAGCAACTGTTCCATGCTGCCGATGTGCTGCATCGGCATGTCATCATAGAAAACAGAAATACTGCTGGTTGCCCGTTCTGCAATTTTATTTGGGAACACATGAGCATGTGCATCAAAAATCGTATACCCATTTTTCATATTCTGAATGCCTCTTCTCTTTTTATCAGGATATTACCTGCATTTTGGAACTTGCAAAGTTTGCCATGACTTTTTTCGTTCCAACTTGGTCAAATCCAATTTCCAGCATGGAATCATTCGCCATATCGGTGATAGAAAGAATCGTTCCTTCCCCGAAAATTTTATGCCGCACTCTTGTGCCAACTGAATAATTGACAGATTTTTCAGCAGTTTTTTGCGGATGATGATTTCTTCTGCTTGCAAGCTGCTGCTGTAAAGAAATTGACTGTACCATTTCCACTTTTCTTGTTCCTGCTGCGACATTTTTCTTGCTCTGAACCTGTTCCATGCAGTCGCCTTGGATTTCTCCTAAGAAGCGAGAACGTGGATTGCTGGTCGTCATACCAAACAACATCCGGCGGTCGGTTGTGCTGACACAAAGCTGCTTTTTTGCTCTTGTGATGGCAACATAAGCCAGTCGGCGTTCTTCTTCCAAATCGTTTTCATCCAGAGAATTGATGCTGCGAGCACTTGGGAAAATATTTTCTTCCATTCCAATTAAAAAGACCGTTTTGAATTCCAATCCCTTTGCTGCATGAATGGTCATCATGGAAACCGTATCCGGTGCAGTTTCTGTCTGTTCTGCATCTGCATAGAGAGAAACTTCTTCCAAGAAATTTTCCAAAGACGGCAGCTCTGATTCCTTCATGTACTTTAAAATGTTGGATTTCAATTCCTGTACATTTTCCAGACGGATTTTTCCTTCTTCGCCCATGTTCTTCAGATAATCTGCATAACCTGTTTTCTGTAACAAAAGGTCGAAAAATTCATCCAATTGCATGGTTTTCACTGCATCGGTCAATTCGTCAATCATCAATGCAAATTTTTTCAGATGAGCCACCTTTTTGGACAATACCGGATATGTTTCTGAATCCCGCATAACATCAATCGGCGAAATTCCCAAATCTCTTGTAATGTTTTCGAGCATTTCCATGGTAGCATCTCCAATGCCACGCTTCGGCTCATTGACAATTCGCTTGAATCGAACCATATCGAACGGATTATACAGAATGGTCATGTATGCCAGAACATCTTTGATTTCTTTTCGGTCATAGAATCGTGTGCCGCCATAGATATGATACGGGATTTTTTCTTTTACAAACATCCGTTCTATGTTGTTAGACTGTGCATTCATCCGATATAAGACCGCAAAATCCTGATAAGAAGCACCATTCTGAACTTCTTTTTCAATTTTTTCTGCAACAAATCGAGATTCATCGGTTTCATCTACTGCCTTATACCAGATAATCTTTTTGCCATCTTCCAAATCTGTCCAGAGTGTCTTTTCTTTTCTGCCTGCATTATGAGCAATCACATCATTCGCTGCTTCCAGAATGGTCTTTGTAGAACGATAATTTTGCTCTAAGCGAATGACAACTGCATTTTGAAACTGCTTTTCAAAATTGAGGATATTTTCAATGGTCGCCCCACGGAAGCGATAAATACTCTGGTCATCATCCCCCACCACGCAAAGATTCTGGTGCTTCTGGGAAAGCAATTGCACCAGACGGAATTGTGCATGGTTGGTATCCTGATATTCGTCCACCATGATATACCGGAACCGATTCTGATAGTATTCCAATTCTTCTGGGAATGATTCCAACAATTCCACTGTTTTATAAATCAAATCGTCAAAATCCAGTGCATTTGCAGACTTCAAGCGGTTCTGATATTCTTTATATAGTTTCCCGATTACCATCTTTCGATAATCCGAACCAGCTTCGATACAAAAATATTCCGGTGAACACATCCGGTCTTTTGCAAGACTGATTTCTGTTAAAACAGCACGAGGCGGAAATTGCTTTTCTGAAACATCTGCATCTGCAATACAGGATTTCATTAGTCGCTGGCTGTCATCTGTATCATAAATGGTAAAATTAGAATCATACCCCAGTTTGGAAATGCTTCTCCGCAGGATTCTCACACATGCAGAATGAAATGTAGAAGCATGCAACATTGATGCACATTCTTCGCCAATTGCTTGCAGTAAGCGGCTTCTCAATTCGTTTGCGGCTTTATTGGTAAAAGTAATTGCAAGGATGTGCCACGGTTGAATGGGCTGCACAGCAAGAATGCTGCAAAGACGTTCTAAATCTGCTGGCTGCTTGTCCGCAATATAATCTTTTAAGTATGCTGCATCTTCTTTTGTAATGGATGCGTTTGCCTGTACCCAACCATCTCCAAAGTGAATCATCTGTACAATCCGGTGAATCATTGCGGTTGTTTTTCCGCTCCCTGCACCGGCTAAAACAAGAACGGGACCATTCACATGAAAAACCGCCTGCTGTTGTGGCGTATTCAAATTCTGAAAATAGTGATTCAGTGCCGCTCTTTTTAACTCAATGGTCGTTTCTTCTGCCATAATCCCTCTCCTAAATACAAATATTGCTTGATCAGAATTTCCTGTTTCTTTTCAAAGAACCGTTTTTCATGATAAAAAATAAGGAAACAATTTCTGCTCTTTTCTAAATCGAAACAACGTGCATTATTATTATAACGTACTGCCTTGCATTTGTCAAATCCATTTTGCAATTTATTTCGATACAAGAGCGTTCTTTTCAGGCATTTTGTTTTTTGTGGTTTACAATATAAATTCCCACACAAACGAAAATTAAAGCTGGGATTGTAAAAATATGAAAGGCATCTTTTTCTTTCAAGAAAATGGTAGAAATACAAACGCCACAAATCGGATTCAAGAATCCAAAGACAGCAACCTTTGAAACAGGATTATATTTCAAAAGAAGCGACCATAATGAATAGGCTGCGGCAGAAACAAAGGAGAGGTAAAGAAGAATCGCAATAGCAGAACCGGTAATATGTTCCATTCTTCCGCCAAAGAGAAGCCCAACTGCGAACATAACCACTCCGCCGAACAAGAACTGCCAACCACTTAATAGAATTAGATTTTCAGAGGCAGCATATTTTTTCATCAGAACGGAAGAAAAGCCACTGGCAACGGTACACAAAAAAATAAATCCATCGCCCAAAAAGGAAAGATGAATACCGCCTTTTAATCCGTTTAAATTGCAAAGAATGATGCCTAAGAAGCCAATTACACAACCAAACAGCTTTGCCACTGTCATTTTTTCAATCCGATAGACCAAGGTAGAAAGCAGAATGGCGATGAAAACATTTGCTGCAACAATAATGGCTGCATTCACACCGGTTGTATGGGCTAATCCGATATAATAGAAAAAATATTGTAAAATCGTCTGAAAAAGGCTGATGATACCAATTTTCGGAATGGTTTGTTTCTGCGGAATCAGTGCTTGTTTTGCAACGATACTACCGCCAACCAGTGCCATGACTCCGGCAATTGCAAAGCGGATTCCAGCAAACACCATCTGTGCTGCCCAATCCGCTGATGCAATCTGAAACAGTTCATATCCAATTTTGACTCCGGCAAAGGCACTCCCCCAGAGTGCAGAGCATAGAAAGGCAACGCCGGCGACCACCCATGTTTTTTGTAAAAATGACTTTTGCATATGTTCCTCCTGTAAAATAAAATTTCTTTTATTTTACCACGATTTTCATTCAAAAGTCAAGAAACGTCACGATTGATAGAAACTTTGCATTTTTTGAAGTTCTTCTCGTATCTCATCCACCAAGCTTTGTGGAGAAAGCACTTTCACCCAAGCCCCTTGTGATAATAAATACATGATAATTCCTCTGCCGTGATTTACCTCTGCTTCAATGATGCTTTCTTTTCCGTTCTTCTCCACTACTTTTGCAGTTGGTAGACGGTCTAAGATTGCCTGTACAGAAAGCCCAGAAAACGAAAACCGGATTTTCTCCGTCTTACCCGGAAACATAAACTGATTCTTTTCCCGCAAGTCGCCCTCATCAAAATCATATTCTCGTTTTAAAGAAAACCGTTCTCGATGCGTTACAATGGACACAATTCGATCCACTCGAAAATATTTTGCACGACAAGTTTCATCATCTGCATCATAGGCAATCAAATAAAAATAGTATTCACTGAATAAAATAGATGCGGGACGAATTTTCCGTTTCACCTGCTCCCGATTCATTTTGTAATAGGTGATGGTCAAAATCTGCTTGTCTTCAATTGCTTGTATCAGTTTCCAGAGATAATCAATGACCATATTACAATCTGACTTGATTTCATGATAATGATAAAGTTCTTTCCGAATGAGATTTTCAAATTGCTCTCGGTCTTTTGGCGTAGTCATTCGCTTTAATTTCGCAATGAGATTCAATAAATCCTCTTTTTGAAAACAACGGCAGCCTAGAACCACTTTTACAAGGGCAAATAATTCTTTGTTCTCTAAAAAATCATCGGCATGCAGATAATATGCTTTCTCTTTGTGAGAATATAACAACTCTGCATTCTGCATCAGTTCCCGATTTTCAGACAAAAACTGCTGAATCTCATTGATGTATCTACCAATGGTCTTTGTAGAAACCTGATATTCCTCTGCAATCTTTTTTACTGAAATCCATTCCCCTCTCAGTGCTCGATAAAAAATTTCTAACGTACAACAATTTTTCGCTGATTCCATTTTCGTATCTCCTATTATCTTTTTTCTGTCTGGTAGCTGTTTTTTTGTAATTCTATTATAGCACATTTGACAGACAGCCCTCTGTCCGTTTAAAAATAATTTACAGATTTGATGCCATCAAAGCCCGTATTCGTTCTACATATAACTGCTGAATCGTTGAATCAGCACCAAGCCCTTGTAAAATTGCTTCTGTCTGATATCCATAGCGTTTTAGAACCTGCTCCCATGAATTTGGATTTTCTGCTCCAATCATATCCGTTTGAGCATGCCAGCCAGCAACAAGCATCAACGGAACAAGGACTACTTTTCGATAATTGGTATGCTGTATTTCTCTTAGAACCACATCAAAAGATGGTTCGCCTTTCAATGTTGCAAGGAATACATTGAAATATCCCTGTTGCTGAATCCAGTCTTTCAGTATCTGATAAGTCAGATGTGGACCATGCCCCATCCAAAGATAGGCAACATCAGAACAAGAACAAATGTGTTGAATCGCATTCCAGAAAGCTGGAATTGCTTCTTGGCTTTCTAATAAGGGCTTCCCTACCTTAAAAATAGAAAATACTTTCTGAAATGGTTGCACATCCGCTGAAAGCTGTGCATCTATCTTTCCAGTTGTCAAATAGAGTGGCTGACAATAGACATTTTGATAGCCAGCTTTTTGTAGATACTCCAACACCTCTGTAACAGAATGCACCTTTTCCCCCTGTTCTTTTCGCTTCTGAAGAATTATACGGCTGGAATATGCCGGATAAACATCACAATTTGGAAAAGCAGCTTGTATCTGTTCCTCAATGGCAACAATGGTTTTCTCTTCTTCCTTTTTCTTACGTGTTCCAACGCTAACAGTAACAATTGCAGTTCGACACGGATTCTTGATATGATTCAAGTAAGCAGCTGTTCCCTGCTCCCGATAACAAGCCAACGCTTCTGGAGTAGATAGACTGGATAATAATTGTTTTCGTTTTCTAGCGTCAAAAATCCACTCTTTCCATTCTTCTCTTATCTGTACCTGTAATGAACAAAGCGGTTCATAAGCAGAAAGAATAGGCGTTACTTCCTTGCAGATTGCAGCCGCTAAGGAAGGACTACCTCCATTTGTACTAATCGCTGCAGTTAAGTTCCCAGTCATTGTATGAGCTGGTACAGAAAAATCGGTTGTAATCCCATCTGTAGCTGAGGAAACTAAGATTCCTCGTTCTTGTGCTTCTCGTACAATCGTTTGGTTCAACTGTATATCATTTGTTGCTGCAAAGACCAGTTTCATATCTTTTAGGAAACTGGTTGCATAGACAGCCTGTATGTATCGCAATGATTGATGTTGCAATGGCAATGGAATCGGTTCTGGTGCTAATACAGTCACATTGGATTCCTGCTCCAGCAGCGAAAAAATCCGCCGCTGTGCAACTGCTCCTGCTCCAACAACCAAACACGGAACTTGTTTCAAATGGAGAAAAACCGGATACATAAAAAAACCTCTTTCTAAAAATGCCGCCAGATGATTCTCCTGACGGCATTTTCTTTCATACAAAAAATTTTCTTATTCGCAATCTTGTAGCATACAAGCAGCAATTCCTTCCGCAGTTGCTTCTTTTGCGGTTGCAAAAACAGGAATACCAAGTGTTTCTGCTGTTTTTGTCGTAACAGCACCAATCGAAATCACTTTTACAGGATCTGGCAAGTTCGTTCCGTACATCTGTATGAAGGCTTGTACCGCAGAGGAACTGGAAAATACCAGATAATCTGCATCTGGTAAATGCTGTTTCAATAGTGTTTCCTTTTGCAACAACGGTTTTGTTTCATACAGGAAAATACTGTCTACCGATTTCTTTGCAGCTTTCAGCATATCCGGTAATACGGTAGAACCATTCTTAGAACGAATCAATAAAACACGGTCATGTGGTTCTAACTGTGGAATTAACGCTTCTGCCAGATAGCGACTTTCAAACCGACGCGGCACACAGTCTACAAAAATGCCCTTTGCTGCCAATTCACACGCTGTTCCGTTCCCAATTGCTGCAAATCGCAAATGCAACAACATCCGCAAATCAATATCATGTTGCTGTAGGCTGTCAAAAAAGATATGTACACTATTTGCACTGGAAAACACAATCCAAGTATACGCACTCCAATCGACTGACTTCAGCGGAGCATCTACAATTGAAACCGTATCAATCAAGCTGATTTCCATTGTTTCTGCACCATATTGCTGAAAATATTCCGAAAGATGTCGGCTATGCGGTGGTGTTCCAGTAATAAGAATCCGCTTTCCGAACAATTTTCCCTGCTCAAACCACTGCAGCTGTTCTCGCAGTGTAACCACTTTCCCGACCACAATCGTTGCTGGGGCTTGAATATACTGTTGTACAACAAGGTCTGAAATGGTGGAGAGTGTTCCTGTTACGGTTCTCTGTCTGGCAGTTGTTCCCTCTTGAATAACAGCAACTGGCATATCTGCGGACATTCCATTTTCCATCAATGCTGTTGTAATATGCGACAGATTTGCTAATCCCATCAAGAATACCAGTGTTCCGTTCAACTTTGCCAATTCTGCATAATCTGGCTCTTGTTTCGGGTCTGCTTGTGTATGTCCTGTGATAACATGAAACGAAGAGGCATAATCCCGATGCGTAACCGGAATTCCAGCATAAGCAGGAACACCATAGGATGCAGAAACACCCGGCACAATGACAAACGGCACATTTGCAGCAGATAAAGCCTGTGCTTCTTCTCCCCCTCTGCCAAAGACAAACGGGTCACCGCCCTTTAAGCGAACCACTTGCTTGCCTTGTTTTGCTGCATCCACCAATAATTGATTGATTTCTACCTGTGGAAGACTGTGGTTTCCTGCTCGCTTTCCAACGAAATAAAGTTCACAATCCGGACGAACATGATTGAGAATCGAAACCGATGCCAATGCATCATAAACAACCAAATCTGCAAGCTGTAAGCATTGCTGTCCTTTTTGTGTGAGCAGTGCCGGATCGCCTGAACCTGCTCCAACGAGATAGACCATTCCTTTTTTCATAGGAACCCCTCCTTTATTTTTGGATTTTCTGCACGGCTTGGATGATTGTCAATGCTGTTATTTATGAGAAATCATCTGAAAAAATGATTCTGCATCAGAAAGTGTTTTTGCAATATCTGCTTCTGTATGTGCAGCAGATAGAAAAATCGCTTCAAACTGGCTGGGAGCAAAATAATTGCCACGTTCCAACATAAAATGAAAGTACTGGCGGAACAATTCTGTATCTGCTGTCTTTGCAAGTTCATAGTTGGTAACAGTCTGCTTGGTGAAATACAAGCAGGAAAGAGAACCAACACCGGTAACCGTACATGGCATATGATACCGGTCAATTAACTGTTTCAACCCATTTCGCAGCTGTTCTGCCCGTTCTGTAAGATAGGGGTATACTTCCGGATGCTGCTTCAAATAACGCAGCTGTGCCAATCCTGCACGCATAGCAACGGGATTTCCACTCAATGTACCAGCCTGATAAACAGACCCCAACGGAGCAACTAGCTGCATAATGTCTTTTCTTCCGCCATATGCTCCAACCGGCATACCTGCTCCGATGATTTTTCCATAGGTTACCAAATCCGGCTGAACGTGATAAAATCCAACTGCACCATCTATTTGCAGCCGGAATCCAGTGATGACTTCATCAAAAATCAACAATGCTCCATACTGATTGCACAGCGTCCGCAACTGTTGTAAAAAGCCTTCCTTTGGAGGAACAACCCCCATATTTGCTGCAACTGGCTCTACAATGACGCAGGCAACTTCGTTCGGATATTGTTCCAATAACGCTTTTACGCTCTCTGCATCATTATAAACGGCAGTTAGGGTATCTTTTGTACAGCCGCTTGGAACACCGCTGGAATCGGGAATGCCTGCTGTCATGACACCAGAGCCAGCCTTCACCAGCATTGCATCTGCATGGCCATGATAACAACCAGCAAACTTGATGATTTTATCTCTGCCTGTAAAGCCTCTTGCAGCCCGTACGGCACTCATAACCGCCTCTGTTCCGGAATTGACCATCCGAATCATTTCTACACAAGGGACGATTTCAGAAATCAGTTCTGCCATTTCAACTTCTAAGGCAGTTGCTGTTCCATAGCTCAATCCATACTGCATTTGTTCTTGGACAGCCTGTAACACAAAATCCGGATTGTGTCCTAAAATCATCGGTCCCCAAGAACCGATATAGTCCAAATACTCGTTACCATCTAAATCATAGAGATGATTGCCCTTTGCTTTACAAATAAATCTCGGTGCACCGCCAACAGATGGAAATGCACGCACTGGAGAATTGACACCGCCCGGCATCTTCTCTTTTGCACGCTGAAACCATGCTTCTGATTGTGTTGTCTGCATTATCCAATTCTCCCCTCTTTGATGTATTGTGCTAGCTCTTTTGCAAAGTATGTGATTAACAAATCTGCCCCCGCACGATACATACAAACTGCCGATTCACATACCAGAGCAGCTTCATCTACATAACCTGCCATACCAGCCGCTTTGATCATTGCATATTCGCCACTGACGCTATAGGTCGCAATTGGATATGGAAACCGTTCTTTTAACGCATACAGCACATCTAAATATGCCATACCGGGCTTCACCATCAAGATATCTGCACCTTCTTGAATATCCAGTTCTGCTTCTCGAATGGCTTCTTGTAAGTTGTGCGGATCCATCTGATAACCTTTTCGATCGCCAAATGCTGGAGCAGAACCGGCTGCATCTCGAAACGGCCCATAAAATGCAGAGGCATACTTTACAGAATACGACATAATCGGTGTGTTGCTAAATCCATTTTCGTCTAAGATTGCACGGATTTTTCCCACTCTGCCATCCATCATATCGGACGGTGCAACCATATCTGCACCAGCTTGTACATGAGAGAGTGCCGTTTTCGCAAGAACTTCTAACGTCTGGTCATTGTCGACAGAATGCCCGCACAAAATTCCGCAATGTCCATGTGAAGTGTATTCACACATACAAACATCCGTGATGACATAGAGTTGTGGAAATTGCTGTTTGATGTGGCGAATTGCCTGCTGCACAATGCCATCTTCTGCCCAAGCACTGCTACCAATTTCATCTTTTTTCTTTGGAATGCCAAAGAGCAGAACACTTTTCACGCCTGCATCTGTCAATTCCTGCAAGATTTCATCCATCCGGTCAATGCTCCAACGATACTGCCCTGGCATAGTTGCAATCTCTTCTTTGAGATTCGTTCCTTCCATGACAAACATCGGATAAATCAAAGTATCCGCAGAAATTCTGGTTTCCCGTACCATGCTGCGTAATACAGAACCATTTCTTAACCGTCTTGGCCGTTGAATTAAATTCATAACATCGCTTCCTTTTTCTCTTGTACTTGCTGTTTCAATTGTTCTGCAAAAGTGTTTGCTAAGGATTCTGCCTGTGTAACAGAACCTGTCAAGGTGCTTTTTATACCAACGCCATCTTCTGCATAGAATCCATAGAGCGTTACGTGCTCCCCTTGCAAATCTGCATATGCACCAATCGGAGCGGTGCAATCCCCGTTTAATGCTTTGGAAACGGCTCGCTCTATTTTTGCACAAAATGCTGCCTGCTGGTCGTTAAGGCGTTGTAGCAAGTCTGTATACTCGCCTGCTCGTCCTTGTACTGCAAGGATGCCCTGCCCAGCTGCTGGAACGATTTCTGCTGGGGAAAATCGCCTTGTGATTCGATGTTCCAGCCCTAGACGCTGTAATCCGGCTTCTGCCAAAATCAACGCTCCATATTCTCCACGGTCTAATTTTTCTAATCGTGTCAAAACATTTCCACGAATCGGATGAACGGTACAAGCCGGATATTGCATTTGAAATTGTAATGTTCGGCGGCTGCTAGCAGAACCAACCGGTAATGACTGATTCCAATCTGCAAAAGATTGCTGTTTTGGAAGTACCATCCCATCACAAGCAGGTGCTCGTTTCGGATAAGCCCCAATCGGGAGAGCAGGATTTTCTAGGACAGGGACATCTTTTAGACTGTGCACACAAAGGTCTACTTCGTTTGCAAGCAAAGCGGCATCCAGTTCTTTTAAAAATAGCCCTTTCCCTCCGATTTGATCCAATGTTTTATGAAGAATCTTGTCCCCCGTTGTCTGCATGGTCACCAATTCCAGTTGTATTTCTGGGGCGATTTGATGAATCTGCTGCATCACCCATTCACTTTGTATCACTGCCAATCGGCTGGCACGGCTTCCAATTCGGATTCGCTGCGGTTTCATATGGTTACCCCCTTTTGCGGTAGTCTGGAATGAGATGCAATCTTTTGACAGCAATGTTCCACCTGCTCCGATGTAATCCATTCCCGCATGTTTCCCATAATCAAATCAATGGTACGTTCTGCGGCTACCTGTATCACTTTATCTGCATCTGGCTGTGTTCTAACAGCATCCATAGTTGTGCTTCGCAATAGATTTGCAACGACCAACTCTTTTAATACTGCAATGTGTGGAATTGCAGCACGATATTGCTGCCAAGCTTGAAAGTCCGCTGTATATTTTTCTGCAACCTCCTGCAAAGCAGCCTGCATATTTTGATGTTGTTCTGCTGCATCAGAAAAATCATCTAAATCCAAACAATGCACAGATGGAATTTCCTTGCAAGTCAACTCGATATCTCTCGGCAAAGCAAGGTCAACCAAATAACTTGGTTTTTTGTCGATGCTTTGCAATTGCTCTGCCGTGATTGTATAATGTGGGCTTCTGGTTGCACTGATTACCAAGTCCGATTGTGCTACATATTGCATTCGTTTTTCATAGGGAACGGGGATTGCTCCAAATGGAACAATACTGCTGCTATTGTGATGTGCTCGAAGTGTAATATATATCGTGCAATCTCGTTTCATCAGCTGTTGTGCTGCAAGCTGTCCCATGTTTCCATTTCCAATTACCAGACCAATCTTGTTGGACAGAGAAAATCCTTGCTGTTCGATTGTCTGAATGGCTTTTTCTGCAAGAGAAAGCGGAATTTCTGTATCTGTAATATGTGTCAATGCGTACTTTCCAGCAGAAACAGCTGTCCGGAAAAGCGTGTCTAAAATAGCATCTGTCGTTTGCAGCTGTCTTGCCTGTCCCACTGCCTGTTGTACTTGCGTTACAATCTGCTCTTCATGTAATACCTGGGAATGCAATCCACAGGCGACTTCTATGATGTGTCGAGCAGCGGCTATGCCGGATTTTTCATAAAAAGGAACAGATTCTATGGAAGGATGTGTTTCCTTTGCAAATTGCAGTAACCATTGCGATGGTTGACAGGGAACATCACTGGAAAGATAAAGTTCCGTTCGATTACAAGTATTCAGCAACACGACTCCCTGAACAGAATCTTTTAAAGCCTTCAGAATGGTTTCCTGTTGTTCTTTGGAAAAAGAAAACGGTTCTCGTTGTTCCATTGATGCTGTATGATAATCCAGACCAGCCATTTGCAAATACATGATTGTCAGTTCCTCTCTTTCCATTGCAGTTGCAACGGATTTTTACAGAAAACTTCGCAGAGAAATGGTTCACAATGCGGAATTTTCCAGTCAAAATATGATTTGTGATGCATCTCACAGGCAGAAAATACTGCCATCATCGTTCCGCCATGTGCAACAATTGCAATTCGGTCAGATTTACAGGTCTGTACAATCTCAGAAACTGCTGCACAGGAACGGGTCAGAAATTGTTCTCGGGATTCTCCGTCCGGAAATGGCAGTGTTCCGCCACTGTCAATCCATGCTTGATATTCGGGACAGTTGGAAAGTTCCCGATAATTCTTCCCTTCAAACATTCCAAAGTCACATTCCCGTAAATCTGGATGAATTTGCTGCTTCAGATTGGGAAATAAGATGGATGCTGTTTCTCGGCAACGTCGCATCGGGCTGACAAATACCTGCTCCGGCAATGGGAATGATATCTGTTTTGCCTGTTGCGTTGCAAAAGCAATTCCCTCTGGACAAAGCGGTTCATCTGTTTTGCAGCCCAAATAACGACGTTCAAAGTTACCAGCAGTCATGCTGTGCCGAAAAAAGAGAATTTGCATCGTGAACACCTCTTTTTTATAAAAAGAAAAACACCCAATTCCTATCAAAATGGGGTAAATTGACGACTCGGATGTTTCAGATATTTTTGATTGATAGGGTGGATGTGCAATTTTTTTTATTTTACCACATCTGAAAGCATTTGTAAAGAAACAAAGCTTGTTTTTTTCATTTCCATTGCTTTTCCTGATTTTTTGCTAAAATTCAATTCCTTTTCGAGCTGCAATGTGTTTTTCGTAAGGATGCCGGATATTTTTCATTTCTGTGATATAGTCTGCAATGGCGAGTAATTTTTCATCTGGATTTCTTCCAGTAATCACCACTTCCAGTTCTTTTGGCAGCTGTTCCATGCCACTTAAAACCATTTCCAACGGCAAAAATCCCGTCGAAATACAAGACAACAATTCGTCTAAAATCAGCATTTGGTAAGTCGTTTGGTTTACCTGCTCTAATAGTGATTGCCACTGTTTTTGATAACCAATAGCAGCTTCTGCCTTTTCTTCTGGGGTCATCCGAAAAGAAAATTGATGAATCGAATAGCCAGAGAGTACCGTAATGCCATGGATTTGCTGTAAGGCAATGCGTTCGCTGGATGTTTCCGGTTTCATGAACTGATAGAACAGAACCGTTCCGCCTGCTCCGGCACAGCGAACCGCTAACCCTACTGCAGCCGTTGTTTTTCCCTTTCCATCTCCGCAATAGATATGAATCATAATCCGTTCTCCTCTGTTACCGTTGAATCAATTGATAGAGCAAAGCGTTGCAAATGGCTGCTGCAACATTACTGCCGCCTTTATTTCCCTTTGCAACAATATACGGCGTTGTTCCGGCTAAAATCAATTCTTTTGCCTCAATGACGTTGACAAATCCAACCGGAACGCCAATGATCAGCTTTGGTTGAATTTTCTGTTCTGCAATCAGTTCCGACAGGCGAATCAATGCAGTCGGTGCGTTTCCAATCGCAAAGATGCAATCTTTCGGCAGAGAGCAGGCTTTTTCCATGGAAACCATCGCTCTGGTAACACCTTTTTGCTTTGCAATCGCTGCTACTTCTTCATCTGCCATGAAACAATGTGCAGTTCCGCCCAGCTTTTGTAATGCACGTTTATTGATACCAGAAAGTGCCATGTTGGTATCTGTAACAATGTCAGTCCCTTGCTGTAAAGCTTCCAATGCTGTAGAAACAGCCGTTTCAGAGAAAACCAGATTCTGAATATAGTCAAAATCCGCTGTCGTATGAATCACACGCTTTAAAATGCTGCGTTCTGTATCTGGAAGTGTCACGCCTTGCAAATGTTCTTCAATGATTGAAAAACTTTTTTTCTCGATTTCCATTGGCTGTTCCAGTATGATTTTTTTCTCCATATGTACTTCTCCTTATAGTGGCTGATAGGGCGTTACTTGTGCCTGTTGAAAACTTGCGGCTTCTGTATAGGCAGCTAGTGCAAAATCAAACAGCTTTGCACCAATTACCGCACCTGTTCCTTCCCCTAAGCACATCCCACATTCCAAATAAGCAGGCAACTGCAATGCTTCTAGAGCAAGCTTTCCTGCTGGTTCTGCAGAACAATGCGATGCATAGAGAAACGGTTTGCAAGCTGGTGCATAACGAACTGCACAATTTGCAGCCACAGCGGAAATAAAGCCGTCTATTAAAACGGGAACACGATAAATTGCACCGCCTAAAAACGCCCCCATCAGTCCACAGATATCCAATCCACCAACTTTGGAAAGCACATCTATTACATCTTCCGGATCGGGTTGATACTTTTGAATTGCAGCTTGAATCACCTGTATTTTTCGTTGAATGCCTGCTTTTGAAAGCCCAGCCCCTTTTCCTGTTACCAGTTCCGGTGCTATTTGCGACAATACAGAAAATACTGCACTGGATGTCGTAGTATTGCCGATGCCCATTTCTCCGGTGATAATCAAATTATAGTCCTGTTCTTTCTGTTCCTTTACCAATTGTATTCCGGTTAAAATTGCCTGTTCCACTTCTGTTCGAGTCATTGCCGGTTCTTTCGCAAAATTTTTCGTTCCATAGGCGATTTTTCGATTTATAATACCGTTACAGGTCATATCTCTTGCAATTCCAATATCAATCGGCATAACATCCGCTTGACAAACTTGTGCCAAGGAATTGACTGTGGCAATGCCTTTCGTGAAATTTTCCGCTACAGTTGCGGTGACTTCCTGCCCCGTCTGCGTAACGCCTTCTTCTACAATGCCATTATCTGCACAAAAAATCAAAACGACCTTTTTTCTCTGTTCTAACTGTGCGGAACGATGGATACCAGCTAGCTGTACAATCATATCTTCTAATCGTCCAAGGCTATGCAGCGGCTTTGCGAGCTGATTCCAATGCTGTTGAGCTGCCTGCATTGCTGTTTCATCCAATGGCTGTATTTGCATACAACATTCGGAAAGTGTCATTTTGATTCCTCCTCTTTCTTTTGATAAAGTGCTGCAACTTCCTGCAACTGTTCTTGAAATTGTTTTCGTAGTGATTCCGGAGAAATTAGTTCCACATAACTGCCATATCGCATCAGCCAACGGAAAAAACTATCACTAATTCCAACTGTTACCCGAATAACGGTTTCTTCTGACGTTGTTTCGCCGGGGATGATATGCAGATACAAGCCGAATTTTTCTTTCATCTCTCCGGTTAAAAAAGATTTGATGCGGAGTGTGACGGTTTCATAATATTTTGGGTCGAAGATGTCTAAAATCGCCCCCTTTGGTTTCGGCAGCTTTGGCATTTCAGATACGGTTTCTCCCGGCTGAATTTGTTTCATACGGTCAATTCGATAAGTACGAGGTTCTTTTGTTTCTGCATGGATGCATTTCAGATAGAATCGGTCTTCAAAAAATACAACCTGACAGGGAATCATATTTCGTTTCTTATAGTAGTATTTCATCCCGTCTTTTTCTTGTTTGCCATATTCAAAGTCGATTTTCTGACGATTTGCAATAATTAAGTGAATCTGCTCTAAATTTTCGAGCAGGTTTAAACCGGGCGGTGTTAAATCATTGGTTTGAATCCGGCTGATGAGCTTTCGAACATCCGATTCCGAACAGAGCCGTTCAAATTTCTTGATGAGGTGCTGCTTCTGGTCGACAGAAAGATATTTGTTGATAGAAACAGAGTCCACCAAAAACCGAATCTCATTGAAGGTAAAGCCTTCTGTTTCCATTTGATAGAGATACGTATTGTGTGCTCCTCTTTGGATGGTAATTGGATAACCCATCGTGGTCAGTCGCTCAATATCTCTGCGAATGGTCAAGGGGGAAACAGATTGCATATTATAATTGCGGTCTAAGTGGGATTGAATTTGTTTGATGCTAACGGTTCGGGTTTCATCTGTATTTCTGCGAAGATATTCTAAGATATGAATAATGCGTTCATGTTCCATGATTTATACCCCTTTTGCAATCTCAGACACGCTGCAAACCGTCAATACAGAGTCCTGCACGGTAAAGCGAATCTCCAAATCTGCAAAATAAAATCCATATACACGCTCTGGGTCATGCTGATAAGACGGGCGAGGGTCTTGCGATAAGATTTCACAGATGGCAGTCTGAAGCGATTGTGGAATTTTTGCCAGCCATTTTTCCGGAAAAACAACCTCCAATGCATAATCTGCAACCTGCACGGCAAATCCGCCGGTTGCCTCTGGGTGGCTGTCGATATGCGGTAAATAGGGCTTGATGTCATAGATAGGCGTTCCGTTCATCAAATCTGCCCCATTGACATAGAGAATCGGGGCGTTTGGTTCGTCCCACGAAATTTGATCCAGTGTTACCACAGAAAGCCCGATAGGATTGGGGCGAAATGGCGAACGAGTTGCAAAAACGCCCATTCTCTGATTTCCGCCCAGCCGAGGCGGTCGAACCGTTGGCGACCACGTTTTTCGGATTGCATCGGAGAACTCCCAAATCAGCCACAAATGAGAATAGGCATCCAGTCCCCGAAAGGCATCTGGATTGCGGTATTCCGGTTCAAAGATAATCTTAGACGGAAACGAAGAAACCAGACCGCTTTGTCTTGGAATGCCAAATTTTGTTTGAAATGCGTTTTCAATATGTGCAATCGGATGCAACGGTTTCACAACCTTTCTGTGATTGGTATGATTCTTATTATAGCATATTTCACAGGAAATCGTCAAGTTGTATTCTCATGACACAAAAACGCCCCTCTCATGATTCTGTGAGAGGGACGTTTTATTGCAATACAATCGAAAAAAGCAGCCGTTTCCTGAGATGATCAGCTTCAGAAAACGGCTTTTTCCACAATATTAGTAGGTTGGAAAAAATAAAAAAATTTTCATCCGGTACATCCGGATTGAATAACCCTATTTTATCATACTTTTTCCTGCTCTGTCAATCTGATTATTTGTCGAATTTTGTCGTTTTTTGTCGATGCTGGCAAAATAAATGTTTTCAAAACTAGGAAACAGAAAATCGCACTGGAAAGAATATATCCTTCCAGTGCGATGAAAACAATGATTTCAAAATTTATGGACAGCGATTATTTCAGTTCTTTTCCGCACTTCTTGCAGAACTTTACACCATCTTCATGCTTTGCACCACAATACGGGCAGAATGATGGCTTCAAATTGTCTGAATTCTGAAGGCTAACCATTGCTTTGCTGCGGTGAACCAGTACAATTGCCAGTCTGGCAGAGCATGCCAGCAACAATACAATGCAACCAATTAGAATCAACAGCAGATTGTCAGAAATAAAATGAGAATTTTGCTTGTGATTGGCTGGTACAATTGCTTGTGTTGTTGTCGTAGTTGTCTCTGTCGTTGTTGGTACGGTCGTAGTAGAAACTGTAGTTGCAGTTGTAGAAGTAACTGTTGTGGTCGTGGTCGTTGTGGTGGTTGTAGTAGTTGTTGTTGTAACGACTGTTGTCGGGGCTTCCGTTGGTGGATCGGTTTCCGGCTCTGGTTCTGGTTCTTGTCCAACTGGTACTAAGTAAGAAACATCCACCCATCCATAATAAATTGCATCTGGCGAATGTTCCTCCTCGCTAAAGCAACAATACCAAGTAATACCCATAGAAGAATATGCAACCTTTGCATAAACAACTTGCCCTGCATAAAGGCTGGATTCTATTTCCTGTGCACCCCCATCCATAACATACCTACCATTATACCCCATAACGCCATCACTCGTCACTCGATAATAACCAGTGACAAACCATTCTCCTGGGCTCAATGCATCCGCATCCGCTGGAATTGCAACGCTGTACAACCCCAATAAAATCGCCAGTAAAAAACATCCTATTCGACTAATTGTCTTTTTCATCTCAATTTCCTCCTATCATAATTACAAAAAATATTGCAAACAAACACCGCCCAGATAAGAAGCTGCATTTAAAATCAGGGAAAATAGATAAGGATTTTGCTTTCCAATTAAACATTTGCGATAAATCAACGCCTCTGAAAGCCAAACCGCAAACTCCAATCCACCAACCCAAAGCCATCGCCATGCAATGGTTGCTCCATGCAGCCAAAAATCTAGATACACAACAACTGGATTCGTCAGAATGTTGACGAGTATCACCAGTAGAAAATCATGACGGTTTCGCTGTGGGAAACAAGCTGCTGCAAGCAGTTCCAGAACTTCTGTCAACAGCAAGGAACGAAGCAGCCCTTTTATAAGTTGCTGGGCAATCCACGCCTCTATCATCTGATATTCCTCTTCTTTGCATTTCGCAGCATTGGTGCATAGAGAATTACCAGAGAAAGCACTGCCAGCAGGCAATAAATCCACGGCTTTGCAAAATCATTGATATTGCAGAAATACGATGGAACAAGTCCTACGAATAATGCAAAGGTCAATGCTCCGAACGCCATGCCTTTCGCATGTGGGAACTGCATACCCAACAGGGAAAGCGTAATTGGCATGGTCATATTAAAGAGAAATACTGCAAGCAATCCGCAGATGGCAAATTGATTTGCTCCCAAGAATAACAGTGCACAGGCGGTCAAAGAACCAATGATGGTTGGACGAATCCCGAACCGGTCAGCAAGAATTCCACCGCCATCCTTTCCCAACACAATTGCAAGCGTCAGGAACAGTGCAAGCCAATTCTTTGCCCATGGAAAATGCATCACACTTCCGGCAAAAGAACGAAGCACAACAACAAAGATACAGCAGAATGCCATGAGAAGCGACCAGCTGCCTTGCATCGATTTCATGGAAAATTCCTGTTTTGGTAAGTTTCGTTCTTCTGAATTTCGGCAGAAAATCAGTTGAATCAGAAACGCCATACTCAAAACCACAATCATTGGAACAATCCAGTTCATGCCGTTTCCAGAAATCCATTTTCCTCCGAATACGCCAAATGCTCCGGTTGCAACGAAAATACCAACTGGTTGACAAGCATTTTCTTTCCATTCCATTGCAGCACGTCCACCGCCAACATGAAAACAAGCGTTTCCGATGCCCAGTAAGAGTACAATTAAGAGCAATGGAAATCCGAACAATGCACCACAATAAGCGACTAGCAAGAACAGCAATCCAACTGCAATGAGGTTCATATTTCGCTGTAACCAGTCGCCAAAAATACCAACTGGTAATTGTCCGGCAAAGGCAATGAAATTATAGAGCATGGTATAAAGCAGCCAGTTGCTCAAGCTGGTAAGTCGACAAGCCGGAAATACCAGTTGCATCATCAGATAGATACAGCAAAAATCTACTAGACAATGCAAAATGGTTGCATAAGAAACCGCAAGAAATTGCTGTTTCTTACGAAAAAGTTGTAACACTCTATCATCTCCTTTATTTATAAATGGAATATTCTTATTATAAGCTATGTTTTTCTATTGTCAAGCAGTGCACTGTTTTCTTTTTTATTATATAGAACGTACCGGACAACTGTGTGTCTGTATAAAAATAATTTACGTTTTTATAAAAATATTTCTGAAATTGTTTTATTGCTCTCAAAGATCGAAAACACTGCATGGCAGATCGTTCGCACCTACCATGCAGTGTTAAAAACTATTTTAGTTGCTTCCGTAGGTGAGCAGGTTGCAATTGTAATAGTTCCAGTGGTCATCTTCATGATCAACAGAGAAAAGTTCGCCATCATAAGCCATAAAATTATCCCAGACTGTCGCAGAACAATCCCAAGCATTCAAGAAATACATCTTCTTACCAAGTGCATTTGTTGCAGTATCCATATAAACTTGATTGCCATATACCGAGGCATTTTGTCCCCAGCCATCTACAACATTATTCTGTTCAAATGCACGCTGGATTGCTGTGCAACCGTTTCTGTAACCGACATTGTTTCGAATGATGCAATCATTGCCTTTGATGTTGATAAAACTTTTGGCGTAATTTTCACCGCTCATTCCAGTGCCGTCAAAGGTACAGTTTTCTACAGTTGTTCCAATGGTATATTCTTTGATGTCGACGTGTTCCGCTGCAACGTTTGGCCCTAGCTTGCAATTTCTGATTGTATTATAGTGGCATTCATGGCCGTATTCCGTGGTACTTTCTGCACTGCCAACATAAATTGCTTCCCCGTATCCCGGAGAAACAACCCCCGTATCATGAACATTACAACTTTCAATCAGGCAATTGGAACTATTATCTCTCAAATGAATGCCCTCTGAACCAATGTGATATACTTCACAGTTCTTAATTTTTGTGTGATTGGAATTGTCAATCATGATGCCTTTTTGTGCATTTGTGACTTTTAAATCCTTGATTTCCCACCAGTCGCCCGATATGGATAGGACATAATTTTCAGCAGTAGAAGAGCCGGAAAGAATCGCTGGTTGGTCTGGGTTTTCAGAACGAAGAATAATCGGCTTTTCTTCTGTCCCATCTGCTGTACCAGTGAACATATAGCCCTTTGGTGTATCGCCACTGTAGACATATTCCCCTTCTGCGAGGATAATTTCATCGCCTGCTTTTGCATTTTCAAGGGCTGCTTTCAGTTCTTCTGTATTCTTCACATAGACTTGATTCGTTGGGAATTCAATAGAAGTCAACTTTTGTTTCATCCTACAAAGATCCAGTACATTCAATGTATCATCCTCGCAGAAATCAGCAGCTTTCCAGTCAGCAAGGTTTGTATCAGGAACAGTCAACAACCATTTCTGCAAAAGGACAACATCAGCAACATCAAATACCCCATCTGCGTTGGCATCGCCCTGCACGGAAGATTTGTGAGAAATATCCTCAAGGTTGCCCCAGCCATCTTCCGGATACGTTTCATTTTGTGCTGTGTCGCCAGCTTCATGAAATGGTGTAATTTTTACAGAATCGATTTCAAAATCAGAAGTTTCAAAATCTGGCGTTCCAGCCCAGCTGTTCGGAAACCATAATCCAAGCCATAATCTGCCGGCATTGGTTGGAATATATTCTTTTGATGTATAGACAAGCACATCATCAAAATAGAATTCCACTCTTGCTTCTTCATTTTCATCCCCCGTATGCCAGTCAAACCGATATTTGTGAAAGGCTCCGTCTGCTTGATTGACACCGATGTCTGTATACCCTGTTCGATATTCGCCTTCATTTTCACCAATCCAAGTGTTACACAATGCGTACTGGTAACTTTGATTTGTTTTTTCAGCATTTGGTCTGCCAGGCATTTCAATGTCAATTTCATGGTTGGTGATTGCACCTGTATCCCAATCTTCTTCGTATTCAAATGTCCAGATTGCAGAACAAGCACCGAGTTCCGGAGAAACTTTTGCCACTACCTCATAACTTCCCGATGCATAATAATCTTTCGTTGCGATTGCTGCACCTGTTCTTTTTCCGTCTGCACGTTGAGAACCATCTTTATTGACACCTTTTAAGTCCCCTTGATACAGATTCCCATTTCCGGTTAAGACTAGTTTTCCATTCTGAACAGAAACATTCTGCGGAATTACACCGCCATTATAGTCCACTTTTTCGCCGTTCTCTGTAACTTTTCCGCCCCAGTTCTTATATGCAACCAGCCACTTATCAGGGTCTAGTGTTCCGCTTGAAAAATCATCATAAAATTCATCTGTTGTTTGCTCTGCCGCAGAAGCAGAAATTTTATTCGTTGCTGAATAAAAAGCAGTTGATGTGCATACAATTGCAAATGCTGATAAAATCGATAGAACTTTTTTCATCCGTTTATCTCCTATTTTAAAAAATATCATTTTCAATTTGATAAAGTGAGAATTCAAAATGCTTTATGCATGATTATCACGCAATTGCAACATTCCATCATTGTCTAACAGTATGCGTTTCATTGCTGGTTTTGCCTGCAATAGATTGGAAAGATCTGTATCAACGTTTGTATTTTCTATCGGCGTATGCGGTACAGAAAATACAAAATTTTCGGATTCTCGCAATACTTCTCTTTTTAGCACACCGTTTCCTTTTGCTGCTATTTCGTCTATCATTTCAAGGCATACACAAGATAAACCACGATACAAATCACTTGTATCAAATCGACCTTTTACATTGGAATCAATATCGAACGATTGTAAATCCTCCGCAAACCAAACCTTTTGATTTTCCCAAAACAACATTCTGTCTCCATAGGAGAAGAAGTTGCCACGTTTTAGCTGTGAGAATGGCGTGTGTCCATGAATGATACAAGCATTTGCAGCTTGCAGGCTTTTTTCAGAGGGCCAAACATGATAATGAGATCTTTGCGAGTATAGACCATTTCTCGACCATACAACTTGTCGAAGTGGGGCATCATAACCTGCTACTGTTTCATCTAATGCATAGGCATATACAGGCTTATCAGTGGACTGGATATCTTTGTTTATCAAATCAAAAGCTTTATCTACCATTCCAGCATGAGCTAGATAATAATTCATGACAGTTCCTCTGATTACAATGATATCCGGCATATTTTTTAGCTCAAAAATTGGATATAATTCCCGTTCATGATTTCCACGAATCAAATGGAATCCCGGAACAGCGTAGTCTTCCTGATAGTATTTTGCAATATCATGCAAAAGTGCATAGACATTACCGCCACAATTATAATCCCCTAGAAAATACACATGATCGATTTGTGGATTGAATTGAATCTTATCCATTAGTAGTCGTAATGTGGTAGATTCTCCGTGCGTGTCCCCAACCACAAAATGCAATCCGCCTGGATATCGATTGCGAATGGATTGAATGTTGTCATCTGGGATCTGTATGATTTTTTCTTCATACTTTTTTGGGCTATTTTCTTTGTGTCCCTCAAATGGCATTCCCAATAGTTTTAATGTTCGATGATCCATCTTTCCGCCAAAATACTTGTCTAAGACCTGTTGAAATACGCTTTCTTTGGAAGATGCTAATGCAAATAAGGTCATGGAAGATTTTAGCCTTAAATCATCCGGTTTTCCCATGACTTTGCTTGCATCATTGCATTCGATTTCAAGAAGTGCAGAAGAGATTTCTAATAAATTTGAGCCAAGATAGGCATCATTCAAAAAATCTTTTGCTTCTTCTAAGTCTGTAATACCATAGTAACTTGAAGTGGAACTTTTTCCCAGTCCCTTTAATTGTGGGAAAATATACCACATCCAGTGACTTGCTTTTCTTCCATTTTTCATTTCAGATAATGCCGTTGAATAATAGGATCGATGTGCTAGAACAAACTTTGATAAATCATATTTCATGGAAATTCCTCCTCACCTGCATTTATCACGCTCTTTTAAGCGGATGATGTTGTTGATATGGATGAAAATCGTCTACTTTGTTTTTATTATACTATAAATTTTGGTAAAATGCAAGTATTCGGACGTACAAAAAAGGAGCGATCGAAATCGCTCCCTCTCTTGATTTCATGATTGTAAGAGCTCCAAGACCAGTTCATATGGGAAAAAGTCATCTATTTTCCAAATCCATGTTCCATAATTTTGAATGGTGACAGTTCCAGATAATCCACTAGCTGCGTTGATTCTGCTTCCATTTGCACCTCGATTAAAACAAGATCCATTCTCGTAATAATAAACATCGTCTTCGATTTTGGTAACAGGCAATTCAAATTCGCCACCGATTCCATCGGAAACCTCTCCAATGACTTTAAAATAGCCAGAGCCGTCATAGGCTGTATGATAGCTCATTTTATAAGAATAGACATGTCCATCTTTTTCGATGCTTCCATAATAAGTATCAATGTAACTATTTGTGTCAGTGGAAATGTCTGTGGAATTTGACTGATACGCTGGAATATCGAATTCTGCAACTGTTTTATAGTTTACGCTAATGACACCTTTCATTGTTGTTTTATCTACATAGGCGAAAAGCGGATATGCTCCGGCAATCTGTTCTCGAGAATATACTTGTCGATTGGTATTGATTGGGCAAGACCATCTGGTTTCATTGGAAGCAGAATATTCCGATGAACAATATGGTTCTAATCCATCCAGCCAAGAATCCAATTCCCCATCATGTTCTCTCAAGTAACGATTGACAACCGCTAAGAAATAGGAATCTGGAATGTTACTGGAAACAGATTGTTCCGTGGTTTCCTCTGTTTGTTGCGTTGCCTGTCCAACTGCTTCTTTCGGAAGTGTGAATTCCTGTGTGCTTTCATCATAGCTGAGTTCGTATTCTAACCAATCATAACCACCACTTGAAAGAGCTGTTTTTGCCACTGCAAAGCAAGTTCCATCTTTTTGGTAGAAGTCTGTAATCGTTCCAGAGATAGACAATTCAAAACAGTTTCCATCTTTTACACCGTATAGATACAACTGACTGCTAGAACCACCAGCGGTAGAATCATATGCAAAGAATCCTTTTCCTTTATGGAAAACAGAGCGTGCAATTCTGCACATTGGGTTATTGTTACGTTGTAATTCTGTAATTTCCCCAACGGAATTGATATAGTATACACCCTGAATATTATCTGAAACGTAATAATCTGACATATTGTTTGTTCCGATAATTGCAAACGCTTCTTTCTTTCCATCGCCATCATAATCCGCATATTCCCATGCACAAATGGTTCCTTTTTCTTCCACCAAATCATGCAGTTCCGATTCGCTCTTTTCTACGGCTGTTATCGTTTGGTTTTCCAGTTCTTTTAATTCGATAACGCCCCACTTTCCATCTTTCTTGACCCAAGCAAGATGGTTGTGGACAGGGCGAACATCTTCAAATGTACCGCAAGGAATCACTTCATTTCCGGATGTGTCATAATATCCGCATTTTCCATCTATTTTTACTGGGATATAATCGGATGCCAAGAATGGATAGTTGGCACTCGTGCCTTTTCCCTTATCCCAGCCACCATAGAGCACTTTGGAAGCAAACGGCTCACATATAAAATCAATGATTTGCGTTCCATTTTGATCAAAATAGCCCCACTTTCCATCCTTTTTCAGAGCAGTTACACCACCGCTGAAATTCATACAGCCATCTTCATATTCGCATGGAACAATCAGCTTTCCATCTTTTGCAATGCCGTATTTTGGAGATGTTTCATTGAAAAATGTGATATCTCGTGAAATTGCATAGCTGTTGTTGTCTTCATCATATTCCCCAAGAATATCTGTTCTATAGTCTTCGACCAACGTTCCAATGCTTTTACTATAAACATTTGCTCGATCAGGAGGTGCAGTAATACAGTAAACCTGATTGGATGTTTCATCATAAATATATTTATTTGTAATATTCCCTCTTCCCCATACGGTATCTGTTGAAATGTTTAATTCTCCATCATCCGGCGTAACCAATGTATCTTTGATGGTATCCGAATTTTCAACACGAGGGTCACTGACTGCGATTTCATACACACTGTCATAGAAGTAATCCTCGTATTCTGGGTTGGCAATGTAAGAACCATCATACTGAATGATGCCATATTTTCCATTCTGCTTGATGATGGAACACTGGTCATAGGCGATATTATTTCCATACTCATCCGAAACAAGGATGTCTTCTGCTTCTATGGTTGGTTCTACTTTCCATTCAGCACGCTTTTCCAATCTTGTCCAGTCTGGAAGATCGTTGACACTATTATTTCTTATTTCAACATCTTTCCATGTATAAGGACAATAATCCCATCTGCTGACGGTCACGTCATAGGTTCCCTCTGGCAAAAACAGTTCAAAATGTCCGTCTGCATCGGTGGTGGTTGTATAAGATTCTCCATTTACCTTGACAGCAGTAACATCTGCGTAGACGATTTTTTTATTTTCATCGTCTTTATCGACAACAAGGTTTAGAATACCGCCATTTTGTGGTTCTGTGGCTGCGGTTTCTTCACCATCAGATTCCCAATTCAAAGCTCTTTCTACAGCGGATTCTGCATTTACAATGTTCAAATCCCATGAATCATCTCGATTGGTATTGCAAACAATATCTTTCACTTCTGCACCTGTCAAAGAACTGTTTGCTGACCAAACCATCGCAGCAACACCGGAAACATGAGGAGCAGCCATAGAAGTGCCACACATATAATCATATACATTTTTAGGCTGGAGAGAAAATATCTTATTATCTGTAGAGTCACCATTTCCACCCGGTGCATAAATATCTACGCCACGATTTCCAGCACCAGAAGCTGCACCATTAGAATAGTCGCATCTTTCTCGATTTTTATCAACCGCTCCTACTACAATAATTCTGTCATATACATCTGGGAAATCAGACTTTTCAATTGCCGTTAAATACGACATATATTTTGTATCTAGATCTTTAGCATGAATAATTGTTCCTTTATCCCATAATAGTTTAAATACTGCTTTATCTGTTTTAGGATTAGTTATATTACAGCCAATACCAAGTTCCTCAACTTTTGCTAGAATTTTACTATTTTGGTCATAGGAAATATCGTCATTTTTATCATATTTAATTCTTGTGTAATTTTCATTAGAAGAATTACCAGCTGACTGTATAATGCAAAAATCATATCCAATATCAAGTAGCTTTTGCAAAAAATCTCCAATAGTTTTTGCATAATGTGTCATACATTCCTGTGCTCCAATTTCATTATATGCAGTTGCAAGTACACCATAATCCTCATAACTAAAAGAACAGTTAACTACTTTTACATTTCGCAAAATCAATTCGGATAAACTGTATTTGTCTGATATGACAGATCTTAAATTCTTAGTGTTGTCTATGCCTCTGTAGGAAACACCATATAAATGACCATCTGCAAAAGGATAAACACCACAGATACCAGCTTCATTGTCTGACTTTGCTGCCATAATTCCTGCTACATGTGTACCATGCTTTTTATCATCTTCACTGATGTTTTGATTATAGAACGTTTCTGCAAAGCCGAGATCTTCATGATTATCATCAAATCCCACATCAATCAAACCGATTCGTAAATCTTGATTGACTTGATCAGAATGCTCTTTTAACAGTTCCCACGCTGCTGGAGCTTGAATCATCTCAAAGCCCCAGCTTTTTCCTGCACAGTCAGTACTGTTCGATAAGTCCCCTGCCCATTCCTTGCCGTATTGGAAGCTTTCACTGGATGATTCTACATCGGACGGCTCTGCATCGAAAATATAGTTGATATCCGCACTTGCAACAATGTCTTCTGCCTTCAAATCTTCGGATAGCTGTTCCAACTCTTCGAGGGAATAGACATTGCTGAGTTGCAGTTGATAGTCGCCGGTCTGTTCAATCCGTCCGACAATCTCAGCATCATATTTTTTTGCAAGCTTCTCTACTGCCCTTTTCTTTACGCCGTCTTCTGTAACCAATAAAATTTCGTTATCTGTATACATCGTCAGGTCATCTGTCGCAACGTGCTCTTCCTGGATTTCCTGATAGTAACATTCACCAATATGGTCTTCATCAAACTTTGACGTTTTGGAAAACCATTTCTGATACACGCCAACAGATGCTACTACCACCAGCAAGGCAATCGTTCCTGCCAATATTTTTTTCATTTCCGAGTTTTTCGCATCACGCATTTGCAATCACTCCTATCCATTAATCAAAGTTTTGAAACCAATAATAGTCGTATTTTGGCTTATCCGTTCCAAACTCAAGCGGATATTTTTTGAATCCGAAATTTCTGAGATTTCTAATTGCAGGTTCGTTATCTGGGTTTACCTTTGCAAAAATGTTTTTGTTTTTTGCAATGTGGTTTGCCAGGGAGAGGAACAAGTTTTGGAATTCCAATCCACGATAAGATTCTTCTACAAAAATCGCATCAATCATACAAGCATCCATAACTTTGATGCGTGGATCTATATTTTTCACGTGCTCTAGGTTCGTGAAAATCATTGCCACTGCAACCGCTTTGTCATACTGCTCGATTTCCCAGACTGCATCGTGATCAATTGCAGTGGAAATTTCAGATTTCACCATATCAATAATTTTGTCTGCAGAAGAATTGTACAGAGAGAAGAGTGCCTTTACATCTGACTTGTTGCACTTCCGAATGACAAATTCGCTTTCGATATAGTACTTAGAATACGGTTGGAAAGTAGTAGAAAGATTATCGGAATTCATGAGCTTGTAAATGGCATAGTTTGCGGCTAAGTCATTAAACGGCATGTATATCTCGTTATTCTCTTCTATTCTTGGGGACGTTGCTTCCAGTCTCTTCCAATATTTGTAAAAGTTGAAAATGTTATTATAAGTAGACCGGAACGGGAAAATTTCTTGCTCCTGCACATACGGATTGTTCACGATCAATATGAATCTATACTTAAACAGATCATTGATCAGCTGAAAAGAATTGATGCAATTCTTTAAAATCAGAAACATCGTTTCAAAGAAAGTCAGATATGCCACAATTTCATTCGATGAGCCGATATCTGTGAACTTTCGAATTCTTTTCTGGTCGTCAGAGATATAAATATTTCGATATCTCTTATTTCTCAGGGATAACATATTTCTGCAATAAACATCGAGATTGCGGTAAATTTTTTGAATCGATTCACTTTTGTTGAACTTTTCATCAAAGTCAAGGATGGTACGCATAATCTCAGCATCGGTTAATTGCATCGGGTGATAGTCTACAAGTACTTCTTTATTTCTCATAGGATAATAACTCACATATTTTCTTGTTCTTGGGATAAACTTTTCTTCTTTTGTCAGTTGAACCGAAACTGCTTCCAAACAAAGCATGATTCGGGCTGCTTCATAGCAGTATGATTTCGGATTGATGTAACTTACTTTGGCATGCTCTTCCAATTTCAAAAGCAGATCCTTCAGGATGGAGACTTCTAAAAAATTGGAAATCGACAGATACTGACTTCCGACAAGATCGCTAAACTTTTGCAAAAAGGTTTTCCATATCACAGCCGCTTCCGACCAGTCGATTTCAACCTGTTCCGTAACAATGTAATACAACATACTTGAAACATAATTACAATCGATCTCACTATACGAATTATGCGTGTATTTGTACTCACAGTAATTGTAAAAATATCCTGTCTCTTTTTCAAACGTGCAAGCTCGGGGGTTCTTTAATATGCGTAACATATGGGTTGGAGATCCATTTTTTGTTTTTGACAAGCTGTCAAACAAAATGTGCTTATTAAAAACCACATTAAAATGACCATAGCATTTCAGTTTTCCGTTATTTTCCAAAATATTCGGATCTACTACCATCATTACCATGCACTGATAGATGCCAGGATGTTTCTTATATAATTTGCTAATGCTAGTATTGATGTTTGTAATAAAATTGTTAAAATCCATATTTTGTGCTTCCTCTCATGATTTTTTCTTTTATTATACCGTATTCTGTACATTTCCGTCAATATCTCATTTTGACAAAAAAATCCTTAATTTTGACAAATCAAAACGCATTACCATCATCAAATATTTCCTCCTGTCACAAGATTGTAAGAACTCCCTGCTATACTAATAGAAAATCAAAAACAAGGAGTGATAACACATGGAAATTCTATCAGCGAAAGACTTGTGTAAATCTTATGGTTCGGGAGAAAACTCGGTTCAGGCATTGAATCATGTATCTATTTCCGTAGAAAATGGGGAATTTGTTGCCGTAATCGGCACATCCGGCAGCGGAAAATCCACCCTCTTAAACCTGTTGGGTGGACTGGATACACCAACTTCCGGCGAAGTATTGGTTTCTGGAAAGAAGCTTTTTCAGATGAATGAAGAAGCTCGCACGATTTTCCGCCGGAGAAATATCGGCTTTGTCTTTCAGAATTACAATCTAGTGCCTGTACTGAATGTTTATGAAAATATCGTCTTGCCCATTGAATTGGACGGCTCAAAAGTGGATACAGAATATGTGAAAACAATTCTGCACACGTTGGGATTGGAACAAAAAGTACAGGCAATGCCAAATCAGCTTTCTGGCGGTCAGCAACAACGTGTTGCCATTGCACGGGCATTGGCAGCAAAACCGGCAATTCTCTTGGCAGATGAACCTACAGGAAATCTGGATAGCAAAACGGGGATGGATGTCATTGCCCTGCTAAAAATGACTAGTCAGGCATTTCATCAAACCATTGTCATGATTACACACAATGAAGAAATTGCTCTAATGGCAGACCGAATGATTCGGATTGAAGATGGCAAGGTGGTGAATGGCAATGCTGAAAAATAACAATCAAGAAATCGTACGAAAAATTGCATTCCGTTCCATGAAACAAAATCGCATCCGAAATGGCATTGTGATTCTAGCTGTCATTTTGACAACATTCATGTTTACAACGATTTTCACCATTGGTGCAAGCATGGCGGAAGGTATGATGGTCATGCTGACTCGGCAGCAAGGTACTCGCTCTTCTATTTATCTGAACAACCCCACTACAGAACAGATTCAACAAATTACAGACAATCATGATCTTTATGCTGCTGGGCTGCAAATTCAGACCGGAACAGCATACGATTCGGAAGATGAAACCACTGCAATTCTGCTCAGTTATTACAATGAGACCGAATTTGAAAAGAATTTCACGCCTGCCATCAGCGATATTTGTGGCAATTATCCAACAGATTCCACCGCAATTATGCTTTCTAAAAATGCATTGGAAGCCTTGCAAATTGAAACGCCAAAAATAAACATGGAAATTCCCCTACTGGTAAATGGAACAGTAAAATCATTCACGCTTTCCGGTTGGTTTACGGATTATTCCAGCCCACAGGGCGGATTTCAGGGATTTGTTTCTAAATCTTATACAGATGCATTGGGACTCACAGCAGAAAAAGACGGTACGTTGTCGATTTCTGCAAAAATTGGTGTGCAGGAACGCTTGATGGATGCATTAGATGCAGCTGTAAAGCTGAAAGATGGACAGAAATTTCAGTATACTTCGGATATGTTGAGTGAAACTGTCACCAACCGTATTCTCATTGCTGGATTATTTGGTACAATTGGGCTGATTATTGTATTTAGCGGTTATCTGTTGATTTACAACGTCCTATATATTTCTATCACCAAGGACATTCGATTCTATGGCATGCTGAAAACTGTTGGCACGACACCCAAACAAATCCGAAAAATGGTGCGATTACAGGCATTTTTCCTCGCTGGAATTGGAATCCCAATTGGTATGGGACTCGGCACAGCAGCATCTTTTGTAGCAGTTCCCTATGCAATGCGGATGTTCGGCAGTGCGGACAATCCTATGCCCTTGACCATGCAGTTTCATCCATTGATTTACATCGGAACGATTCTGTTTGCACTTTTCACAATCATAGTCAGCTGCCGAAAACCAGCCAAGTTTGCAAGTCATATCTCGCCCATTGAAGCGTTGAAATATCATGGGCAGTGCTCTGCAAAAATTAAACCCAGAAAGGGAACAGATGGCGGAAAACTGCATAAGATGGCATTTCGAAATGTCTTTCGGGAAAAGAAACGTGCAATGCTCGTATTTGCATCTCTGTTTCTAGGAACGATGGCGTTTCTCTCTACCAATGCATTTGTAGATAGCATGAAACTAGAGAACTATGTAAAATACTATTTGCCAAATGACTATACGATTTATGTCAATTGCGGTTCAGAACAAGAGGGTACAGAGGAAGAACAAATTCAAAAAAATATCAAGTCCGCAGAGGAAATGGCACAAAAAATACAGGCATTGGATGGCATTACAGATGTTTCCATTCACCGATATGAATATGTTACCTTGCCATTTGATGAAACGTTATTTCAACCGTTTTTAGAAAGTTTCTTAGAAAGTACCTCTGAAAAAATGACGCTCGAAGAATTTGCGAAAGGCTATACAGATTCGCCAGAAAGTTATACCTCAACAGTTATCGTAATTTCTAAGAAAGATGTCGAAACCTATAATCAAAAAGCGAAAACACCCATTGATATAGATGCATTTTTAGCAGGAACGCAATGTATTATTGGTTCTGTCAATACACCGGAGCAGGCTGCACAAATGCAAGGAAAAACAATTACGATGAAAGACAAAAATGGAAGTGCTCTCTCTTTACAAGTCGGCAGTTGTGCTTTAAATGGAGATATTTCCGGTTTGAGTTTTGGGCAGTATTGGAGTCTAGCAGGAGCACCGGAATATATTCTAGTCAGTGAAGCAGCATTGACCCAGTTGACAGATACCCCTGCCATCAATACCATTGCTATTCAATGCGACCCAAAAGCGGAAAGTCGTCTGACAAATCAGATTCGCAGTATTACACAAATGTATCCGATTGTTGCCCATTTAGAAATTCGTACAGAATTAATGCAAGAATTCCAGGATAGTATGTCTTCTCTGAAAATCTTGAGCGGCGGCGTTTCTGCAATCTTGATTTTGATTGGTATCATCAACTTCATCAGTGTCATGCTGACTGGCATTTTTACACGTCGAACAGAACTAGCAGTCATGGAAAGTGTCGGGATGACGAAGAAACAGGTGCAAAAAATGCTAATGCTCGAAGGCATCTATTATGCTGTAATTACATTGGCATTGATTTTGACTGTGGGAAGTGGGATTCTATATTTGGTTGGCTTCTTTACAGAACAGACTGCCAACTATGCCGTTTTCCAGTATCCGTGGGGATGGATTGCAATCCTCGCTTGTTTTATTTTTGCTATTTGCGTATTTGTTCCCATGTTGGTTTATCGAATTGCTACCAAAGAAAGCATTACTGAAAGACTGCGTAGCATTGATTAAATGAATCATTTTGTTTTCTTAAAACGCCCTTTTTTCCGGAAAAGGGCGTTTTGCAAATTGACTTTTTGTCTGGAACATGCTATACTAAGCTGAAAAATGAAAGGGGATGATTCCGCATGCAGCGTATTTTAATCATAGAAGATGATACAACTATTCGCAACGGGATTCAACTTTATTTACAGAAAAAGAGATTTGCTGTCGACTGTGCCGATACCATTGCTGCTGCAAATACCTTGCTTGCAAAAATGGTCTATCATTTGATTCTGTTGGATATTCGATTGCCAGACGGCAACGGTCTGGAACTTTGCAGCAAACTGCGAGAAACTAGTACCACGCCAATTATCTTCTTAACTGCAAACGATACGGAAGAACAGATGATTACAGGCTTTCAGCATGGCTGCGATGACTATCTTGCAAAGCCATTTTCCATTGCGTTGCTGTATCAACGAATCCTTGCCGTGCTTCGCCGCAGTCAAAATCCTGCATCGGATGATATTTTTTCATATTTATCTCTAACAATTGATTTCACAAAAATGCAAGTACTGAAAAATGATGTGCCTGTAAAGCTGTCTGCAATGGAATACAAACTGCTGGAATTGCTGATTCGCAACCGAGGACAAGTGCTAACTCGTGATTTGATTTTAGAACGGCTTTGGGACTGTGACGGAAATTTTGTAGACGAAAACACTTTGCGTGTTTTGATTCGTCGTTTGCGGCAGAAAATTGAAACCGACCCCAAAAATCCAAAATTCATCGTCACAGTTTTTGGAATCGGCTATACATTTGGAGAAGCACAATGAAGCAAACAAATCGGATACTTTCTATTACCTTAGAAATCTTGTTTCCACTGCTCTGCTTTGGAAGCGTTTTCTTTCTGACACAAAATCTTTTAGCTGCTGGGATTATATTGGTTCTCTCTGCTTGCCAATCTTTTTTCTTGGAATGGCAGACACGCAAAGAGCAGGCATATTGGAGCAACATCGCTGCACAACTTTCCGATTTATGCGACTGCCTGCTCTCGCTGAAACATAGAGAAATTTTTTCACGAAATGAAGATACGATTTTTTCCAAATTGCAGGACAAAGTATTGAAACTGGTGACGATTCTACAGCAGAAAAATGAGGATTCCTTGCAGGCACAAGAAAACATGAAGGGGTTGATTTCAGACCTCTCTCATCAATTGAAAACACCGATTGCCTCTCTAAAATTGTATACTGCACTTTTAGAAGAACCAACGCTAACCGAACAGCAGCGAAAACAATATACAGAAGTGCTCCGAACGGCAATTGACCGCCTGATTTTCTTGTCAGAAAGCATGATTCAACTTTCTCGATTGGAAAGCGGTTTGATTCAATTGCAGCTGGAAGAGAAAAGCTTGAATCAAACGGTACTGATGGCAATTAAAAATGTCTTTACAAAAGCAAAACAACATCACATTACACTGACCTATGATAGTGAAAAAGAACTCTCACTGATGCATGACCAGCGATGGACAGCAGAAGCGATTTTTAATCTGCTAGACAATGCTGTGAAGTATTCGCCACCCGGCAGTACGGTTGCAATTCGAGTGCGGGAATTGGGTTTGTTTGTTGCGGTGGATGTAACTGACCAAGCAGAGCCGATTCCGGAGGATGAACGCAGCCGTATTTTTCAGCGATTCTATCGGGGACAAAACAGCAAGGCAACAGAAGGCATCGGAATTGGACTCTATCTGGCTAGGAAAATTGCAACGGAACAGAATGGACATTTGAATTTGCGTTGCCGTTCTAATGGAAATACATTTTCAATATTATTATTTCAGAGATAAGCGTCTTATCTCAATTTTTCACGTTTTTTCTTACATTGCATTGCAATCCATACAAACCTGTGGTATAATAAAATTATCATGAAAAAAGGAGTCGTTACAAGATGAAAAAAATAATCGCAGTCCTTGCAGCAGGTGGATTGCTGGCAGCTTCCATTCCACAAAAATCCGTTACAGCCGCTGAAACGCCTGCTCTGACTGATATTGTATCGTTACAGAAATGGATTTTAGGAGAATCCGACATCACGCCGGAAAACGGACAAACATGGGATTGGAATGCAGATGGAACGGTAAATATTGCTGACCTGTGTCAGATGAAACGGCAGTATACAACCATACCTGTTCAAAATCCATTGGATACTTTAACCGGAATGGATTATCAAACGGCTGTTGCAAACGCCTATATTTCTAAATCCGAGTACGGGTATCAAATCGCAGGCAATTTAAAAAGTACGATTGAAGAAAAAATGGGACGACCATTGGATTATTCCATCGACCGTTTCTATCTGGTTAACAATGAAACATTGGGACTGGACAACAGCATAAAGTATCTTTACAATGCAAGTACGATGGATGTTTACCCCGTCACAGAAGAAACAAAACGAAACTGTGCAACTTGGTATTGGAAAGGCTCAAAAGCTGCTGTATATGGCATTGATGACGATGAAGAAAAGCAAAATGAATTTTTAGATGCTTTGGAATGGTATGGAATTACAGAAGTTTACTATTCCAGCGGTGCAAATAAGCTGGTAAACAACAAGGACACGGTAGAAAAATTTGTAAAGAATGCCTATCAGAGAAACATGAAAGTCTACTTGTTGACAGGCGAAAAAACGTGGCTGTATGAAGATACTTATCAGACTGCCATTTACCGTGTTTTTGACAAGGTTGCTGAATATAACAGCATGGTGGATTATGATGCAAGATTGGCAGGCGTTTCGTATGATGTGGAAGTTTGGACAAACTCCGACTACAACTGGAAGAACAACGCCGATGCTCAAGCACAGCAAGTAAAGTTTGTGGAAGCTGCACAGCAGTATGCAAATGAAAAGAACCTGTCCGTCATTCATTGTTTACCGTTCTGGATTGTGCGATATGATTACACGGATGAAGATGGCACGACAAAAAATGTATACGATTCTATTACACAGATTGCAAACGATACCATTTTAATGACTTATTGGGATAGTGCCAGTGCCGTAGAACGGTTAGTGGCAGAGGTGCAAACAAATGCAGAACACCCTGTGCTGTATTATGCCGAGAAGAACGACTGTAACTTAGAAATTGCCGTACAGGTCGACCAAAGCAAAGAAGGCGATTCTGTCAGTTTCTATGAAGAAGAGCAGGAAAATCCGGGGTGTGTAAAAGATGCCCTTGCAACTATACAGACCGATTTAGCAGATTATTCCGAACATACTACATTTGCGATTCATCAGGCGATTGCCATGTATGAATTCTATCTCTCTAAATAAATGAAAACCGCACACATTCTGATTCATGCAAGAATGTGTGCGGTTTTTTATGTGCCAAATACCACATAGGATTCCGGTACTTTTCCCACTAAAATTGTTTCTGTCAAGAGGTAAGAAAACTGTGCAGTTGTTGTAGTTCGGTAAAAGGGTGCAGCTGCCTGCAATGTAATGGTAACGTCTGCACGAATGGTATGGCAGGTTTGATTGATGCCAACAGATTCCAGCTGACTGATGAGCTGTACCTTTGCTGTTCCAATGGGCAACATTTTCATGGAAAGTGTTGGGCCTTTTCCGGCAAACAGCCAAATACCCGTTGCTGTTCCCAGAGAAACTGGAAATGTTTCTGCCCGAACTGCCTGTAAATCTTGATTGATTTGTGTGAGCAATTGTGCTTGCATACGGTTGATTTGCGTGGTTTTTGTTTCTACTGCTGTCACTGCCCCGTCTGTATCATATAGCAACACCGCAAAATCTGTATACTGACTGTCTGTTTCCTGCAAAACTTTATGAATGCTCTCTCCAATCTGAACAGAAGCAGCAGATTGACATTCCTGTGCACAGACTGCCAGCACATCGGGGCGAATCCAGCGATCCAATTGCACGACACCAAATAACAATCCTGCGATCATAAAAATGCTGCAACACAGCCATGTCAGTTGTTTTCTTTGCAGTGCTGTATTTCGTCTTCTCAAAACTGCTGCTCCTTATTCAAAAAGGGCGGCTTTCATTCGCCGCCCCATTTCACTCAAATTCGATTTGCTTTACAGCGGCTTTTCTTCAGATTCTATGCTGTCTGTTGTTGCTCCACATCCGCAGTCTGGTGAAAAGTCTCCCATGCCATTGACAGAGCCGGGAGAAAACTCTTCTGCCGGAAACCGAATCTTATCAAATACCGCACACGGGGATTCTGTATCTGCTCGGCATTCTTTCGTTGGAATGGTATATTCGTATGTTGGCACTAAAATCGTGACCGGTCGGAACAATTCCACTACGGAAAACAGTCCCAACGTCATAATCACTGTTCGAATCGGAACGGCACTGCTGCCCTCTGGAGCAGGCGGACAAACCATTCCAACCCTTGTTTCTAATGCGATTGGTTCTACCACTTGAACGGCAGCCGTTGGTAGGTTTACGCTCTCGCTGCATTCTTCTCCGGAAGAGCAGGGCTTTCCATTACTGAAAAACGTCTTGCTGCTGCTTTCTCCACCATAGAGAATCACATTCTTTCCGGCATACGCCGTTCCAGTCAGCAGCGTTGGGCTGCCGCAGGCACGTTCATATGCCATCAATTCTACCCGAAATGTATACGTCAAATCAATGGAAAAAAAGCCCCTGTTAAATGGTACTGGCTCGATATTCATACAGATGTCCGATACCTTTACACATCGGCTTTTTACCAGCGTGACGTTGGGGGGAAGTTCGCCGCCATCCATTAAAATTTGGACGTTGGACAGACAATCCCGGTCACTGCAACTGTCAAACACCCGGTCAACTTTAATGGGAACTGCATCCGGACAAGCATCCGGTATTGGATGAAATTTACTCATAGAAACGCCTCCCATGAAAAACATAGAAACAGTTTCACGCTGTTTCTCTACAGTCTATTCAGTGGGAGGCGTTTTTGTGACAGCTTTTTTATTTTTCTTCCGCTTCATACATTTCACGGAAGAAGCAGCTATAAGAACCTGTATGGCAAGCAACACCAGTTTGTTCTACATTGACCAGCAAAGTATCATTGTCGCAATCACTGTACATACTGATGACTTTTTGCAGATGTCCGGAAGTTGCACCTTTATTCCAAAGTTCCTGCCGAGAACGACTCCAGAACCAAGTATATCCGGTTTCCAGTGTCTTTTTCAGGCTTTCTCGGTTCATATATGCCAGCATCAACACCGTTTTGGTGTTGACTTCATAGACAATTGCTGGAATCAGGTCGCCTTTTTCAAAATAAGCATCCAAATGATTACAATCAATTTTAATCATGCGTTGTATCCTTTCTCTTTCCTGTTTCATCAAATTGTGTCCGAATTGCCCGTTCCGTCTGAAAAATCGTGCAAATCAAAACCGCCATTTGCAAAATGATATTCCCAAGCAAAACCATTGTTTGCATTTTCATGGACATGAAAAAATATCCAACGGAACAGCCAACTGCAATCAATAGCAAAATTCCACCGCTGATGCACCAGCATTTTCCGCAGCAAGTATTGGCAAACCGCCACGTTTCTGCATTTTTCATGGAACGGGTGGTTCGATATCCAATCCATACATTTTGTTTTTTGGGCGGATGAAATTGCATCATCCAGCCCGCAAATAACAGAACCAATGGAATGAGTATCGTAAAAACAATATCAAATACTTTCATCGCATTAAGATTCCTTTTTTCCGGCAGTCTGCCTTTACATCCTGCACGGTCAATTCTCCAAAGTGGAACAAGGACGCTGCCAGTGCTGCGGAGCAGCCTGTTTCTTGGAATGCCTCTGCAAAGTCTTCCAGCTTGCCTGCTCCACCGCTGGCAATGACCGGAATGGAAACCGCATCGCAAACAGCTTTCAGCATGGGCAAGTCAAAGCCCTCTTTTGTACCATCTGCATCAATGGAATTCAAGCAGATTTCACCTGCACCCAGCTGTTCACACTGCTTTACCCAGTCAATCAAATCCAAATGCATATCCACTCTTGCACCATTGATGAAAACCGTCCACTTGTGGTCGCCAATTTTCTTTGCATCAATGCCCACGCAGACGCACTGACAACCGAAAATATCTGCTGCTTCCCGAATCAAAGCAGGATTCTGTACTGCTTGCGAATTGATGGAAACCTTGTCAGCTCCTGCACGCAGTGTTTCCCGGAAATCATCAATGCTCTTGATGCCACCGCCAACGGTCAGCGGTACAAAAATTTTCTTAGCAGCTTCCCGTACAACGTCTAAAATGACCCCTCTTTTTTCATAGGAGGCCGTAATGTCATAAAATACAATTTCATCTGCACCCTGTTCATTGTAAGCCTGTGCCAAAGCAACCGGATCACCAACATCTCGAACGCCCTCGAATTTGACACCTTTTACTACTTTTCCATCTCGCACATCCAAACAAGGAATAATTCTCTTTGCCAGCATAATTGACAGCCTCCTTTCTTATACCTGTGCACCAGCACAAGCAATGGCATCTTCCAATTGCAATGTGCCCTGATACAGGGACTTTCCGCAAATTGTTCCATACAAGCCCATCTGCTTGCAAGCCTGAATATCTGCAATCGTATGCACACCACCGCTTGCAATGATGTTGCAGCCTGCTCCCACTGCCTGATGGATCTGCTGCAACTGTTCGGTATTTACGCCGGACAGCGTGCCATCTCTGGAAATATCCGTATAAATGATATACTGCACGCCAACAGCAGCCATTTCTTTTGCCAAAGACAAATAATCTACAGAAGAACTGTCCAACCAGCCTTCCACTGCAACCATGCCATTTTTTGCATCAATGCCAACAGCGATTCGTTCGCCGTATTCCTTGACCGCATCTTTTACAATCTGCGGATTCTTCAACGCAATCGAACCGAGAATGACACGGGAAATACCCCCCTTTAAGTAGGCTTCTACCGTATCCAAGCTGCGAATACCGCCGCCCAGTTCTACTTTTAACGGCGTATTTTTTGCAACATCTAAAAACAATTCTGCATTCTTTGGTTCTCCGGCTCTTGCTCCATCCAAATCTACCATGTGAATCCAGGATGCCCCAGCTGCTACAAATCCAGCAGCTGTTTTCCGGTAATCTTCTGCAACTTTGTGAGAAGTTGCAAAGTCACCCTTTACCAGACGAACACACGTTCCATCTTGAATATCAATTGCAGGTAAAATGATCATTTCAGCAATCCTCCAAAGTTTCTTAAAATCTGCAAGCCGGTTTCCCCACTCTTTTCCGGATGGAACTGTGCCCCGAATACGGTCTTTCCATCATAAACCATTGCCGGAATCTGTCCGCCATAGGTCACATACGCTGCCAAATATTCCGGTGCAACCACTGCCTGATAAGAATGAACGAAATAAACATATGCTTCTTCACCCAAATTGTGCAGCAATGGGCAATCAATCTGATATTCTAGCTTGTTCCAGCCCATGTGCGGAATAATCAAGCCGTTTGCCGGAATTTTTTCCACTGTTCCCGGAATCAGTCCCAGTCCGTCACACGCTTCAAATTCATAGCCTTTTTCAAAAATCAGCTGCATCCCAAGGCAAATCCCTAAAAACGGCTTCTTCTTAGATTCTGTCTGTAAAACAGATACCAAATTCCGTTCTTTCAACATCTGCATTGCACTTGGAAATGCTCCAACCCCCGGCAGGATGATGGCATCTGCTGCCTGAATGGCAGCAGCGTCATCGGTCAACTGGCTTTCCAGTCCCAAAAAATCCAGTGCATTTTTGACACTGAAGATATTTCCAGCACCGTAATCGACAATGGCAATCATTTATAAAACCCCTTTCGTAGAAAGTGTTTGTCCGCTCTTCTTCGGTGTAATGGCAATCTGCAACGCATGGGCAACTGCCTTAAAAGCAGCTTCGCATTTGTGATGGTCATTTGTACCATACATCATATTGATGTGCAGGGTAATGCCTGCCTGAAAAGCAAACGCACGGAAAAATTCTTCTGTCAAGCAAGTATCATATTGTCCAATCATCGCATTGGTGAATGTCCCCTGAAATACCAGAAATGGACGATTGCTGATGTCCAAGCTGCAAAATGCAAGGGATTCATCCATGGGAATAAATGCACTGCCATAACGGGTAATACCGGACTTGTCACCCAGTGCTTCCCCGATGGCTTTTCCCAGTACAATGCCGGTGTCTTCTACGGTGTGATGTCCATCTACATGCAAATCTCCAGCGACCTGAATGTGCATACTAATGCCGCTGTGTACAGCTAAGGCGGTCAGCATGTGGTCAAAAAAGCCAATGCCGGTATGAATATTTGCAACACCTTTTCCATCCAAAACCACTTTCACTTGAATCTGTGTTTCTTTGGTGTTGCGTTCGATTACGGCTTCTCTCATGATGACACCTCTCTATTACTTTTCGTCTTCAAACCGAACGGTAATGGCATTGGCATGTGCAGTCAAGCCCTCCCGATTTGCAATCAATACAATATCATCCTTTGCTGCACGCAGGGCATCCTTGGTATAATACGTATAGCTGGAACGCTTTGTAAAGCTTGCAACGCCCAGCGGTGAAAAGAACCGAGCCGTTCCACTGGTCGGAAGAACGTGGTTGGGGCCAGCGTAGTAGTCCCCCAGCGGTTCCGATGCATACTGTCCAAGGAATACAGAGCCAGCGTTGTCCAATGCACCCAGCAGTTCCATTGGATTTTCCATCAGCACTTCCAAGTGTTCCGGTGCAACCCGATTTGCCAGAGCCGTTGCTTCTTCCCGACTGTTGCAGAGCAGAATTGCCCCGTAGGTATTCATGGATTTTTCGATGATTTCTTTTCGTTCCAGTGTTTGAACCTGCCGATTGATTTCTGCCTGTACCTGTTCTGCCAGCTTTTCACTGGTCGTAACCAGAATGGAAGATGCCATAACATCGTGTTCCGCCTGTGACATCAAATCTGCTGCCGCAAATGCCGGGTTGGCGGTTTCATCTGCCATAACCAGAACTTCACTTGGTCCTGCAATCATATCAATATCTACAATTCCGTACAGCAGCTTCTTTGCGGTTGCAACATAGATATTTCCAGGTCCAACGATTTTATCAACCTTTGGAATTTCCTTTGTTCCGTATGCCAAAGCAGCAATTGCCTGTGCCCCGCCAGACAGGAAAATCCGGTCAACACCGCACAAAGCAGCTGCAATCAAAATATCTGGATTGGGTGTACCGTCTTTTCTCGGCGGTGTTACCATGATAATTTCTTTTACGCCAGCAATCTTTGCAGGAACAGCATTCATGATAACGCTGGACGGATAAGCAGCTGTACCGCCCGGTACATACAAACCAACACGTTCCAGACCTCTTACACGCTGTCCTAAAATCACACCATTTGCCATTGGGTGAATGAAACCTTGTTCAACCTGACGCTGGTGGAAATCCCGTACATTTTCAATGGCGTTTAACATAGCATCTACAAATGCTTGGTCAGCATCGGTCAACGCATCGTTGATAACCTCTCTCGGCACTTCGTAATATTCCGGCAAGCTGCCATCAAATTTTAAGGTATAATTTTTAACAGCATCATCACCGCCAGCTTTTACTGTTTTCAGAATTTCCTGTACGGTTTCTGTCACACGCTGATTGGTTTCGCCCGTTCTTTCATCCAACAACTGAAAAAATGCTTCCCGTTCTTCTGCAACGCTTGCATTGATTTGCTTCATGGTAATCATGCTTATAATACCTCCTCGATTTTTTGAATCAACGATTCAATTTCCTGCTGCCGCATCTTCAGGCTGACAACATTTGCAATCAGTCTTGCAGAAATCGGAACGATCTCTTCGACAACTTCCAGTCCATTTTCTTTCAGGGTCACCCCTGTTTCTACAATATCTACGATTCCGTCTGACAGTTCCAGCAGCGGTGCTAACTCTACAGAACCTTCGATTTTTACAATGTCAACATCCATACCCTTGCTTTCAAAGAATCGGCGTGCAATGTTTGGATACTTGGTTGCAATGCACTTGACACCATATCCGCTGTAAAAATCCGTTCCCTTTTTGGTTGCCAGTGCAAACCGGCACTTTCCAAATCCCAAATCTGCCAGTTCAAAAAACTTACCAGACATTTCCAGAATGGTATCTTTTCCGACAACGCCCAAATCACAAACGCCATGTTCCACATAGGTGATGACATCGGCAGCCTTGGAAAGTACAACTTCCATATTTCCATCCGGAATCGGCAAAATCAATCGTCTTCCTTTATTATGTACCGCTTCGCAATCATAACCCAGCTTTTCCAGCAAGCCAACGGTATCCTTTTCCAAACGTCCTTTTGTCAACGCAATTCTCAGCGGTTTTGTCATAATACTGTGACCTCCGTAACTTCTTTTTCTACTTGATATAAGGTGGAAATTTTCCGATTCTTTGCATAGTCCAATGCTGCTTCTGCGGAGGATACCAGTGCAAATTCTACAGTCAATCCTGCTTCTCGTTTGGTTTCTGCCAGTGCAATGGCAGCTGCTTCATAGCCAGGTGCTGCATAAATGGCAGCATCAGCCGCTTTCTTTGTCCGTGGATTCTTTTTCATGGCAACCTTTGCAACGGCATCTACATTGACGGCAAAGCCGACTGCCGGAACATCATAGCCAAAGCTTGCCAGCAGCTTATTATACCGACCGCCAGACAGCACTTCATCGCCATAGCCTTCCAAATAGCCCTTGAGAATCATGCCTGTGTAATAATCTGCCTTGTTGACAATACCAAGATCCACGCTCAGCCGTTCTGTTCCAATCAGTGCTGCAATTTCCCGATACAGTTTCCGCAGATATTGCAACATCTCCTGAATCTGTGGCGTGCAGTAGAGCTGTTCCATCTTATCGAACACTTCTTCTCCGCCAAACAAAGACGGCAGTTTCTTCAAAGCGTGAATCAGCTGATTGTCACCCAATGTATCCAGTAAGTCATTCAATGCAGAATAGTTCTTTGTTTCAATCAGATACCGGATTTCTTCTTTGGTTGCCGGTGCAGCGTTCAATTCCCGCATCAATTCCTTGAAAATGCCGGCATCCCCTAATTCCAGATAATAACTGGTTTCGTTGCAGCGTTTCAGCACATCAATTGCCATGCTTGCCATTTCCAAATCTGCCATATAGGAATCTGAACCAATCAATTCCGCACCTGCCTGCATAAATTCATCGCTTCTGCCCTTCAATGCTGGTTCAAAGCGGTAAGCAGTCTGCATATAGCACAGCCGCTGTGGCAGCATAGCTTCCCGCAGACGGGTTGCAACAACTCTTGCAATCGGAGCAGTGGATTCCGGACGCAGTACAATCAGCCGTCCCTTACTGTCTGTCAATTTATACAGCTGTTCTTGCGGATACTGAACGGCTTCCGACTGAAAAACATCAAAAAATTCCAATCCCGGTGTTACCAATTCATCATATCCCTGACTCTGAAAAACAGAACGAATTTTTTCTTCTGTTTCTCGCCGTACGAGGCATTCTTCTAATAATAAATCTTTTGTCCCTTCCGGCGTAATTCGATTATAATTTCTCATGTGTTCCTCCTAAAAGCACTTTACTATGCTACTATGGTAACATAATACCACGCTATCACAATTTTGTCAAGTTAAAAGAGGGTCATTTGACTGGATTTCGGCAAATTGCCGAATGCATTCAACTTTTCCAATGTTTCTATGACTGTTTTCGATGCTCCGCTGCGGTTCTGGAATTCTTCGATAGAGATAAAATCCCGTTTCTGTGCTGCTTCATACAATGCATTGGCAGCTGACAATCCAATGCCGCTGATTGCAGAAAATGGAATCCGGATTTTCTCATCCTCTACCAGATACTGCGAAGCGTGTGAACGATACAAATCAATCGGCAGGAAATCCAATCCCCGACACAGCATTTCATTGATAATATAGAGCAAATCCAACTGGTCAGACTCTTTCTTTGTGCGTTCGTTGCCCTTTTCTCGCAGTTCTTCAATGCGGTTATGAACGGCTTCTTTTCCCTGCATAACCAGTTCCACATCAAAGTCATCCCCACGGGTGCTGAAATAAACTGCATAATATGCCAATGGACGATATAATTTAAACCATCCCAATTTAATGGCAGCGGTTACATAAGCAGCCGCATGGGCTTTCGGGAACATGTATTTGATTTTCAAGCAGCTGTCAATGTACCAATCTGGAACATTGTGGTCTTTCAGCATTTGAATCCGCTCTGGCGTAAAGGTTTTTGGAGCTTTTCCCTTTCGGGTGTCTTCCATAATCTGAAAGGCTTGCTTTGGCTCTACGCCCTTATGCAGCAGATAAGTCATAATACTATCTCTCGTTCCGATTACATCAGAAATGGTACACGTTCCGTTGTCAATCAAATCCTTTGCATTTCCAAGCCATACGTCTGTACCGTGGGACAAGCCAGAAACCTGTAAAAAGTCACTGAACTTCGTTGGATTGGAATCCAGCAGCATTTGAATGGTAAAACCAGTGCCCATTTCCGGAATGCCCAGACTGCCTGTCTTGCAATAAATATCTTTTCCCGATACACCCAGTTCTTCTGCATGGGTACACATCCGAATGACACGAGGGTCTGTCGTGGGAACTTCCCGAATATCCAAACCTGTGATGTTTTCCAAGTGTCGGTACATCGTTGGAACAACGTGTCCCAATTCATCCAGTTTCAAAATCGTATCGTGCAGAGAATGGAAGTCGAAATGTGTTGTAATGACATCTGAATCCGCTGAATCAGCAGGATGCTGCACAGGGGTAAAGTCATATACGTCATAATCATTCGGCACAACGACCATACCGCCTGGATGCTGTCCCGTTGTTCGCTTGATGCCGGTGCAACCAATGGAAAGCCGGTTGATTTCTGTTGGACTGCAAGTAATGCCCCGTTCGTCCAAGTATTTTTTCACATAACCATATGCGGTTTTATCTGCCACAGCGGCAATCGTTCCGGCTTTAAACACATTATCTCGCCCGAACAGTTCTTCTGTGTAACGATGGGCAGAGGACTGATATTCACTCGAGAAATTCAAGTCAATATCCGGTGCTTTATCACCATCGAAGCCCAAAAATGTTTCAAATGGAATATCATGCCCATCTCGGTTCATCTCTGTTCCGCACTTCGGGCATTTCTTCGCTGGCAGATCAAACCCAGAACCAACGCTGCCATCTGTAATAAATTCACTGTGCTTGCATTTTGGGCAGACATAATGCGGTGCAAGCGGATTGACTTCTGAAATACCTGCCATAGATGCAACGAAAGAAGAACCAACAGAACCTCTCGAACCAACTTCATAGCCATGTGCAACGCTATCCCAAACTAGTTTCTGTGCAATGATATACAGCACGGCAAACCCGTGCTTGATAATCGAACCCAACTCTCGATTCAATCGCTTTTCAACCAGTTCCGGCAACGGATCACCATAGATTTCCTTTGCCTTTTCATTGGTGATTCGTGTCAAGTCCTCTTCTGCTCCGTCAATGTTTGGCGTAAAAGTTCCCTTTGGAATTGGTCGAATGTGTTCGATACAATCCGCAATGCGATTTGTATTTTCTACAACCACTTCATATGCCTTTTCTTTTCCCAGATAAGAAAACTCTTCCAGCATTTCATCTGTTGTCCGGAAATACAATGGCGGTTGGAATTTTGCATCGTCATAACCTTGTCCAGCCTGCAAAATTTCTCGAAATTTTGCATCATCCGGGTCCATAAAATGCACGTCACAGGTTGCACAAACTGGCATATTTAATTCTTCACCCAGTTTGACAATGGCACGGTTATAATCTCGCAGTTCTTCTCGATTGGCAGCCGTTCCATTTCGCATCATAAAGGCGTTGTTCAAATCCGGCTGAATTTCCAGATAATCATAGAACTTTGCCAGTTCCACGATTTCTTCATGCGGACGGTTTTCCACTAGTGCACGGAACAATTCGCCCGCTTCGCAGGCACTGCCGAAAATCAAACCTTCTCGGTGTTCCTGTAAAACGGATTTCGGCAGCAGTGGCTTTCGATAGAAGTACTTCAGATGACCGTAAGAAATTAACTTGTATAAGTTTTTCAAGCCTGCCTGATTTCGTACCAGAATAATTTGATGGTAGGATTTCAGTTTCTTGACATCAATTTCTTCTGTTTTCGTGTTCAGCTCTGCCAGCGTTTGCAGTCCCTTTTCCTGAATCAGCTGCGACACCAACTTGACATAAATTTTCGCCAGCATCTGGGCATCATTGCAGGCACGATGATGGTCAAACTTTCCGAGTTTCAATGCTTTTGCAACGGAATCCAGTTTATGTTTTGCAATGTTCGGCAGCATCACTTGACTTAAAATCAAGGTATCCAGTGTTACAAAAGAGAACGAAATATTCTGCCGTTCACAAGCATTCCGGATGAAAGACGTATCAAATCGGGCATTATGTGCCGCCAAAACGGGTTTCTCTGAACCGCAAAATTCCATGAACTGTTGAATGGCTTCTCGTTCGCCCGGAGCATTCGCAACCATTTGATCTGTGATTCCGGTCAACTCTACGATTTTCGGTGGAATCGGCTTCCCCGGATTCACCATGATAGAAAATGTATCTACAATTTGCAGATTTCGCAGTTTTACTGCACCGATTTCCGTCAAGCGGTCTTTCGTATAACTCAAACCTGTTGTTTCTACGTCGAAAATAATGATTTCATCTTGCAAACTGCGTGGATCTGATTCATCAATAATCGTTTTCTTTTGCAGGTCGTTGACTACATACGCTTCGCAACCATAGATAATCTTAAAGTTCGGGTCTTTTATTGCATTCCAAGCATTCATTGCATCCGGAAACGCCTGTGCAATTCCGTGGTCGGTGATAGCAATTGCCGGATGTCCCCATTCATGTGCCCGATTGACCAGCTTTCCAGCTTCTGTAATTGCATCCATCTGCGACATTGCTGTATGGCAGTGCAATTCCACCCGCTTTTTCTCTGCATGGTCTTCTTTTTTCTTACGCTGCACCATCATGATGGAATCCGGCTTCAATACCATTTCACGTGCAAAATTATCGTAATCAATCCGACCCAACAGCAACAAGGTACTGCCTTTCTTGATTTCACCCAGTGGAATTTTTTTCAAGTTTTCTGTGGTATCAAACAGCTTGACCAAAACGGAATTTTCATAGTCTGTGACTTGATACGTTGCAACCGTTCGTTCGCCTCGTACTTCTCGCACTTCCATCGCAAATACATCTGCTAAAATAACAGAACGCTGTCCCTCTCGACCCAGAGCCTCTGTAATGGAAATGGGATTGTCCCGAATTGTTCTGCCTTTAATCAAAGTTGCACTGCCCGGCACAATGTTTTCCAATTCTACTGACAAGGCAACTGGTTTTGATTTTGCTGGCTCTGCCTTGTCGGATGATTTAGCTGAAGCAGTGGCTTGCAGCTGTTCTGTATGTTTGGAAACGGTCTTTTCTGCGGTTTCCTGCATCTGCTGATAGGATTCTGTAGAAACGGCAGTTTCTCCAAGGATTTCCACCTTGATGGACACGGAAAACAACCGTTGCAGCAAGTTTTGCAACTGTTCTGCTACATGATACCGCTGCACAATTTCATACCCGCCATTTTTCAAGGTAATTGTCCAGTTTTGTCCGTTCTGCTGCACTTCCGCATGGTCAAAAAAGCCGTTTACAACCGGCTGTTCTCGCTTTAAAAGTTGCAGCAACTCCGAAAAATACGCCGTTTGGCAGAGCGTTGCCGCATAGTTAGGAGCAATCCGAACAGTTTCAATTTCTAGTGCTTGCTGTAAAGTTTTTTCCAGAGAAAACAGATCGTTTGCCGGAACAAGCTGCGGAAATGTCACATAAAAAGTCAATCGTGTGAGGTTTTCTGCATAGGTCAGCCGGTATAGCATACCATCCTGCATGGAATCCGGCATTGTTTGGATATAGGAGTCTAAAAAATCGGAAAATCGTAAGGTTTCCATGGGATGCACGCCTTTCATTAAAATTTCTCTATTTCCTTCATCAGTTCTGTTACAATTTCTGATTCTGGAATCTTCCGCAGAACTTCTCCCTTTTTAAAGAGTACTGCACAGCCATCTCCGCCAGCAATTCCAATATCTGCTTCTCTTGCTTCTCCTGGGCCGTTTACAACGCAGCCCATAACAGCAACCTTAATATCCTTGTCCACATTTGCCAATGCCGCTTCGACCTCTTTTGCAGTCTGAACCAAATCAATTCTCGTTCTGCCGCAAGTTGGACAAGCAACCAATTCTGGGCCGCCACGCAAACCCATGCACTTTAAAATATCCTTTGCAGCGGTAATTTCCTGTATTGGGTCATCCGTCAGAGATACCCGAATCGTTGCACCAATGCCATCATGCAGCAATGCTCCAATGCCGATTGCCGATTTAATCAGCCCCATATGTGCTGTTCCAGCTTCTGTTACGCCAAGATGCAGCGGATATGCACACTGCTGTGCTGCCAGTCGATACGCATCAATCATGGTGGAAACAGTAGAAGATTTCATGGAAATTACAATGTCGGTAAAATCGCAATCTTCCAGCATTTTGACGTGCCGCATGGCACTTTCCACCAGAGCTTCTGCTGTTGGTGCACCATATTTTGCAAGTAAATCCTTTTCCAGTGAGCCAGAATTGACCCCGATACGAATCGGGATTTGCTTCGACTGACAGGCGGCAGCGACTTGCCGCACCCGATCCATTCCGCCAATGTTGCCAGGATTGATGCGAATTTTATCAATCCCGGCTGCAACTGCCTCCAATGCCAACCGATAATCAAAATGAATATCGGCAACCAGTGGAATCTTTACCGCTTCTTTAATCGCTGGAATCAGCTTCAATGCTTCTTTGTCTGGGATTGCAGCCCGTAAAATTTCACAGCCTGCCTGCTCCAATGCTTTTGCCTGTGCAACACTACCAGCAATGTCGTCTGAACGGGTATTCAACATGGATTGAATATAGATGTGCTTGCCATCCAATACACAATTGCCCACTCGTACTGCTTTTTTTTGCATGTTTAACACTCCTTTCTATGTTAATGAAAAATTCGTGTGACATCCTGTACCGTCACCACAATCATCAATAAAAACAACGCTGCCATCCCAACCAGATGCACAAGTGCTTCGTGTTCTTTTTTCACTGGCTTCCGGCGAATGGCTTCCAGGAACAAGAACCAGAATCGGCTTCCATCCAAGCCCGGAATCGGCAACAGATTAAAAATACCAACATTGATGGTAATAAAAATCGTCAGATGCAGGACAGAAGAAATTCGTTCCGCAGCAGTTGCCCCTGCGGTTGCTGCATTACTGATGACTTCTACTGTTCCAACCGGTCCAGACAAATCCTGAATGCCATATTTTCCGGTTACCAGTTCTGTCAACGACATCCATATGAGTTTTCCCGTTGCAACGGTATCCTTTGCCGCATAGGAAAGCACATGAAAGACGGTTTTCTGCTGCGGCTCTAAAGAAAAGTCCAACCAATCGTTGTTTTCCTGATCCCGAAATGTAACATCCTGCAATTTTACTTTTTTTCCATCCCGTTCTACAACAACTGTAAACGGTTCACCGGATTCGTTGTTTAGTTTATATTGCAAATCGGTAATGGTGAAAATGTGAGAGCCATTCAGCGAAACAATCGTATCGCCTGCCTGTAAACCACAAGTGTTACTCGTTGCCTGCTCGTGAAATCCATGAATCGTATTGCTGATGAGATAAGAGTCGCTGCAAGTGGTTGCAATCAACAACACAAATCCCAACACTAGATTCATGAAAGCTCCTGCCAGCACGACAATCATTCTTCGCCATACTGGTTTTTGATCAAATGCACGAGCATTTTTACTCTCTGCATCTTCCCCTTCCATCGAACAAAATCCGCCAACCGGAAACAGTCGCAGAGAATACAGCGTTTCTCCCTTTTGAAAACGAAAAATCTTTGGCCCCATACCAATTGCAAATTCATTGACTTGAATGCCGTTTTGCTTTGCTGCTATAAAATGCCCAAATTCATGAATGGCAATGATACAGCCGAAAATCAAAATCGCAAGTAAAATCGACCAGATGGTTGTCATGCGTGGATGCTCCTTTCTTCCCTGTGCAAATTTCTGATTTTAAAACCCCATTTATTTTTGAATCAGATTTTGCACCAGTTCCCGTGCTTTTTGGTCTGTCTTTAAAACATCCGCACAAGTATGCAGTTCTGGTGTTTCCACTGTCCGCATGGCAGTTTCTACATAGTCTGCAATCTCCAAAAATCCAATCTTTCCCTGTAAAAATGCCTGTACGGCAATTTCATTTGCACCATTCATGACGCAAGGCAGCAATCCGCCATCCTGCATGGCTTTCTTTGCAAGTGCCAAGCAACGAAATGTCTGTTCATCTGGTTCAGCAAATGTCAGCGTTGCATACTGTGTCAGGGATAATGGTGCTACTGGGCAAGGCTTCCGCTCCGGATATAAAATGGCATATTGAATCGGCAGCCGCATATCTGGAACGCCCAGCTGTGCAATGACAGAATTATCTGCATACATCACGCCGGAATGCATGACACTTTGCCGATGAACCAGTACGGTGATTTGTTCCGGCTGCAAGTCAAAAAGCCACTTTGCTTCCAAGCACTCCAAGCCCTTATTCATCATGGTTGCAGAGTCAATGGTCACTTTATTGCCCATATTCCAATTCGGATGCTTCAGAGCATCCGCAGCAGTTACGGTTTGCAGCTGTTCTCTGGTATAGCCATAAAAAGGACCACCGGATGCAGTCAGCAGAATTTCCTTCACAGGATTGTGTGCGTTCCCCTGCAAACACTGGAAAATCGCAGAATGTTCACTATCGACTGGCAAGATTGCAACGCCCTTTTCTGCTGCGGCTTTCATCACCAGTTCTCCACCAGCAACCAAAGTTTCTTTATTTGCAAGTGCAACATCAATACCAGCTGCAATTGCTGCCAAAGTCGGCTGTAAACCAACCATTCCAACGACCGAATTTAAAACTAAATTTGCGTGCGTATCCGATGCCAGTTCACACAAGCCATCCATTCCGGTGAGAATTTCCACGGATAAATCTGACAGTGCATCTCGCAATGCTGGATAACAGCTCTCGTCAAAAATACAAACTTTTTTCGGATGAAATTCCCGTACCTGCTGTTCCAGCAAAGAAACATTATGATAAGCTGCCAACGCATAGACTTCCAAGCCATGCATCCGTACGACATCTAATGTCTGCGTTCCGATAGAACCGGTAGAACCAAGCAGAGTGATGATCTTTTTCATAGGGTTTTGTTCCTCCTATATCGAAACAACACCCCTTCGATTTGGGGAAGGGGTGTGTTCATCGTAATTTTCACTGCTTTTATTTGTGATAAATCGAAAGCAGGGTATTTAAAACATAGAAAACCGGAACAGTAAATAATGCACTGTCAAACCGATCCATTACACCGCCATGTCCCGGCATGATATTTCCGAAATCTTTCATGCTGCATTGCCGTTTTAAAATCGAGGCAGTCAAGTCGCCCAGCACGCTGATAACCGCACAAGCGGCTGCAATCACAATGACCCAGACATACCGCACCTTGACTTCTGCAACGCTGCCATAAATCAAGCTGAATACAAAGAAAACCACAATGGTCGATGCAATTCCGCCCAAGAAACCTTCTATGGTTTTCTTCGGGCTGACTTCCGGACAAAGCTTGTGTTTTCCAAGAAATGTTCCCGTAAAATATGCACCAGTATCGGCAATCCAAGCTGCACACAATGCCAAGATGACGTAAATCAACCCGAATTGTGCATCTGACTGCAACAGCACTTGCAGCAATCCCAGTGACCTTGTTACAAATAGCATGGAAACCATCATGAAGCAAACTTGATCCATTTTCAGCCGCTTATGCTGTACAACACCATCTAAGAACAAAATCATAATAGCGGCAATCATCACCACTTCAGTAATCTGTTCCAGATGAAAAAACTGTAAAATCGGTGCAGAGATGGTGTAGAGCAGTGCGGCATAAAAAGAAATCCGATACCGCAGACAGCCCTTTGCCCGAAACAGTTCAAAAATTGCAATCGCACAAATGGCTGCAATACAGAGCGGAAAAACAATGGTCTTATGTAAAAGCAATACGACAACGAGCAGAACAACCGCAACTGCTCCAGAAATGATACGCACTTTCATTGTCAAACACCTCCGAACCGTCTGCCACGCTTTGCATATGCAATCAATGCTTTATTCAACTCTGCCCGTGAGAAATCCGGCCAGAGAACATTGGTGAAATAATACTCTGCATAGGCACATTGCCAGATCAGAAAGTTAGACAATCTTAACTCCCCACTCGGACGAATCAGCAAATCCACATCAGGAACTTCTTTGGTATACAGATGCTGGGAAATGGTATCCTCTGTAATATCAGAGATTTGCAGTTTCCCTGCCTGTACTTCCTCTGCAATCAACTGGGTTGCGTGCTTGATTTCATCTCTGCCGCCGTAATTGATGGCAAGCAGCAGATTCATTTTATGGTACTTCGCAGAGTCTGCTTCCAGTTCCAGCATTCGTTTTTGAATGCGTTCCGGCAGGCGGCTCTTATCTCCAATAAAAATCATACGCACTTCTTGTTCCAGATATTCATCACAGTCATTCAAGTACTGCCAAAGCAAATCCATGATTGCATCGACTTCTTCTTTTGGACGCTTCCAGTTTTCTGTTGAAAATACATAAAAAGAAATATTCTGAATTCCAATCGAACGGCAATAACGAGTCAGGTCGTGGAAGGTTTTTGCACCTTCCCGATGCCCGAACTTTCTTGGCATACCCCGTTTGGTTGCCCAACGGCCGTTTCCATCCATAATAAATCCAATGTGTTTCGGCAGCTGCTCCGGCGCTGGTAAAGTATCTGTCGATACCGCTTTTCTTCGAAACGGTAATGCCATTCTGTCTTACCTCCTTCTGTTGTTAGATGCTCATGATTTCCTTTTCCTTATCGGAAACGTGCTGATCCACCTTGTCACAATACTTGTCAGTCAGCTTCTGAACATCCTTTTCACCGGACTTCATATCGTCTTCAGTCAGTTCGCCGTCCTTTTTCTTTGCCTTCATCTTATCCATTGCTTCCCGTCTAACGTTCCGGACAGCAACCTTGCATTCTTCGCCGTACTTCTTGATGGACTTGCAGAGGTCTTTTCTGCGTTCTTCGGTCAGCTGCGGGAATACCAGACGCAGTACCTTGCCATCGTTGGTCGGTGTGATACCGATATCAGAATTCAAGATGGCTTTTTCAATGGCTTTCAGTGTAGAAACATCCCACGGCTGAATGACCAGAATTCTTGCTTCTGCAACAGAAACGGCAGCCATCTGATTGATTGGTGTCATTGCACCATAGTAATCAACAGAAACCTTTTCCAGCACAGCTGGGTTTGCACGTCCAGCACGAATGGTAGAATATTCATAGTCCAAGCGATCCAATGCCTTCTGCATTTTGGATTCTGCATCTTTTAAAATTGTTTTCATATTAATTGTCTTCTCCGCAAAATTGGGAGAAACTCCTTTCTTGTTATAATTTAGCCTTCTGAAACGACAGTTCCGACCGGTTCGCCCATAATGGCATCATAAATGTTGTCCGGACGATTCAAGTCAAATACCAACATTGGCATTTTGTTATCCCGACACATGGAGGCAGCAGTACTGTCCATAACTGCCAAGGCACTGCTCAGAACATCACTGAACGTGATTTTTTCGTAACGAACAGCATCCGTGTACTTGTGCGGGTCTTTGTCATAAACACCGTCTACCATGGTTGCCTTCAAGAGAATATCTGCTTCGATCTCCACAGCACGCAGAGTTGCTGCAGTATCGGTAGAGAAGAACGGGCTTCCTGTTCCGCAACCAAAGATGACAACTCTACCTTTTTTCAGGTGGCTGATGGCTTTGTTCCGAATGTACGGTTCTGCAATCTGCTGCATGCTGATGGCAGTCTGTACCCGAACATCAACGCCCAAAGCTTCCATCGCATCTGCAACCGCAAGGGCATTCATGGTTGTTGCAAGCATCCCGATGTGGTCCGCTCTGGTACGATCCATATTTCCGGAGGAACGACCACGCCAGAAATTTCCGCCGCCGACAACAATGCCAATTTCTGCCCCAGCATCGACACACTTTTTAATGCTGGCACAAATTTCATTGATCACGTTAAAATCCAGACCAGTCTTTTGATTACCAGCCAGTGCTTCTCCGCTCAATTTCAGAACCACTCGTTTGTACTTTAATCCCATTGGATTTCCTTCCTTTCTGTTTCTGTTGTTCCGTCTAAGCCGAATGCAGGTTTTTCATTCGCTTCTATTTCTATTTTACACGATTTTCCGGCAAATGTAAAGCTGTTTTTTGCAAAAAATTATAAAAAAATGGGGGCATAGAACATTTCATCCTATGCCCCCACCGTAATTTTCATTACTTAATCATGCTTGCAATTTCTTCTGCAAAATTATCTGCTTTCTTTTCGATGCCTTCGCCACGTTCAAAGCATACATAACCTGTAATGTCGATGGTTGTGCCAGCAGCCTTTGCAACGCTGTCAACATACTGCTTGACATTCATAGAGCCATCCTTTACAAAGGTCTGTTCCAGCAGGCAGTTTTCAGAATAATACTTGCCAACCTTGCCTTCTGCGATCTTTGCCAGAACCTGTTGCGGCTTGGTCTTCATCTTCGGGTCTTCTGCCATCTGTGCCAGAACAACCGTCTTTTCTTCTTCCAAAACAGTTGCCGGAACATCTTCCCGCTTCAGGTAAGACGGCTTCATTGCTGCGATCTGCAGTGCACAGTCCTTAGCAGCTGTCAGAACAGCTTCGGATGCACCTGCCGGAGAAGCAGCCTGTACCAGAACGCCAATCTTGCCGCCGCCGTGGATGTACGGAACCAGAATGCCTTCCAGTCTTGTGAACCGACGAATCTGCAGGTTTTCCCGAATCTTCAGGAACAGTTCCTGGAGTGCTTCGTCAACAGTAGCAGTACCGCCAGCAATGACGGTGCTCTTCAGAGCTTCTACGTCAGCCGGATTCTTTTCAATAATGGTATCTGCAACGGTGTTTACAAATGCCTTGAATTCGTCTGTATTTGCAACGAAGTCGGTTTCAGAGTTTACTTCTACGACGCAACCAACGGTGTGATCTGCATTTACCTTTGCAATAACCATACCTTCTGCTGCAACTCTGCCAGCCTTCTTTGCCTGTGTAGCCAGTCCCTTTTCTCTCAGGATCAGCATTGCCTTTTCTACATCGCCGTCAGCTTCTGTCAGAGCCTTCTTGCAATCCATCATACCAACGCCGGTATTCTTACGCAGTTCATTGACATCTTTTGCTGTAAAATTTGCCATTGGTTTTTCCTCCTGTAAGTTTGATATTTTTTCCGAAAAACAACCCGAACAGGAACACTGCCGATTCGGGTTGCTCATTTCCAGTATCTGTACTTTATTCAGCAGCTTCTGCGGTTTCTTCTGCAGCTTCTTCAGCGGCAGCAGCAGCAGCTTCTGCGTCTGCACCCTGTCTGCCTTCGATGATTGCATCTGCCATTACGCCAGCGATCAGCTTAACGGCACGGATTGCGTCATCGTTACCCGGAATGACATAATCAATTTCATCCGGATCACAGTTGGTGTCTACAATTGCAACGATCGGAATATTCAGCTTCTTTGCTTCTGCAACAGCGATCCGTTCTTTTCTCGGGTCAACGATGAAGAGTGCACCCGGCAGCTTCTTCATGTCCTTGATACCGCCCAAGAACTTTTCGAGCTTTTCGATTTCGAGCTGGAGCTTGCTGACTTCCTTCTTCGGCAGCAGATCGAATGTACCATCTGTTTCCATTTCGTGCAGCTGTTCCAGTCTCTTGATTCTTCTCTGAATGGTGGTGAAGTTGGTCATCATACCGCCCAGCCAACGTGCATTTACATAATATGCACCAGCTCTCTGAGCTTCTTCCTTGATGGAATCGCCGGCCTGCTTCTTGGTACCAACAAACAGAACAGATTCGCCCTGTGCAGCCAGGTCACGAACGAACATATAAGCTTCGTCCAGCTTCTTAACTGTCTTCTGCAGGTCGATGATGTAGATGCCGTTCCGTTCGGTAAAGATGTATGGAGCCATTTTCGGGTTCCATCTTCTGGTCTGGTGACCAAAGTGTACGCCAGCTTCCAAGAGCTGCTTCATTGATACTACGCCCATTGTGTAGTCCTCCTAAAAAATTTGGTTTTTCCTCCGCCTTGCCGGATGACCGCAAAAACGACTTTTCCATAGAAAAGCACCGAGTTTTTACAGGGCAGGCGTGTGGATTGCTTTTTTAGTATAACACACTCCCTCAAAAAATGCAAGCTTTTTACATTTGTTGAAATCACGGTTTTTTTCATAAATCTGATTAATTTTTTAGAATATCTGTACAATTCTCGTGCGGAATACAAACCAAAATCACATCTTTCCCCACAAGTTGTACCCTTGTAAAAGGAATCGCAATGGTTTCTCTTGCTCCGAACCATCCAAAAAAACGTGGTTTTCCATATAAAATAAGTGCCTCTATTGTATGCGTCTGCGTATCCACCCGCACATCGTCCACATATCCTAAATTTTCTCCATCACAAACGTTGATGACATCTTTTTCTCGCAATTCTTCTATACAGCACAGCATTTTCTTCTCCTTTTCTCAATATTTGTTATTTTGATTTACACTTTTTCAATTAACTATTTTTCGTATGTTCTGCGTTGCAAACATATTTTTGCCAGTTTTCTAGCATTTATATCATTTTTATCGCTTCTTGTCATGCAAGTCATTGACGTGCGTTGTTTCTTTTTGTATAATATAAGAAAATACAGTTCCATAAAAGCGATATACTGTGTTTTGGCTTGATTATTTTTCTGATTTCGTTTCTATTTGAGAGAAAAGAAAAATATAATCTCTTAAGAAACCATTGGGCAAAAGAAAAAGAAATGCCGGACAGAACATCAGTCAAGCACGATATCAATAAAAAATAGAAAGATTTGAGGGAATCACGATGACTTTGAAGATTAATTTGCAGAAGAGTGTAGCAGAAATGTTAGTTCTTTCCATTCTGAACAATGGTACCATGTACGGCTACCAGCTGATTCAGGAACTGGAAGCACAGAGCAAGGGTCTGTTCAGCATCAAGGAAGGTACGCTGTATCCGCTGCTGTATCGCCTGATTGACAACAACATGGTTAGCTTTGAAAAGAAGCTCGTTGGTAAGAGAAGAACCCGTGTTTATTACAACATCACCGAAGATGGTAAGGAATACCTGCAGCAGATTCTGAAGAGCTATCAGGATATGGTTCAGGGCGTTGCCAATGTTCTGGTGAAGAATGGTCAGTCCATTCACATTGTAACGGAATAAGTTCTACATACGTAGTTTTTGATAGGATATGATTTTCCCGCTCCCTTTAGAAGAGAGCGGGATTTTTTTATAATATCATAAATTTCATCGCAAGCAAAAAAAACAATCCGATAAACTGATAGATGAAAAAGAATTGCAGATACTTTGCAGGATTCGCTAGCTTCGATTTTGCATAATATTGATAAGCAATCAGGCTCGCCAAAGAAGCAATCGGCGTTCCCAAGCCGCCAATATCTACGCCCAGTAGCAGTTCTTTTCCCTGCTCCGTGAATCCAGAGAGCAAAACGGCTGCCGGAACATTGCTGATTACCTGACTCACAATGGCAGCGGTCAGGCAAACACCGCCGGATAATCCCTGCATCATCAGATTGCGAACCGATTCAATTTGTTGTAAATTCCCAGAAAACAGGAAAAAGCAGACAAATGTCAACAGCAGTTCCCAGTCCACACGGCGAATCAATGCTCGATCTGTTACAATCATGCCAAGTAAAACCACGCAAAAACAAACTACATGCGTCACAAGGCCAGCAACTGTTGCCAGACAAACAACGCCCAATATGCTATAAATTATGAGGTTCTTCTTTTGTGCGGATAATGGCAAGTGTGATTCTGTAGGAATTTCCGCTGCAAGTGGTTGTTGTGGAATGAGAAGCAAGGAAAATAACAAACCAATATAGCTGATTCCGACAATTGGCAAGATTGTCTTGAAAAATGTTCCCAAGGAAAAAGAATAGGTACTATATAAATATAAATTTTGTGGATTTCCAATTGGTGTTGCCATACTCCCAAGATTTGCCGCAGCTGCTTCAATGACAACAATCCGCAGCAAAATTTTTCGTTGGTCATCTCGCTGCAAAAGGCTACAAGTAAACGGCACAAATGTAATCAATGCCACATCATTGGTTACCAGCATGGAGAGAAAAAAGCAGAGATTCCAGAGCAAAAATGCCAGCATTCGAGTGGATTTCAAGTGCTTGCAGCAGACATCTGCCAAGCTCTGAAAAACGCCAATTTTTCGGAATCCTGCCACCACTGCCATTAAGCAAAACAACATTGACAAGACATTCCAGTCCAAATAGCTCCAGGTTTCTGAACAGGGAGGATTCCAGAACATCGAAATTCCTGCTGCCAACGCTGCAAGAATGAGAACCACATGCTTTTTGAAAAATAACATCCATTTCATGCAAAAGACTTCTTTCTATTTCAATTTTCTGTCGCAAAACCGTATTTATTGTAACAGAGAACCATTCATGTTGTCAAGGCTGCTTTTTTGAAAAACGGACAAGATTATCATGAAATTTTCACCGGAAACAACTTGCATTCTCACAGGAAATATGATATAATTAAAAACTGAATTCTTATCCGATTTTTTCGGATGGAACGAGAGGTTTTATAGGGGTTCTCTTTAAATTACCCTTAAAATTGAGGATTAAGGAATGGTTTAAAATGAAACTGAGAAATAAATTACATGGTACGGCATTGGCTTTGAGTTTGTTTTTACTGCTGGGCACAGCAACTGCTTGCGGTTCGGATAACAATTCAGATTCTTCTGAAAAAGATTCCACTACAACTGCTGCGGAATCTTCCGATGAAACAACTGCAAATGATGCATCTTCAGCCAGCGAAACAGCCAGCAGTGATGGCTTGACCTTTGTCATTACCCTTTATCCGGATGATGCTCCGATTACTTGCGAAAACTTTGAAAATCTGGTGTCCGATGGTTTCTATGACGGCTTGACCTTCCATCGAATTGTAGAAGATTTCATGGCACAGGGCGGTGACCCGAGCGGAAATGGTACTGGCGGCAGTGAAAAGACCATCAAGGGTGAATTTTCACAGAATGGCGTTGACAATCCGCTTTCCCACACCAGAGGCGTTGTTTCTATGGCTCGTTCCAGCGACCCAGATAGTGCTTCCAGCCAGTTCTTCATCTGCTACAGCGATGATGATACATTTTTGGATGGACAGTATGCCGCTTTCGGCAAGGTAACAGAAGGCATGGATGTTGTTGACCGATTCTTAGACGTTCCTCGTTCTATGGGCAGCGATGGTGCAGTATCCTCTCCGAATACACCGATTACCATTGACCATGCTGTCATGATTGAGGCAGATGCAGACGGCAATCCACGGGCAGAATTTACCATGCAGGATTTTGGTGCATAAAAGATTCTATTTTTACAGCGATTGACAACGGCACGCTTGCATATTTCTGCTCGTGCCGTTCCGTATGTTCCCAAATAGAGCGAATAGGAGAATTGTTATGACAAAGATTGAACGTTTTTTTGCAAACTTAAAAGAGAAAAAAGTAGCTTTTATCGGAACAGGTGTCACCAATAATGACATTATCCGCCTGTTCCTGAAAAAAGAAATTTCGATTACCCTGTTAGACCGGAAAACGCCGGAAAAACTTGGTGCAATTTATGAAGAACTGAAAGCAGCTGGCGTTGCTTTTCAGCTGGGTGATACCTATTTAGACCATCTGACTGATTTTGACGTTGTATTCCGTTCGCCAGGAATGTATTACCACAATGAAAAATTGCAAGCTGCCAGAAAGCAGGGCGTTGTGATTACCACAGAAATGGAAGTGTTCTTCGACTTGTGCCCATGCAAGATTTATGCAGTTACTGGTTCAGACGGAAAGACCACAACCACAACGCTAATTTCTGAATTTTTGCAGGCTTCCGGCGTTACTGTTCACAAGGGCGGTAATATTGGTCGTGCCCTGCTCCCAATTATTGAACAGATTCAGGATACCGATGCAGCAGTTGTGGAACTCTCCAGTTTTCAGCTGCTCTCTATGCGGCAATCGCCGGATGTTGCTGTCATCACCAACATTGCACCGAATCACCTGGATGTACACGGAACAATGGAAGAATACATTCAGGCAAAAACAAACTTAATCGCCCACCAAAATGCATTCTCGAAAACGATTTTAAATGCAGACAATGCGTTGACTTGGAATCTTGCACCGATGGTAAGAGGCATGTTAGTTGCATTCACCAGAAAAACCGTTCCGGCTTATGGTGCTTTTCTGCGGGAAGATGGCATGCTTTGCTATCAGAACGGCGATACTTGTACACCAGTTGTTGCCGCTTCGGACATTCGGATTCCGGGCATTCACAATGTAGAAAATTATCTGGCTGCCATCAGTGCCGTTTGGGGTGAAGTTTCTACCGATGTCATTGTACAGGTTGCCAAAACCTTTGGCGGTGTGGAACACCGGATTGAATTCGTTCGGGAACGCAAGGGCGTAAAGTGGTATAATGACAGCATCGCAACCAGCCCGACCCGTGTTTTAGCTGGCTTGAATTCCTTCCAGACCAAATTGACGGTCATCATGGGCGGTTATGACAAGAAAATTCCGTTTGAACCAATGGCAGAAACTGTTTGCGACAAGGTGAAAACGGTTATCTTAATGGGTGTGACTGCTCCGAAAATTGAAGCTGCCATTCGTGGTGCGAAGAATTATCAGGAAGGACATCCGCAGCTCTTACACGTTGAAACCATGGAAGAAGCAGTTCAGACAGCAGATCAGATTACAAAACCGGGCGACATTGTAACACTTTCTCCAGCTTGTGCAAGCTTTGATAAGTATCCAAACTTTGAAGAACGTGGCTTGCATTATAAAAGACTGGTAAAGGAGCTGTCCGAATGAAGATAACCGCATTGCTGCGGAAACTGACTGCCATTCCTGGCGTTTCCGGTCGGGAAGCGGTCGTCAGTCAGCCGCTTTTAGAGTTATTGAAGGAATATTGTCCGGATGCTGCTCTGGTACAGGGCAACATCATTGGAACATTTGGAAAACGGGAATCCGGAAAGCCGCACGTTTTATTAGACGCTCACTTTGACCAGGTTGGCTTGATTGTCACCTATATTGATGAAAATGGTTTTCTGAAAGTTGGCAATTTGGGCGGTTTGGATTTACGATTGTTTCCAGCACAAACCGTTACTGTTCATGGAACGTCTGACATTCCAGGGGTTGTTTGTGCCATGCCACCGCATCTACTCGCTGGAGATGCTGACGTAGCAGACATTACCGATATTTTGATTGATACCGGCTATTCCAAGGAAGAACTGGAAAAAATCGTTTCTTTGGGCGACATGATTTCTTTTAATGCACCATTTGAAGAACTCTGTGGTGACCGGATTTGCAGTCCGGCACTGGATGACCGCTGCGGTATTGCAGCCATTCTGTATGCACTTTCTCAGCTGGATGCAGAAACCTTGCCTTGCAGCGTAAGCGTGCTGTTCTCCGCTCAAGAAGAACTGGGTGAACGGGGTGCAAAAATTGCTGCCTATACCATTCAACCAGATATCGCATTGGCAGTCGATGTTAGCTTTGGAAGAGCCAATGAAGAAGCTCCGGAAAAATGCGGCAGTTTGGGCGGCGGTGCAATGATTGGCATTTCGCCTTCTCTCTCCGCTGAAGTCAGCCGTGATTTGAAGAACGTTGCAGAAACAGAACAGATTCCGTGGCAACCAGAAGTCATGGCTGGTACAACGGGAACAAATGCAGACCAATTTTCTGTTACCCGTGGCGGTGTAAAAGCCTGCACGGTTTCCATTCCGCTGCGGTATATGCACACACCAGCAGAAGTCATTGCACTGTCCGATGTGACTGCAACGGGTGATTTGCTGGCAGCTTATCTGAGGGGGTGCAAGACATGCTGAACCATTTAGAATCTCTTTGCCGTCTTTGCGGTGCATCCGGACAGGAACATCCGGTTCGGGATTATCTCATCGAACAAATCAAACCGCTGGGACTTCCCTATCAGGTTGACCCTCTTGGCAACTTGATTGTAGAGAAAAAAGGCAAGCAGACCCCTCCCAAAAAATGGATGATTGGGGCACACATGGACGAAGTTGGCTTGATTGTCACCTATATCAATGAAAATGGTACAATGAAATTAGCACCCGTCGGCGGAATTGACCCATCTGTTGTAATTGGCAGAGCCGTGCAGGTTGGGGAACAGCGGATTCCGGGCGTGATTGGTGCAAAGCCGATTCACCTGCTCTCAAGAGAAGACCGCAAAAAAGCACCGTCTTTCTCTAATCTGTATTTGGACATTGGTGCAGCTAATCGGGAAGAAGCGGAACAATTCGTTCAGCCGGGCACGTATGTACACTTCCGTTCCGGTTATACCCTACTTGGCGGTGGAAAACTGGTTCGCAGCAAAGCTTTGGATGACCGCATTGGCTGTGCCATTCTGTTGGATTTGTTGCAGAAAGATGTTCCATATGATTTTACTGCTGCATTTCATGTACAAGAAGAAATTGGGCTGCGTGGTGCAAAAGCAGCTGCCTACACCATCAACCCAGACTTTGCATTGATTCTGGAAACAACGACTGCAGCAGACTTCTCTTCTGCACAGGGCGATGCAAAAGTTTGCCAGCTTGGAAAAGGTCCGGTTGTATCCTTTATGGATCGCAGCACATTATATGACCGTGAACTGTATCGTTTGGCTTTCTCGCTCTGTGAAGAGACAGGCATTCCCTGCCAGACCAAAACCCGCATTGCAGGCGGAAACGACAGCGGAGCGGTTCATGTCAGCCGAAACGGTGTTCGGACATTGGCAATTTCTGCACCGTGCAGAAATCTGCACTCCCCTTCTTGTGTTGCAAATTTGTCTGATATTCAGCACTGTGCAACACTGACTGCATTACTCTTACAACAGACGGGATCCTTGTTATGATTACACAAATGCAAAACCTTACAGATGCAGAACATGCCATCTTAAATCAAACTTGGCGTGGCAAGAAAATCCTCTCATATTTACAGGCATACGGATTTGACTATGAATTTTGCCGGAGTTTTCGCCTGACAGAGGGAGAGAAAACCGGCTGGATGCTGCTATTTAATGCAACGCTTCTGATTTGTGCGGAACAGCCTGTTGCACTCGAAGAAGCAAAAACATTTGTAGAAATGCATTTACCATTCCGCATCGAATGCCCGGCAAGTTTTCTTCCAACGCTGGCAACCCTGCCAAATTATCAGAAATTACGGCGAACCATGTTTGTTTTAACACCACAGCCAGTTTCAGAAGAATTTCAGCCGGAAGCAGTACAGAAACAGCCTGACTTGACAGCGGTTTACCAAATCTTACACGAGGGATTTCCCAACTTGCTTTCCTATCCGCTCTGGCTGACGGATACCTCCCATCGTTGCCGACATGGTATCAGTCAAGTGCTGACTTATCGGGATAGCACAACTGTTACTATTTTGTTCGACATTGAAAATCATGTTCTGGTGGGACAAGTTGCAACTTGTGCGGCTGCTCGTGGCAGCGGATACGCCAGAGATTTTCTGCACTGGCTGGCAAACCAGCTGCAACAACAGGGAAAATATGCGGTCTTGTATGCGTTGGATATTCGCGTCAGCTTTTACCAGGAAATCGGATTTAAAGCTGCGGACACCGAATGGGTCTTAGAACGTTCGGACATTGAAAAAGAGGACGTTACGAAAGGAGCTTTGCAATAAGCAAAATGATGAAAGAAATACAATCTTTTTTTGAAATTGACGACCGCCTTTGTGCGTTAGCGGAGCAGGCAGAAGAACGCTGCAAGCCCGTCTTTACTGCAATTGACCAGCGAGCTGCTTATAACGGTGCGAAAGTACTGAAAGCGTTTCAGAATAATCGAGTGAGTGAACCTTGTTTTTACGGCAGTACTGGCTATGGATATGGCGATCAGGGCAGAGAAGTTTTAGATAAAGTTGTTGCAGAGGCATTCGGTGCAGAAGATGCTTTGGTTCGGCACAATTTTGTTTCTGGAACACACGCTCTGACAGTTGCTCTGTTCGGTGTTCTGCGGACAGGGGATAAAATGGTTTCCATCACAGGCAGACCTTATGATACCTTGGAAGGTGTCATTGGATTGACTGGAAACAAGGGCGATGGTTCGCTGATGGATTACGGCGTAACTTATGACGAAGTTCCACTGCTGGAAGATGGCACACCGAATTATGATGCAATCCCAGAAGCTGTTCGAGGTGCAAAAATCGCTTACATTCAGCGTTCCAGAGGTTACGCACTGCGTCCGGCATTTACGCTTGCACAGATTGAAAAGATGGCACAACTGGCACGCAGCAGCAATCCGGATATCATTGTCATGGTGGATAACTGCTATGGCGAATTTACCGATACTTCCGAACCGGTTCAGCATGGTGCAGATTTAATGATCGGTTCGATGATTAAAAATGTCGGTGGTGGAATCGCTCGAACAGGTGGATACATTGCCGGCAGAAAAGACTTGGTAGAACTCTGTTCTTATCGGTTGACTTGTGTTGGCATGGGAAAAGAAGTCGGCTGCACGTTGGATATGAACCGAGAATTATTCCTTGGATTCTTCCACGCTCCAGATGTCACCGCCAGTGCACTGAAAACAGCCGCATTTGCTGCTTCTCTCTTTGAACTGCTAGGATTTTCATGCTATCCTCGCTACGATGAGCCACGCAACGACATTGTAGAAGCCATCTGCTTAGGCGATGAAGCCCATCTGACTGCATTTTGTCAGGGCATTCAGGCAGGTTCTCCGGTGGATTCTTTTGTTGTTCCGGAAGCTTGGGATATGCCGGGCTATACCAGTAAGGTCATCATGGCAGCTGGTGCGTTCACATTGGGTGCATCCATCGAACTTTCCGCTGATGCTCCAATTCGAGAACCGTTTGCAGTTTGGATGCAGGGCGGCATTACAGAAACCAGCGGAAAAATCGGTGTTCTGCTTGCTGCACAGAAAATGCTGGAAAATCAATTACTCCCAACGCTGCAATGCTAACAAAACCGTAAAAAAGAAGCACCATTCGTGACAAAACGGATACAATTTCAAAAAATTCGATTGCAATTTTGATTTTTTCGTTGACATTGCAAGGAAGGAATGCTACAATAAACCTGTAACAAGAGAATCTATCACTTAGGAGGTGCAGCGTTGAACGAGGAAAAATTATGTTATGGCTGTATGCAGCGAACCGTTTTTACCAACGGAATCTGTTCCAACTGCGGATATTATGAAAATACCAAGACAGATCCCCTGTTTTTAAAACCCGGAACGCAGCTGCACAGCCGTTATCTGGTCGGAACTGCAATCTCTATGAACGGAGAGGGCATTACTTACCTCGCTTATGATTACCCCAATTCCTGCCGGGTATTGCTGCGGGAATATATGCCGCATGGCTTTTGCAGCCGTGTTGCGGACTCTGCGGTTATTCGGGTGCAGCAGAATTGTCTGCCACAGTATAAAGTCTTGATGGAGGAATTTACAGAACTACATAAATCCATCGCCCAGCTGCGAGGACAAATTCATGTCAATCCGGTAACGGATTTATTCACAGAGAATAACACCACTTATGTGGTGATGGAATTTATAGAAGGCATCAGCTTTGTGGACTATCTCAAAGAGAACGCCGGTGAACTGACATGGGCACAGTTTTCCAGAATGTTACCGCCGTTTCTGACTTCTTTGAGCCTGCTCCACAATGTAGGTGTGGTACATCGTGCCATCAGTCCGGAAACCATTTTTGTCACCGATAAAAATGAATTATATTTGACGGACTTTTCAATCTCAGCCGTTCGGACAGCTAACACAGAGTTGGAATGCGAAGTTTACAGCGGTTATGCAGCTCCGGAACAATACTCCGCCAGCAACCGCCAGGGAACTTGGACGGATGTCTATGCAGTTTGTGCAGTGTTATATCGTGTACTGACCGGAACAATGCCGACCAGTGCCATCAGCCGTATGGAAAATGACAACCTGACTGCTCCAACCCTACTGAACCCCAACATTCCACGACACGTTTCCAATGTCATTATGCATGGATTGAGTTTGGTTAGTAACGACCGGATTCAAACCATTACGGATTTGGTGACACAGTTGTTTGATGATACCGCTGATGACCATTTTCAACAGCAAAATACAACGGTATTTCAAAACCAGCAAATGCCACCCATTTACACAACGGAACACTATGATATTCCCAATGCAAACGGAAATTCCGGTTATACTGCGAACTATGCAACGCAAAATACTGGTTATGTTCCGCAGCAGGATTATGCAGAACAGCCGCAGGAATATACGGATGATTATGCGTATGATGATTATCACACGGCTGATTATGGCAAGCAGGACTACGGCAAACAAAGCTATCAAAAAGAGGATGCCGCAAACACGGAAGCAGAGAGCGTCGCTGACCGCATGCGATTGCCGCTGATTATTGGTGTTTTGCTGCTGGTCATTCTGCTGATTGCAGTGGTGCTGTTTATTCGTGGAAATCTGAGTTCCGATGACAGCAGCAATTCCACTGCAAAAGTTACGACAGTTGCAACTGCAGAAAATTCTTCTCAGCCGGAAACCAACGCAAACTCCAATGCGAATAGCGTTATGCCGATGCTGATTGGGAAAAATTATGAAAATCAGGCAAAACAATATCAGGATTGGATTCGATTCCAAGTAGAAGAAGTTTATAGTGACCAGTATGAAGCTGGTATTATCGTTTGGCAGGAATACGAAGAAGGCACTTATTTCGATTCCAGCGAACCGGTAAAAATCAAAGTCAGCAAAGGTCCAGCTAACATTGACCTGCCGGATTGGGAAGGAAAATCGTTGGATGCTTATTTGCAGGAACTGAACAAATTGGGTGTAAAGTATACCACACAAGGCGAAGAAAACCGCAGTGTTACCAACGGTTATGTTACCCGAATCAGTCAGCTTCCGGGCGTTAAGTATAATCTGGAAGAGGGTGCGGAAATCACGGTTTACTATGCAGATAATCCAGTAGAAACCGAAGCACCGACAGAAGCTCCTACCGAAGCTCCGCAAACGGAAGCTCCGACGGAAGCACCACAAACAGAAGCTCCGACGGAAGCTCCTGCAACAGAACCCGAACCAGATTCCCCAATTGATGGAAATATTCATTTTATTTATTGATTTTGAGGAAAAATCAAACAATTTTCTTCATTTCGAAAGTTTCCGAAAAAGCACTTGACAAACGGGTTTGCCCGTGCTATACTGTCATTAGTAACTCATCAAGCTTCAGGGTACTGTGTAATTCAGAATCGGTGGTAAAGTCCATGAGCTGCGTCAGCAGTTGATTCGGTGAAATTCCGAAACCGACGGTATAGTCCGGATGAAAGAAGAACGATGCGTTTGTAAGATTGGCAATTGTCATTACAAAATGTGCACCATTCCAACGCCCTGTTGCAGTTTTTGCAGCAGGGCGTTTTCGTATCCTGAACCTTCATGTCAAGGAGGGATATTTTTTGACTGAACACACTTTTTATATGCAGCGTGCAATTGCACTAGCAAAACGTGGCTGTGGAAAAACAAACCCAAATCCAATGGTTGGAGCGGTCATTGTAAAAGGCCATCGCATCATTGGAGAGGGCTGGCACGTTCAATATGGTGCTTTACATGCAGAGCGACACGCTCTTGCAAACTGCACAGAATCGCCAGAAGGTGCAACGTTGTATGTCACGTTAGAGCCATGCTGCCATTACGGCAAGCAGCCACCCTGCACCGAAGCAGTCATACAGAGCGGGATTAAAACCGTTTATGTTGGCTCTCGTGACCCAAATCCATTGGTTGCCGGAAAGGGCATTCAGCAGCTTCGTGATGCTGGAATTACCGTATATACGGATTTCTTGCGAAAAGAATGCGATGCCATCAATCCGATTTTTTTCCACTATATCACAACGAAACGCCCCTATTGTATTGTAAAATATGCCATGACAATGGATGGAGCTATTGCCTGCGAAAACGGTGCTTCTAAGTGGGTCACCGGAGAACTTGCTCGAAATGATGTTCAACAGACTCGAAAAACAGTTGCTGCAATTCTGGTCGGGATTCAAACCGTATTGACAGATGACCCCCTGCTGACTTGCCGCATTGACCCTGCCTGCAATCCAGTACGGATTGTCTGTGATTCCCATTTACGGATTCCGCTGACTTCCAAACTCGTACAGACTGCAAAAAATGTTCCACTGATTGTAATGACCTGCTCCGATGACCAAGAACAGATTCAGGCATTGCAGCAAAAAAATGTAACTGTCTGCGTGTTACCAGCAGACGAAACCGGACGACCTGCTTTTTCAGCCGTTCTGCAAAAAATCGGTGCATTGAAATTGGACAGCGTGCTGATTGAAGGCGGTGCTTCTATTCATGCATCTGCACTCAAAACCGGATTGGTACAGCAAGTTCAGGTTTATCTTGCACCAAAATGTTTCGGTGGTGATGGACTTTCTCCAATTGCTCCGCTTGGCGTAACAGACCCTATGCAGGCAATTTCATTCTCTGCACCCACTGTTACACCGTTAGGGCAGGATATTCGACTAGATTATTTTGCAAAATAAGGAGGCGTGGATTTGTTTACAGGAATTATTGAAGAAATGGGAACAGTACGGCGTTTAGACCGTACACCGATTTCCTGCCAGCTGACCATTGCAGCAACCCTTGTTTTGCAGGGAACGCAGATTGGCGACAGCATCGCTGTAAATGGTGTTTGTCTAACCGTTACAGACTTGCAGAAAGATGCATTTACAGCGGATGTCATGCCGGAAACTTTACGCCGCAGTAGTCTTGGCATTTTACGTAGTGGCAGCTCTGTCAACTTGGAACGGGCAATGGCTGCAAATGGTCGATTCGGCGGTCACATTGTCAGCGGTCACATTGATGGAACGGGAACGATTGCCAGCAAAGTACCGGAAGGAAATGCTCAGATTGTCACCATTTCCGCTGCTCCGAATTTGCTGCGTTATATTGTGGAAAAGGGTTCAATTGCCATTGATGGCATTAGTCTGACGGTAGCAAGTGTTACGAAAAGCAGCTTTTCCGTCAGTTTGATTCCCCACACGGGTGCTTGTACGACACTGCTTTCTAAACGTCCGGGAGATCCCGTTAATCTGGAAACCGATGTCATTGGAAAGTATGTGGAAAAACTAATGCAGCCGACCACTCCCCCACTAACTGCATCCATGTTACAGAAATATGGATTTTAAATCACAATCAAGAAAGGGTGTACCTTTATGAACTATCATACCATTGAAGAAGCTTTGGACGCACTGCGTGCCGGAAAATGTATTCTGGTTACCGATGACCCCGATCGAGAAAACGAAGGCGATTTGATTTGTGCCGGACAATTTGCCACCACGGAAAATGTCAACCTCATGGCATCTGCTGCAAAGGGTTTGATTTGTATGCCAATGAGTGCCGCAAATGTGGAACGGTTGGGTTTATCGCAAATGGTACAGCATAATACTGACAACCATGAAACGGCTTTTACCGTTTCTATTGACCATGTCGATACGACTACGGGTATTTCTGCTGTAGAACGTGGATTGACTGCACGGATGGCAGCTGATCAGAACTCTTGCCCAGCAGACTTTCGCCGACCGGGGCATATGTTCCCACTGACAGCAAAAGCCGGCGGTGTTCTGGAACGAAACGGTCATACGGAAGCTACTGTTGATTTGCTGCGACTGGCAGGCTTGACGCAAGTTGGTCTTTGCTGCGAAATTATGGCAGAGGATGGCACTATGATGCGTGGGGAACAGCTGATGGCATTCGCCAAAGAACACGACCTTGTTTTCATCACCATTCGGGAGTTGCAGCGTTACCGCAGACAGCATGACCAGTTTGTACAAGAAGTGGCAGATGCTCACCTGCCGACTGCTTACGGCGATTTCCAGATTCATGGTTTCCGCAACACCATCAACGGTGAAGAACACGTTGCTCTAGTCATGGGCGATGTTGCAGACGGAAATCCGGTACTCTGTCGGGTACATTCTGAATGCTTAACAGGGGATGTTTTTGGCTCTTGTCGCTGCGACTGCGGTGAACAGCTCCAGAAAGCCTTGCAGTGCATTCAGAAAGAAGGCAGAGGTATTCTCGTGTATCTCCGTCAGGAAGGCAGAGGCATCGGTTTGCTGAACAAAATCAAGGCATATAAGCTACAGGAAGAGGGACTGGATACCGTAGAAGCTAACATTCAGCTGGGATTTGCTCCAGATTTGCGGGATTACAGCGTTGGTGCACAGATTCTGAAAGAATTGGGGGCAACCAAACTCCGCCTGATGACCAACAATCCGGAAAAACTCACCGACCTCTCTGAATATGGCATCACCATTACAGAACGAGTTCCACTGGATATTCCGGAAAAGCCGGAGAATGTCCGTTATTTACAGACTAAGCAATTTAAAATGGGACACTATCTGCACTTCCGGACCTGTGGAAACAGCATCCAGAAGCCAAAAGCAGATTAAATTTAAAAAACAGAAAGGAACAAATCACTATGAAAAAAATAGAAGGTATGTATGAGGGCGAAGGCTTAAAGGTTGCTATTGTTGCTTCTCGATTCAACGAATTTATCACCACAAAGCTGGTCAGCGGTGCAGAAGATTGCCTGCTGCGACACGGTGTAAATGCAGATGATATTTCCCTTGCATGGGTACCCGGTGCATTTGAAATTCCGCTGATTGCAAAGAAATTAGCAGATTCCAAGAAGTATGATGCAGTCATCTGCGTTGGTGCAGTCATTCGTGGTGCAACCAGCCACTATGATTATGTTTGTGCAGAAGTTTCCAAGGGCATTGCTCAGGTTGGCTTACAGTCAGAAATTCCGGTACTGTTCGGCGTTCTGACAACAGACACCATCGAACAGGCAATTGAACGGGCTGGCACAAAGGCTGGTAACAAGGGCTATGATTGTGCAATGAGTGCACTGGAAATGGCAAACCTGCTGAAGCAGCTTTAAAAAAATATCCACAAACCGAAACGGGAAAAGCTGCTTGATATCAAGCAGCTTTTTCTAACCAGATTAGAATAGAGGAACAGGAAGTATGAAAAAATTATTGTTTTTTGACATTGACGGAACATTGGTAGACGATGATGGCAGTATCCCAGCATCCACCATTCAAGCAATTGCTTCCGCACAGAAAGCCGGGCATTTGACTTTCATCAACACCGGCAGAACGTGGGGCAATGTTGACCCGGAATTGCGAGCAATTGGCTTTGATGGGTTTATCTGTGGCTGTGGAACAGAAATCATCTATCGCAACCAAGTTTTGTTCCATCAGCAAGTGAAGCCGGAACTTTGTGCATCCATACGGGAACTTGTCCGCAGTTGCAACGCAACACCGCTCTATGAACGCAGTGACACGATGTTCTATGACCCAACTATGCCAAAACATCCAGCATTCTGCGACCTGATGAAAATCTATGAACGGAAACAAAAAGATGTGCAGGACTTGACTGACCATGCTGACTTTAGTTTTGATAAGTTTGTCATTTGGTATGATGAACAAACCGATTTGAAAAAGTTCCAAGATGGCATTGCTGCGGATTTCGATTTTATTGACCGAGAAAATGGTTTTGCAGAAATGGTGCCGAAGAATTGTTCTAAAGCAACTGGTATGCAACAGTTGGTTGATTATTTGCAGATGGATATGAAAGATACCATTGCATTCGGGGACAGCCTGAATGATTTGCCTATGATGCAAGCAGCAAATATTGCAGTTGGAATGGGAAATGGCACTTCCCTGCATCCTTATGTGACATTCATCACAAAAGATATCAAAGAAAACGGTATCTATGAAGCAATGAAACAACTGAATTTGCTTTCTTTATCGTAAATCTGACGGACATCAGCAAAAAAATCAAAAAAGATGCGATTTTTTCAGAAAATCGCTTGACAATTTTGGAGAATCGTGCTATAATAATATTCGTTGGTTGACGAGAGAACAAAAACAAAATATTCGAGTAGAAAACATTTTGTAATTGAAGTGATTCGTTTCCACACAGAAAGATGTAGCATGATTGCTGTTATAGCTCAGTTGGTAGAGCACTTCCTTGGTAAGGAAGAGGTCACCAGTTCGAATCTGGTTAACAGCTCCAAAAAGCACGGTACAGTTTTTTGTACCGTGCTTTTTTGTTACTTTACTTCAAAAATGCGGATGTTTTCTGCTGGCAGCGTCACTTCCCCTAAAATCGCTTCTTTAATCGCTGCCGCCTGTGCACTGTCTAATCCCTCTGTTTTTACAACGACCTTTGCACTGTCGCCGTCCAAATACACAATACAATCTGCATAACCCTGCGACTTGATCAACGATTCAATATTGCTTTCGCTCTCAATCAGCTTGGAAGTTTCAACGGCTGCAATTGCATCGGTGACCAATTCATCTTCTGTGCGGTCACCGCCGCCCATAATGGATTGCAGCGTTGCAACCGCTTCATCTCGGCTGGATGTCCGTTCTAATCGAGCCTGTGCAAAATAATCATCTGCATTGAGCTGCTCCATAGCGGCTGCTCCTGCCTCTGTATCGGGTTGAAACGATGCAGGGGCATTTTCTTGTACAGCAGTTGTTTCTTCCTGTGCAGCGTCTGTTGCCACCTCTGTTGCTTTTGCTGCTTTGGCGTTGACAAATTCTGTTTCTCCATAAGTATGCACACCGCTTTCCGCAGTGGTCAAATTGCGGTCATCTTTGGACATGCTGTAATTGACATATACGGCAACGGCTAGCATCAAAGTCAGACAAGAAAGAATCACCTGCTTTTTTCCGATAATCAATGTTGGTTTTTTCATCTCAAATACCTTCCTTTTCTTGAATTGCGGCTATCGCCGTTTTGCAACATAAATCTGATTATTTTTAATTTGCAAGGTAGCTGCTGCCACCTGATAAACTTGTTCTTTTACAACGGCATTTTCTCCCCCATCGCAGACAATTACCACGCCTTGAATCTCTGGATATCGAATGGACTGCATCAGAGCGTGTTCCGATGTTCCATTCCCAATCAAAACATAATCTTGTTTCTGTTCTACTCGGTCGGAAGAATCCGAACGGCTTTCATCTTTCGCATACTGATAAATAGATGTACTGCGAAGGGTAATCATCACATCGCAAGTTCCAACGCCCTGAATGGTGGAAAGGGTCTGTTCTAACTGCTCTTCCAGCTCTGTACAATAGGCAGAGGCAGCCAAAACAGAATCCTCGGAGGAATGATTGGTTTGCTGCGTGTCTGTTTCTTTCGGCTTGGAGAAACACGAGGAGGCAAGAATACAAAGCATCCCCAACAACCCCAGTACAACCACGCCTTGTACGGCTTTTTCACTCTTCAGCCGTGCTTGTAACTGCTTCCACAATCAAATGCACTTCCTCTCCCAAATCGGCTTGCAGCAACTGTTTCGCAGCACCTGGTGCATCACAGACCACATGCACACTACTAATATCTATGCGTTGCTCTTCTGAAATATGTGCACATACGGTCAAATCCGTTACTACAATTCCATGTGTTTCTAACGATACTTGCAAATTCTGTTCTAGATTCTGTTCAATCTGTGTTGTCAGTTGTTTTTGCACCTGTTCTGTAATGCTGGATTCTTCTTCCACAGACTGCGGTTCTAAAAAATTCCAGTCTGGTTGAATCTCTGAAATTCCTTGCATTAACGGAATCAAAACGCTGAACAACATCATTCCAGCTGTCAGCAGTCGCAATTGCCGGTCAAATTTTTCGTTTGGTCGTAAGAGCTGTAACATCCCCGTTACCATACTCATCACACAGGCAGCCAATACTGCCGCTTGTAGGCGTTCCATTATAGATTCGGTCGGCTAATCAGCAGCAATAACGCCACTGTCACCAAAAATAATACCGCAAAACAGATTAAAATCGCAAATAACATGGAAAGCACCTGCTCCGCCCCCTTTAAGAATCGTGAAACTTGCGAAACAGAGAATAAATCTGCACATGCCACGGCAAGTTTCAATACCAACCGATATAATACCACCCGCAGTAAAATCGGCAAGAAAATCAATAATAAAACCACAATTCCAATCACACCCGTTGCACTTTTTAATACTTGTAAGCTGCCCAACACCGTTGCATATGCATCAGAAACCGCACCGCCAACAATCGGAACAAAGTTGGAAACGACATACTTTGTAGTTTTGGTTGTCAAGCCATCTGCTGCACTGCTGACAATGCTTTGAATCGAAATCACCCCGATAAAAACAGACATCAAAAAGCCCAGACTCCATGTGACAATGGTTTTGTTGAATTGCAGCAATCCGTCCAATGTGTGTTCTGCATAGACTGCGTTTGCAATGGCAATGGCAAAACTCATGCTCAAAAATGGCAAGAGAATATGGTCTAGGATTTGTAAAATGCTGTTGGTTAAAAATAACGAACTGGTTTGATAGATTGCAGCACTGCCAAATTGTCCGGTTGCCGTCATGAACATAGAAAATACCGGCGTGAATAGTGTCATAAAGTCAGTGCACTGAGATAAAATCGCTTTTCCCTGTGAAAAACAATCACAAAGTTCCTTGGAACAGGCAGATACTGCCCCCATCACTCCCATCATTTCACAAATACCTGCATTTTTTCCATGCTGTACCGCATGCAGCAACGCAGAACAGAGAATGACTGCTAAAAATAACAATAATAATCGTATTGGAGCAGTAATTTCCTTTTGAATGCCATCCAGCACAGTTTTAAAAATACTTCCTACAGAAAATTGTTGCAGTTCTTCCGGATGTTCCATGGAAATTCCATAGGATTCTAACTGTTCCTGTAAATCAGGGTCTAATTGCTCTACCCAATCAACCGTTCCACTTTGAAACAGTTCTATTGCTTGTACGGGAACGAACAGCCACCTGCAAAGCAAACTAATTGCAAATAGAATAACAATTACCATCATAGATGTTTTTTTGCTCATTGCAGTACTCCCGTCATCAATTCCAGCAAAGATTTTGCCATCGGCAAAAACAAAATCAATAGTGTAACTCTCCCCCACAATTCCGCCACCGATGCCATCGCTGTTTCTCCGGTATCTCGGCAAAGGTCAGCTGCAATGCTGGTCAAATAACAGATGCCAATGGATTTCCAGAGCAGTTCCAAATACTGCACATCCAGTTCTGTTTTTAAAAACAATGCTTGAATTTGCTCTGCAATGGGAGAAAGATAGGCACAAATCGAAAGCAGAACCAGAACACAAACACCAATCGAACAAAACAACGCCTGCTCTTTACAATATTGTTTCAACAGACAAGCCAGCACCGCCCCAATGATGCAAACGGCAGCCGTCATTCCAGTTTCGGCAATCATAAGCCAAACACCGACTTGACTGTTTCAAACAGTCCACCAATTTCCTGTACAATGATGACCAATACCACAATCAAACCAGCCAAGGTCGTCATCATTGCTTGTTCTTCCCGTTCCGCACGTTTCAATACCAGATTTAAGACTGCAACAATGATGCCCGTTCCAGCAATTTTAAAAATCAGGTCTATGTCCATCTTTGCTTCCTCTTTTTTCTCAACAGAGCAGAATTGCCACTGCCATTCCTGCCAGCAGTCCCATGCTCTGATACAGTCGGATTTTCTTTCGGCTGGTCTCTCGCTGCTCGGCTTCCATCTGCTGCACACGGCTGCGGTATCGCTCTAAAATTTCTTTTTGCGTGTATAAATCGCTGATACCCAATTCTTCCCCCAGTTCACAGAGCATCTGCCGACTATCTGGAGAAAGTTCCTTATCCGCTTGCACACTGGTTTTCCATGCCTCTGTAAAAGAAACTTGCTGCATTGCAATGAGTGTATTGGATAAAAAAGAAAAAGTCTGATAGGTTTCTTGTTCTGATAGCTGCTGAAATAATTCTTGTAACGTCCCTCCATGACACCACATCCGAATTTCTAATTCGTGTAGAAACGCTGCAAGGTGAACCAGTTGTTCCTGCTCTCTGCGAACACGATTCGCTGCAAGAAAACCGCAAATGCCACCGCAAAGCACCAGACAAAGCAACCCAATCCCTTTTAACATGCTGCCACCCGCTGTATTTTCTGAACACTACCCTGCCGCAATAAAACCAGATATTCAAATACACCTGCCTCTAACAGTGTCCGCAGTGCGGTTCGGCGGTATAAGTCTTGTTCATTGGCAGCGTGTGCCGTCGCAAGAATCTGAACGCCACAGCCATATACCTGCATCAGAGCAGCAGCATCTTCTGCTGTACTGATTTCATCGCAGACAAGTCCATCTGGTGCCATGACACGCAACGCCATCACCGCACCCTCTGCTCGTGGAAAACCATCGTAGACATCTGTATGCAGCCCGATTTCATATTGTGGTACGCTGTTCTGAACGGCTGCCAGTTCTCCACGGCTGTCAATGATACAGAGGCGGTAAGTCTGTCCTAGAATCCGGCACAAATCCCGCAACATGGTTGTTTTCCCAGAACCAACCGTTCCAGCCAGCAAAATGCTGGTCAATCGCTGCGAACAGAGCTTTGCTGCCAGCTCCTTGGCACAGTCTTTCACCTGTCGTGCAAGGCGGATATTCAATCCGCTGATGTTTCGCATCTGGACATACTGCCCATCTCGGAAAACAGCCGTTCCGCAAATACCAATTCGATTTCCCCCTTGAATGGTCACATAGCCCTCTGCGATTTCTCGTTGATACCGATAGACCGAATATTCACAAGCTGCATGAAAGATTGCATCTAACTGTTCTCGCTTCAAAAAAACAGCGTCTGTCCAACGGTCATTACAAGTTCCATCTACATGCAGAAATCGTTCCGCTTGTCCACGATGGATTGCAATCGGTCTTCCAACTCGCAGCCGGATTTCTTGCATTCGTTCCCATTCTGAAACAGGGATTCGCTGAAAAATCTGCCGCAACTCTGGCGGAAAACAAGAAAGAATTGCCTGTCGCATCTGTTCAACCTCCTTTGTGTTTGTCCTTTGCTGTATCCTATGCGGACAGGCAAAAAAAAAGAACCGGACTGCAAGTTTTGCAATCCGGTTCAGGGATAAAGAGATTGTTATCGCAAAATTATTCTGCTTCTTCCTGATTCCGACGAGCCAGCAGAGCCTTGATTTTCTGGTTGGAATCAATCACGTTTCCAATCGAAGCATCATGGTTCAATGCGGCAATAAAGAAGGAAATATACTTTGAGCAGTCTACTTCGTGGAACCATTCTCTGGAGAGCAGTTCCTTTGTCCGATAGGTTAGGTTTGTGCCGAATACAGCGTCAATGTATCCGTTTGCATACGCATCGTCAAACTTCTGCAAGCCATTTACAAACAGACCATAAGTTGCATAGCAGAATACCCGGCGAGCCTTCCGCTTCTTCAGTGCATAAGCGATATCCAACATGGATTCGCCAGAGGAAATAATGTCATCGGCAATAAAGACATCCTTGCCTTCTACAGAGTTGCCCAGATATTCATGTGCAACAATCGGGTTTCTACCATTGACAATGATGGAATAATCCCGACGCTTATAGAACATTCCCATCGGAACACCCAGCATAGAAGCATAATACATATTCCGGTTCAGTGCACCTTCGTCCGGGCTGATTACCATGAATTCATCCGGTGTTGTCCGCAGGTGCGGAATGTCGTGGAACATTGCCTTCAATACCTGATAAGACGGTACGACATTGTCGAAGCCCATCAGCGGAATGGCATTGCAAACTCTCGGGTCATGTGCATCAAATGTAATGATGTTGGAAACGCCCATCTGTTCCAGTTCCTGCAATGCACAAGCACAGTCCAAAGATTCTCTGTAGTTTCTCCGGTGCTGTCTGCCACCGTAGAGAATCGGCATGATGACATTGACACGGTGTGCCTTACCGCTGGCAGCCTGAATGATTCGCTTTAAATCCTGATAATGATCATCCGGGGACATCACATTCATTCTGTCAAACATCTGGTATTCGCAGCTATAGTTGCCAACGTCAATCAAAATAAACAAATCTCTGCCTCGAATGGTGGACTTGATCAAGCCCTTTCCATCTCCGGAAGAAAACCGTGGGCATTCGCAGGCAATCAAAAATGTGTCTACGTCATAGCCGCCTTTTCTTGCCCATTCAACCAGATAAGAATCAATTTTCTTTCCGAGTTCCTCTGTTCCCCGCATAGCGATCAAGCCCAACGGTGCAACATTGGTTTCGTGATTGAACAGAATGTCCGATGCTGATGATGATGCTGTTACCATTTTTTTACTCCTTTTTGCTTTTCTGCATGGCATATTTTCACCTGCAATTACTTGCAGAATGTTTCAATATAATTGTCAATATCCTTTGCGATAATTTCCTTTGCAGCCTTTGCATTTTGAATCTCATCGACCGCAGTAGACTTGTGTTCTAGTTCCTTGTATACCTTAAAGAAATGTACCATTTCTTCAAAGATATGGCTGGGCAGCTCGTCAATATCCACATAGGTATTATAAGTCGGGTCGCTGCATGGAATGGCAATGATTTTGTCATCATGCCGACCGTTGTCAATCATGCGAATGACACCAATTGGATAACAGCGTACCAACGTCATGGGATAGATATTCTGCGAACAGAGTACGAGAACATCCAACGGGTCGCCGTCATCGGCATAGGTTCTTGGAATAAATCCATAGTTTGCCGGATAATGTGTGGACGTGTATAGAATCCGATCCATTTCGAGAACACCGGTTTCCTTGTTCAGTTCGTACTTCACCTTGCTGTTTTTCGGGATTTCAATGACCGCAATAAATTCTTCTGTGGTAATCTGCTTGGGGTTGATATCATGCCAAATATTCATATTTTGTCACGCTCCTTGTACCTTCAAAATTCCGTTATCGAACACAAACCGAATGCTTCTCTTTTAAGTATACCTATGATTACGCGTTTTGTCAATAGAAACAGCCATTTTTCTGGTGATAAATTCTTTATGAATGCAATGTGACACACTTTCTTTATCCACTTTTTACAAAAATCATTCAACAACACAGAAAAATTACAAGCCTTGTTCTGTTTTTGGTTCAGATGGCGGAAACAACATCCGTTTCAATACCACCAAATCCAAAACATCTAATATTTCATCCGGCTGGCAATCCGCTTGCTGTATATTGATTTCAAAACCATCTGTTTTCCGAATCAGATATTTTTGCAGCGAAACGACATCCAATAAATCTACAGATGCATCGCCGTTGACATCCCCCATTCTTACGGATGACAAAACATCGGTAACATTGCAGATGGACAGCGTTTTTTTCGTTCCAGACGGGGCGGTGATTTCGACAGTATAAGAACCGATGGTATCCGTTGTTGCATCAGAAATCATATAACTGGATGCAGTTGCATCTGGAATGGCAACATCATCATGATACCACTGATAGGTTGCACCCGTCAAGGTGGTGACTGTGGAAAGCGAAATGGATTCGCCTTCTTTCAGCACCATCGAACGGCATGCATTATAAGTCGGGAACGTATCCGTTACGACATACGAACGGTCTGCATATTGGTCAGATGTTACCTTCCAGCCATCAACAGAACTATCCTGAATCATAACCCGTACACTGGTCAATTCTGTGCCTGGTGCAAGTTCCAAAACAGAAAACGGAATCTTCCATTCTACGCAATTTCCATCATACTTGCAAATAGTTCCTGCATAAGAGCCCTGATTGAAATATACATATCCATTTCTCATGTGGTACATCCAATATTTTTTGTTTTCTGTCGGGTTTTCCGGATCGGCATGGATCACTTGCAGGTTATAAACCGGAGAAACGACTTCTTCCATCGGCATTTCTGCCATGACATATAAATATTGGTCGTCATTTGTAAGATACAAGTTCGAGTTGTCCTCAGTATGATACAGGGCATCTTCTCTCCACTCTGTTTCTCCAGAACGCTTGCCATCCGTGGAAACGACTTCTTTTCTGGTATAACGAGAACCATCTGAAATCGTCGGTGTTTCTGTAACCTGATAAAAATCATGCTGTGTCAGCTGTTCTGCATCCGTTGCTGCTGTTACAGCAACCGTTCCAATGCGATTCGCACCCAGCATCCCATCCCAAACATCTGCATTGGCAAAGTGAACCGTCCGCAGCGTGCTATCTGGAATATCCTGATTGCCAATAGAAAGCCGCAAGTAAACATTCCAGTTTCCTGCTTCCAAATCACCTGGCAGCTGAATGGTCAACGGAATATCTGTCGTTGTGCAGGAAAGCCAAGTAGTCGGGTCTATATCAACGGTTGTTTGAATATAATCCCCGTCTTTTTCCAGCAGTACTTCTGCTTTCATCTTCCGAATCGGATTTGCAAAGCCGGTATTTTCAATGGAAAGTTGGCATTGCAGTGTATCTCCAGCTGTAACCTGCTTCGATAGTTTGAAATCCCGAATTACAAACCGATAGCCGAGATGATCCCGAATAAACTGAAAAACAGTCTGTCCATAATAGGCAGAGTGGTCACCATTTTCCACATCATATTCTGCTCCGAACGTATAATCTTTATAGAGCTGATAAATGTTGGAATTGATATAGCTCAAATGCGTGCGATACATCTCCGGAATTGCATTCTCTGGCAGATAAGTATCATATTTTTTTGCCCAGTCCAGATTGCCGGAAAATTCACCGCCGTAATAGGTGTGTTCCATCTGCTTTTCCATCCATGCTGTCTGTGCAGCACGATTGGAATACGTTCCAAGGTCGGAATCTGAACCCATATAACCATCATTATATAAACCAATTCTTGCAGCATCGCTGTCAGGTTCTGCAACATAGGTTGCCATTTCTTCGGTTGTAATGCCTGCCCATTTTTCAAAAATATTAGGTGTCCGAACGGTAATTGGAACTTCTTTCGGCACGCAGTCCAACATTGCATTGACCAACTGTACCTTATAATCCAATGATGTATACTTTCCGCCGTGCTGTTCGCCCCATTTTCCAACAAAGCCTGTTTCTACAAACATCAGAATGTCTTTATAATCCTCAAGCAGCCCATTTTCTTTGATTTGCTGAATATGCCGCAAAACTTGGTCGAAAGTTGCCGGTTCTGGATTGTCTTTTCCGTTTGCATCATACCGGAATCGAACTGCAATCGTTGAACCATTTTTCCGGCAGTTCTCAAAGCTGGCACGCACATTTTGAAAGAACTGTTCATCTAAATCATAATCTGTTCCTTCTACATAAGTTCCATCTTCATTGGTTGTTCCATTTGCACCAGATGAAAATTTTCCGATGTCGATAAACATCAATACGACACTGCCGTTTTTATCGTGAATTGGCGTGTTGCCCGGTGCACAAGTATACCAGTCTGTTGTCGTATAGCCCGCTCCTGGATTTGCAATTGTTTCCACTGTTTCCACATAGGAAATACCAGAATCAACTAGTTCTGTATCCGAAACCGTTGTTTCTGTTTGTGTTGCCGGTTCTGCTGCGGTTGTTGCAACGGCTGCGGTTGGCAGCATTGCCAGACAGCATACGGCTGTCAACAGAAGAATCGGTATTTTTTTTCGTTTCATAGCAGTCACCTCATAAAAAATGTTTAATTTCATTATAGCAGATTTCAGTTTTACTGTCAATCTTGCTACATTGACTTTTTACAGGGAGCGTGCTATAATGATAGCACATTCAAAAAGAAAGCGTAGGGTTTAAAATGTCGGAAAACCATTCTTTTTATAACTGCAATTTCATTCTTTCTCAATGCAATTCTATGCCGCTCTGCATTGGAATTGATGGAATGGGCGGTTCTGGAAAAAGCACCTTTTCAGAACAGCTTGCACAAGCATTTCAAAAGCAGCATATTCCTGTTTCTGTATTTCATCTGGATGATTTCATTCACCCTCGTTCGGTTCGATATGATACCCGATTTTCAAAGTGGGAAAACTACTATTATCGGCAATGGCGGTATGATGATTTTATCAAAACGGTTCTACTTCCCTTCCGCAATGGCATAGAAACACCGCAATCCATTCCGCTTTATGATAAGGAAACGGATACCTATTATACACAGACTGTTGTGTTGCCTGTTCATGGCGTTCTCATTGCAGAAGGTGTTTTCTTGCAGCGTGCACCGTTAAAAAATCAGTTTGACAAGATTATTTATCTTTCTGTTCCGGAATCTGTCCGGCTGAATCGTGTCTTACAGAGAGACACCTACATTGGAACAGCACAGCAAATCATTGAAAAATATGAGAACCGTTATTTTCCGGCAGAACGGCATTATCTTGCAAAGCATCATCCAGAACAAACCGCAGATTTTCTCATTCAAGATTGAAATGGAGGAATTGATATGACAAAACCAGAACCGTTTTTATTACATCCAGCCGGAAAAGATTATCTATGGGGCGGAAATCGGCTGCATACACTTTTCGGCAAACAGATTCCTTTACACCCACTGGCGGAAACATGGGAATGCTCTACCCATCCAGACGGATGCAGCATCGTTGCTTCTGGCGTTGACAAGGGAAAAACTTTAACGGAAGTGTTGCAGCAGCATCCGGAATTTTTAGGTGCGAAAACTTCCGGAACTGGCGACCTTCCCGTTTTGGTCAAGCTGATTGATGCAGCAAAAGATTTATCCGTACAAGTGCATCCAGATGATGCTTATGCACAACAATACGAACACGAACCAAACGGAAAAACAGAAATGTGGTACATCTTAGAGGCAGAACCGGAAGCTTCTTTGATTTATGGTTTTTCCAAACCGATGCAGCCTGAACAGCTGGACACCTGCTTAAAAGAGAATACGATTTTGTCTTATCTTCAGAAAATCCCTGTGAAAAAGGGAGATGTCTTCCTGATACCTGCCGGAACGGTGCACGCCATTGGAGCAGGCATTGTATTGGCAGAAATTCAGCAGAGCTCCAACCTCACCTATCGGCTCTATGATTACAACCGCACGGATGCAACCGGAAAAAAGCGACCACTGCACATTAAAAAAGCAAAAGCCGTGATTCAATTTTCTGCAAATCAACCGCCACAGACAAAACAGCCGATGCAGCAGAAAGATGGCTACCAAGTGCAATGCTTGTGCAAGTGTCCGTATTTCTGCACGACACTGCTGACCATACAGACTGCTTGTGATTGGACAGACTACCAGCCAGATTCGGATACCTTTCAAGTTTTGCTCTGCATTTCTGGTTCTGGAACGATGCAAACAAAAGAAAACGCCCTTTCGTTTCAAAAGGGCGATTGTATCTTTCTTCCAGCTCACTGTTCTATGGAAAGATTGACAGGCACAGCGGAACTGCTGCAAATTACAGGATAACTCACTGTTTTCGGGCAATCTTATAACAATCTCCGTCCCGATAATAAGGGCAGCTGCGGTAATGTCCTTCCACCAACCGAACATATTCATCTTCATCTAAATTCTGTTCGCAAACATAGCACTCCCACTCTTCATCATAAGTATAATACGCACAAGTTTCACAGCAAATTTGATTTTGCATTTTAGGTTTCTCCTTTTCATTGGAATCAAAAGCAGACACTGCATCATTACAGTGTCTGCTTTTTGTTGCTTGCGACAATTTTATAAAACAACGATTTTTTACTTTTGCAATGCACTTTTCTTGAAATACGCTTTGGTATCTCTTGCAATCACACCGGAAAGTGCCAACAGTGCAATGATATTCGGAAGTGCCATCAAACCATTGAAAATATCTGCCATATTCCATACTGCTTCTACAGTCAAATACGGGCCAATGAAAACAGCAATGATATACAGCCAACGATACAGAACCGTTGTAGATTTCCGAGAGCCGATCAAATAAGAAAGGCACCGTTCTGAATAATAGCTCCATCCTAAAATGGTGGTAAAGGCAAAGAAGATCAAGCAAATCATCAAAATGAATGCCGGGAATTTTCCGCCAATCGGCAAGCCACTCTGGAATGCAGCGGTCGTAATCTGGACACCCTGCAAGTCTGGATTCGACCATTCGCCAGAAATCACAATGGAAAGACCTGTCATCGTACAAATGACAATGGTATCAATAAAAGTGCCTGTCATAGTAACCAAGCCTTGACGAACTGGTTCTTTTGTCTGTGCAGCAGCTGCTGCAATCGGTGCAGAACCAAGACCAGCTTCGTTGGAGAAAATGCCTCTTGCAACACCCTTTTGCATCGCTACCATCATCGCACCCAGTGCACCACCGGCAGCTGCACGGATTCCAAATGCACCTTCTACAATTTCAACAATTGCACTCGGAAGCTTTGTAATGTTGGTGACAATGATGACCAACACGCACAGTACATACAAAATTGCCATAAACGGAACAACGACCTGAGAAACCATTGAAACACGCTTCAACCCGCCAATGACAACCAATGCAACAAAAATTGTAATCAGCAAGCCGCAAATAACAGTTGTCCAAGTGTAGTCATGTCCAAACATGGTAAAGGCAATATGCGAACTGTCTGCATCAAAAAAATTATTTGCAGCGGAAGTAATACCATTGATCTGTGTAATTGTACCAATTCCAAGCAAGCCAGCCAGCATTCCAAAAATCGCAAACAGTTTTGCAAGCCATTTCCACTTTGCACCCATACCATGTTCAATATAATAATATGGGCCGCCATGATAATGCCCCTCTGCATCAATGGTACGATACTTGATTGCCAGAAAGCCTTCTGCATATTTTGTTGCCATGCCAAACAAAGCCGCAGCGATCATCCAGAACAACGCTCCAGGCCCGCCAGCTGCAAGTGCAGTTGCAACGCCGACAATGTTTCCTGTACCAATGGTGGCAGATAATGCAGTACAGAGTGCAGCAAAACTGGAAACTTCTCCATCGCCGCCTTCTTCATTTTTGACCATAAATTTCAGAGCTTTTCCAAGATGTCGAAATTGCAGCCCGCAGCATCGAATTGTCAGCCAGATGCCACACGCCATAATCAGAACAATCAGCGGAATGCCCCAAACAAAATCATCAATGCTTTTGATGATATTGTTCAAACTGTCCATTTTTATCAATCCTCCAATTTGATTTCTAATTTTAAAAATAAGAAGGCAAGGACGCTAGATGTGCGTACCTTGCCCTCTCTTTGTATCATAAAATTGTCGCTTTTGCAAGAAAAAAGCACTTAGTCATTTACTTTTCTGGTATAATCCGGCAACAGCATCGGAGAAACAGTATCTGGTGTGATACCTGCATCTTCCAATTCCTTTTCAAACTTTGCAACATGATCCAAAGTCAGATTGCCAACAACAACATCCTTTGCCTTTGCAGCTGCATGCTTACCAGCATTTCTACCGAATACGATAACATCCAGCAAAGAGTTGCCCATCAGTCTGTTTTCACCATGTACACCGCCAGCTGCTTCACCTGCAACAAACAGATTTTCTACGCAAGTCTGGCTGTCTGTACCAACCTTGACACCACCGTTCTGATAGTGCAGGGTCGGGTAAATCAGAATTGGCTGCTTCCGAATATCAATTCCATACTTGCCGAACATCCGCAGCATTGCCGGAATTCTCTTTTCAATCGTACCTTCGCCATTCTTCAGGTCGATCATCGGAGTATCCAGCCAAACGCCCTGACCACCCGGTGTATTCACCTGATTGCCACGACGGCATTCACGGATAACAGTTGCAGCAGTTACGTCACGGGTTTCCAGCGGATTCATGAAAACTTCGCCCTTTACGTTTACCAGCTTTGCACCCAGAGAACGTACCTTTTCGGTTACCAGTGCACCGAAAATCTGTTCTGGGAAAGCAGCACCTGTCGGGTGATACTGCAAGGTGTACTGTTCCCGCAACGGAGCACCAACACGATATGCCAGTACCAGACCGTCAGCAGTTGCACCGTAGTGGTTAGAAGTCGGGAAGCCCTGATAGTGCATTCTACCTGCACCGCCAGTTGCAATGATAACAACCTTTGCCTTTGCAATCAGGATTTCCTTGGTTTCCATGTTCAGCAGAACTGCACCTGCACAGTGACCCTTGTCATCCAGAATCAGTTCAATTGCAGAAGTGAAGTCGATTACCGGAATCTGACGGTTCAGAACTTCATCTCTCAGCGTCCGCATGATTTCTGCACCGGAATAGTCCTTTGCAGCATGCATTCTCTTTCTGGAAGTACCGCCACCATGTGTGGTGATCATGTTGCCGTCCTTGTCCTTATCAAATTCCACGCCCAGCTTGTTCAGCCACTGGATACAGTCCGGAGCTTCAGTTACGAGCTTATAAACGAGTTCCTTGTCTGCTGCGAAGTGACCGCCGCCGAAAGCATCCAAAAAGTGCTGTGCCGGGGAATCGTTCGGCTTGTCAGCAGCCTGAATACCACCTTCTGCCATCATGGTGTTTGCATCACCAATTCTCAGCTTGGTTACCATCATAACTCTCTGACCTGCTTCGTCTGCTTCGATTGCAGCAGATGCACCAGCACCGCCGCCGCCGATAATCAGAACATCGGTTTCATAATCCGGGCAGGAAAGATCCGGGAGATGATCCTTTAACCGGCTATCGGACTGCAACAGCTTAACCAGTTCCTTCGGTGCTTTTTCACCCTTGTTCGGGCCAACGCTCAGTGTATCGAACTGATCTGCACGATAGTCCGGGTGGTTTTCCTTCAGAACCTGATCCTTTTCTTCTGCGGACATTCTTCTTGGTTCCATTGCCGCATTTGCTTCTCTTGCAGCTTCTACCAGCTTAATGGATTCCAGCATTTCTTCTGTATACATGACGCCGCACCTCCTTACTTCTCAATCTCACGATTATTGTACATTTCACGGATTTCTGCATCAGACAGTGCCATATTTGCACGAATGGCTTCTTCGCACTTGCCTTCTGCAATTTCTTCAACCCGTTCCTTCAAGTGCTTGCATTCCGGTTCGATGTACTTACCATTCAACCGTCTTGCCAGCATTGCAACCTGTGGATGAGAAATACCAGCTGGGCAACGGGAAGAACAGCATCCGCACATTACGCAGTCGAACGATTCTTCTGCACACTTTGCATATTCGCCACGCTGTGCATATGCAATATACTGCATAACGTTCAATCCCTGTGTACAGCTATTGGTACAGGAATTACATCCGATACAAGAATAAATTTCCGGATACAGCTGCATCATAAGCTGTTCGGTCGGCTTTACTTCTTCGATATTGTACAGTTCCTTGATCAGCGGATAGAATGGCAGCTGTGTCAGATACATGCCTTCTTCCACCTGTGTGGAACATGCAAGACATACCTTCAGTTCTCTGTCGCCCTTGATTCTATAAACGGTTGCACAAGCACCGCAGAAGCCGTTCCGGCATCCGCAGCCTCTGATCAGTTTATAACCGGCATATTCAAACGCTTTCATGATGGTCAGGCTTGCTGGAACCTTGTACTGTTTGCCCATAATGAAAACATTAACCATCTGTTCCATGTGAATTCTCCTTTTCCATTAATATTCGTTCGGCAATGTAGACAATTCGTCAAAACGGAAAACTGGGCCATCTTTGCAGACATACTTATTTCCGATGTTGCAACGACCGCATTTTCCGATTGCACACTTCATCCGCAATTCCATTGTAGTGTAAACCTGAGATTCCTGGAATCCCATCTTCTTCAAGCCATCCAGTGTAAACTTGATCATGATCGGAGGTCCGCAGATCAAGACTGTCCGGCTCAGATCCGGCTTCAGTTCTTCTACAAAGCTCGGAATAAATCCAACATGGCCATCCCAGCCTTCCTGCGGGCGGTCAATGGTCAGATCTACTCTTACATTTTCATCGGTCTGCCATTCGTTCAGAATTTCCTGATAGTCTACCAGGTCATCTGCTGAACGAGAACCATAGATGATGTGTACGCTGCCGTAATTGTCCTTCTTGTCCCGTACATAGTTGATAACAGAACGCAACGGAGCCAAGCCGATACCACCGGCGATAAACAGCAGGTCTTTTCCCTTCAGAGCGGATTCCACCGGGAAACCGTTTCCGTACGGTCCACGGATGGTAATCTGCTGTCCAACATCCATCATGTGCAGCCAGCTGGTCAGGCAGCCGCACTTCTTGATGCTGAATTCCATAAATTCTTCATTGGTCGGCGAAGATGTGATGGAGAACATCCCTTCTCCGACACCCGGTACAGACAGCATTGCACACTGCCCCGGAATGTGTTCAAACACCTTTTTACCGTCCAAACCAACGACACGGAAAGTCTTGACATCTGGGGTATCCACACGAATATCTGTTACCACACCGATTTTCGGAATTAAAGTTTCTGGTCTCATCCTTTTTATCCCTCCAGTGCTTTCATAACTTTCACGATGTTCATGGAAATCGGACAGCTTCTCAGGCATCTGCCGCAGCCGACACAACCAAATACACCGTTATTATTTGCTGGATAATAAACCAGCTTATGCATAAACCGCTGACGGAACCGCTGCATCTGTGTATTACGGGTGTTACCATGTGCACACAGGGTAAAGTCCGAATACATACAGCTATCCCAACAACGGAAACGCTGTACACCATGACCGGTATCATAGTCCCGGATATCATAGCACTGGCAAGTCGGGCATACAAACGTACAAGTACCGCACGCCAGACAGGATTCTGACAGAGATTCCCACTTATCAGAATTGAACAATGCCATCAGCTTATCGCCGCCGAACGATTCTGTGGAAAGGTTGCCAAGCGGCAGCTTGTCCAGAATGGTTTGCAGCTTTTCCTTTTCAGAATCTGCTGCATCGTCAGCAGCATCTTCCAACAGACTCAGAGAAGCGAGCAGTGCTTCACCCTTTTCGGTGTTTGCCTGCAACAGCAATTCATCGTCTGTCATCCAGCAAGCAACGTCACCGCCTGGGTTGGTTGCATCAATGCCGAATGCCTTACAGAAACAAGTTTCTGTCGGCTTCTTACAGGACAGGGTTACAACAACACCGTGTTCCCGTCTGGATGCATAGTAGCTGTCAACTGGGTCTGCCAAATAAACGGTATCCAGAATTTCGAAGCTCTTTGCATCACAAGCACGAACGCCGAAAATTACGAAATCTTCAGTTTCTTTCCGGATGTCTTCTACTTCGATGTTCTTTCCGGACACCTTAAATGCAGCCAGTGTTTCTACCTGCGGAAAGAAGAAATCCTTTGCACTCCGCAAGGTGTTGTATGCCTTGCTCATTGCAGTGCCTTCTGTCCAAAGTTTGAATTCTGCACCCTTTGCACCGTCAACCGGCAAATACAGATTCTTAGAAGCAGCAACAGCGGCAAAAAATTCATCCAGTTTGCTCAGAGAAATTTTTTTCATTACTTGCTCGCCTCCTTTGTATAAACAATGCTCGGTTCACAGTCTTCTTTTGTAAAGTTTACGAGCGGTGCACGGCTTCCAGCTTCTTCACCAGCCTGATATTCGCCGTAGCATTCGTTCATTTCCTTGATAAACTTCCGGTTCAGCAAATGCAGCGGAATGTGCTGCGGACATACTCTGGAGCACTCTCCACAGTCTGTACATCTGCCGGCTACATGGAATGCACGGATGATATGAAACATATTTTCTTCAAAGGAATCCGCAGCGGCTTTCTGGGAAATACCAGACTTCGGATTATCGAAAACGCACTGTTCACAAGTACATGCCGGACAGATATTCCGACAGGCATTGCAGCGGATACACTTGGAAAGTTCATTTCTCCAGAATGCAAACCGTTCATCCGGTGTCATTGCTTCCAGTTCTGCAACCTGATCAAATCTACCGCAATCCGGATTTACTTCCCCGTTTTCGCCCATCATTTCATCATAGGCAACAACTTTCTTGCTCTTGCAGGTCACGCAGCGTTCTGCAATGACATCTGCCTTCTGGAACTGCAAATCGCCATAGAATGTGGAAACAGTAATCTGATCGCCGTCTGTGGTGATACCGGTTACCCCTTCTGCACCCTTTGCACGCAGCTTGCTTTCATCGACCTTGCCATCACATGGAATACCGATGATATAAACCTTTTCCCGATCAATCCGGTGTTCGGTCAACAGCTGATTAAAGCTGTAGGAATCACACGGCTTCAGGAATACCAGTGTTTTGCCGTCTTTCTTGGAGAGAGCAACCAAATACTTGGAAAGATTGCTTGCACAAAAATCATTGTATACAAAATTGCTCAGTGCTTCTGCTGATTCAAAAACAGCCGGTGTCGGGTCATAAGCAAATTCCCCGTTTTTCCAGCCCAGTACCCGAACAACGGTACCGTCTGCAAGCAATTCGGAGGCTCTTTTTACCATTCCTTCTTGCATCTCAGATCCTCCAATCTCTTATTTTCGCCCAGCTTGAGAATGGTTTCTGTAAACTCATTCATGGTTTCTGCAAACTTTGCACCTTCTGCAGCGGAAACCCATTCTACTCTGGTTCTCTCTTTTTCAATTCCGAGGTAATTCAACATCGAGAAGAGCATAGTCATTCTCCGACGTGCGTAGTAGTTACCAGTGGTATAGTGGCAGTCACCCGGATGGCATCCGCAGAGGATGACACCATCTGCACCACGCTGAAATGCCCGCAGAATGAAAATCGGATTGACACGGCAGGAACATGGTACTCGAATGATCTTTACATCTGCCGGATAATTCGCACGGTTCGTACCTGCCAAATCTGCACCGGCATAAGAACACCAGTTGCAGCAAAAAGCAACGATTTTCGGCTTGAATTCATTATTTACTTGCATATTGCGTCTACCTCCGCCATAATTTGACTGGTCGAGAAGCCCTTCAAATCCATTGCACCGGACGGACATGCAACAGTACATGCACCGCAGCCCTGACAAACTGCCTCATTGACAGATGCGACACGGCGAATCATAGAACCATCTTTTCTTCTGCTGAAGTCCTTATCCGAATATGTAATTGCACCATACGGGCAAACATTTGCACAGCTGGAGCAGCCATTACACATCATTTCGTTGGAGTGTGCAACACACGGATTGCAAGAGAGCTTGTCCTTTGCCAACAGACCAAGTGCCTTTGCAGCCGCCGCACTTGCCTGAGAAACTGTTTCCGGAATATCCTTCGGGCCTTGGCAGACACCAGACAGGAATACACCAGCGGTTGGAGATTCTACCGGACGCAGCTTTGCATGTGCTTCTGTAAAGAAGTCGTTGGTATCCATACTTGCTGTCAGCATAGTTGCCAGCGGACGAGCTGTCTTATCCGGTTCAATTGCAGCTGCCAGAACGACCATATCTGCCTTGATGTGCAGCTGTTCGTTGGAGAGCAGATCCGAAGCCTGAACCATCAGAGAACCATCTGCCTGCGGAGAAACCTTGCCGACCATACCCTTAATATAGTGTACGCCGTACTGTTCCACTGCACGCCGATAGAATTCATCGTAGTTCTTGCCCGGTGTACGAACGTCAATATAGAATACATAAACGTCAGTATCCGGATACTTTTCACGGCACAGCATTGCGTGCTTTGCCGTATACATACAGCAAATCTTAGAGCAGTATTCCTTACCGCAGCCGCCATGGGTTGCATCGCCGGACTGTCTGCTGCCGACACACTGTACAAATACCAAGGTTTTTGGCTGCTTGTGGTCGGAAAGCCGTTCGAGGTGACCTTCTGTCGGGCCATCTGCTTTCAGGATACGTTCAAATTCCAGAGAAGTTACAACATCTTTGCTCTGTGAATAAGCAAATTCATCATAACCATCCAGAGAAATCGGATTGTAACCAGTTGCTGCAATGATTGCACCATACTTTTCTTCTACAATCTGATCTTCCTGTTCATAGTTGATTGCACCAGCTGAACAGAATCTTGCACAAACGCCGCACTTGCCCTTCTGAATCTTGTTACAATAATCGCCATCAATGACAGCAACATTCGGAATTGCCTGTGCAAACGGAATGTAAATTGCACGGTGGTTCTTCAGACCCAAGTCATATGCACTCGGTACATTCTTAACTGGGCACTTTTCGGTACAGATTCCACATCCGGTACACTTTGTTTCGTCAACATACCGCTTCTTCCGGCGAATTTTCACGCTGAAGTTGCCGACAAAGCCGGTGACTGCTTCGATTTCGCTGTAAGAATAAATGGTAATGTTTTCGTTCTGTGCACATTCTACCATCTTCGGAGTTAAGATACAAGAAGAGCAGTCCAGTGTCGGGAATGTCTTATCGATCTGTGTCATCTTACCGCCGATGGTCGGTTCTTTTTCTACGATGTCAACCGGATAGCCAGCTTCTGCAATATCCAGAGCCGTCTGAATACCAGCAATACCGCCGCCGATGACCAATGCACGCTTTACAACCGGGCTTTCGCCAGCGATCAGCGGTGCATTCAGCTGTACTTTTGCAATGGCTGCACGTCCGAGTACAATTGCCTTTGCAGTACCTTCTTCTTTATTCTTGTGAATCCAAGAGCACTGTTCTCTGATGTTGGCAACTTCCAGCATATACGGGTTCAAGCCCGCAGCTGCAACTGCCTTCCGGAACGTTGCTTCGTGCATTCTCGGAGAACAAGAACATACAACAACACCATCCAGATGCTGTTCTTTGATTGCTTCCTTGATTATGTTTTGTCCTGCCTCAGAACACATATATGGGTAATCGGTTGCAAATACAACAGCCGGTTCTTTTCCCAGTGTTTCTGCGACCGTTTTTACGTCAACAGTTGACGCAATATTCGTACCGCAGTGGCATACAAAAACACCAATTCTCTGCATTGCCTATGCCTCCTTATTTGCTGTATTTTCTGAATGCACTGACAATTGCCTGCTGCGGAAGATCTTCATCCAGCATTGCAGGAATCTGTTCCGGCTTCAGATGGTTCTGTCCTTGCTGACGAATCACTGCCAGACGCACTGCTTCTACCAGTTTTGCTGGTTCCACATTTCTTGGACACCGCTCCAGACAAGCAAAGCAAGAAAGGCATTTATAAATTGATTCAGACTGCATCAGGGGTTCAATATTCCCTTTTTCCACCATATAAACGAACTGATGCGGATGGTATTCCATTGCATCATAAGAAGGACATGTGGCAGAACATTTTCCACACCGCATGCACTTCAGGGGATTGACACCGCTGGTACGCAATACCTGTTCTTTCCAATCAGCCATCTTGTCCCCTCCTTACTTTACACCCAGTGCTTCTGCAAGCAGCTCTGTGAAATAAACAACAGGCAGCTCAGAACCACTGTTTTTCTTGAGATTATACAGGCAAAGCGGACAGGCTGTGATTACCATTTCTGCACCAAATTCAGCAGCACTTTGCATCACTGCACTACTTCTGGAAACAGCCACGCTCTTTTCTTCCATGGTCATATATCCGCCACAGCATTCATTTCTCTGCGGATAAAGAACCGGTTCTGCACCGATTGCACGGATGAAATCCTCTAAAATCTTCGGGTTTTCCGGGTTATCCATCTGCAGCACCTTGCCCGGCCGCAGCAAAAGACATCCGTAGTAAGCAGCGATTTTCTTACCCTTTAACGGATTTTTTACCGCAGCTGCTACCTTGTCGAAGCCAATCTTATCCCGCAGGACTTCCAAATAATGAAGCACTTCTGTTTCACCGGTATACGGTGTTTCCAGCTTCATATAATTATTGGCTTTCATCTGCATGTTCTCATCCGTCTGCATGTCGTGGTTTACCTGCTTGATGACATTATGACATGCGGAGCAGAGCGTTACCAACGCCTGATCCTTTTCACGAGCAGAAACCAATGCACGTACGGAAGAGAGTTTTGTTGCAATTTCATTTTTTGCCATCGGATATACGCCACCGCAGCACTGCCAGTCCGGAAGCTCTTCCAGTGTAAAGCCCAACGCTTCTGCACTGGCTCTTGCATACCGATCCAGATCCTTTGCCTTGGTCTTCAGTGTACATCCTGGGAAATAACTGAATGTCATAGCAAAACTACCTTTCTATCAATTTTGAAACCTGCTCCTGCGAAGCAATGCACTCCGCAAAAGCAAATTTCCTGTTATGCCAACAGCAGGCTCAGACCATCTGTTCCGGATGGAACACTTCGTCAAAGCGTTCTGCTGTTAAGAAACCAAGCGAAACACAAGCTTCCTTCAGGGAAATATTTTCCTTGTAAGCCTTCTTTGCGGTCTTTGCTGCATTTTCATAACCGATGTACGGATTCAATGCAGTAACCAGCATCAAAGAGTTGTGCAGGTTGTGATGCATCTTTTCTTTGTTTGCACGAATGCCGCAAGCACAGTGGTCATTAAAGGACACAATTGCTTCTGCCAAAAGACGTGCAGACTGCAAGAAGTTATACATACAAACCGGCATGAATACGTTCAGTTCAAAGTTGCCCTGAGAAGCAGCCATTCCAACTGCAACGTCATTACCCATCACCTGAACGGCTACCATTGTAACGGCTTCGCACTGCGTCGGATTGACCTTACCCGGCATGATGGAAGAGCCTGGTTCATTTTCCGGAATGAAAATTTCACCCAGACCATCTCTCGGGCCGCTTGCCAGCCAGCGAACGTCGTTTGCAATCTTCATCATATCTGCAGCCAGTGCCTTGAGTGCACCGTGTGCAAATACCAGTTCATCTTTGCTGGTCAGTGCGTGGAACTTGTTTTCTGCTGTCCGGAATTCCTTTCCGGTGATTTCAGAAACAGCCTTTGCAACTGCAACATCAAATCCCTTCGGGGTATTCAGACCAGTACCAACAGCAGTACCACCCAGTGCCAGTGTCTTCAGGAACGGCAGAGCTGCCTGAAGCATTTCCTTATCCCGTTCCAGTGTGCTTCTCCATCCGCTGATTTCCTGAGAAAATGCGATTGGGGTTGCATCCTGCAAGTGGGTACGACCGCTCTTTACGATGCCTTCATTTTCTGTTTCCAGACGCTTGAACGTTGCAACCAGCTTATCAATTGCCGGAAACACCTTATCTTCGATTGCAATTACAGCAGAAATATGCATTGCAGTCGGGAATGTGTCGTTGGAAGACTGGCTCATGTTGACATCATCGTTTGGATGCAGCAGCTTCTTGCCAGCGATTTCGTTACCACGGTTTGCAATAACTTCATTTGCGTTCATGTTTGACTGCGTACCGCTGCCTGTCTGCCATACAACCAACGGGAAATGTGCATTCAAACTGCCCGACATAACTTCGTCGCAAGCCTGAGAAATGGCTGCCAACTTTTCATCGGTCATTTTTTCCGGCTTCAGCGAATGGTTTGCCATTGCTGCTGCCTTCTTCAAAATACCAAATGCGTGTGTGATTTCTCTCGGCATGGTTTCCAAACCAACACCGATCGGGAAATTCTGACTGCTTCTCTGTGTTTGTGCTGCCCAATACTTATCAGCAGGCACTTTCACTTCTCCCATGGAGTCATGTTCAATCCGATATTCCATAGTTCCTCTCCTAATTTTGTTTGTGCTTTTTTAAAAAAGCAGTAGTATGTCATGCGATTGGAATGATTCGATGCCTTTGCTTCAATCCGTGCAATGCACGAAAGGCATCGGGTTCTTTCACACTGTTTGTAATTATATCATACCTTGTGCGAATGTTCAAGCAATTTGATGTAAATTATTTTTTTCTGTAAGTTCAAGCAGAAAAAAGATGAAAAAAGAAAGCCGTGCCCCGTCTTTGATATTTTTTTCACAAGGCTTGGAATTGAAATTTTATCTATCCCGCTTCTGACAGATTTGCACTTTCCGAAAAAGTACCAATTTAAAGGGTGTAACGATACACAAAATCGTCCATTACAAATCCATTTCCAATGTCTGTGACTTGCTTCTGAACGCACTGCATTCCGAAGTGCTCATAGACGGCAATTGCCTGTTGATTATAGCGGTTTACCGTCAGCCAGATATTGCTGCATCGCTGTTCCAATGCCTTTTCCTTGATGAACTGGAACATCTGGGACGCATATCCTTTTCCACGATGTTCGCCGGACAAATAGAACTTCGATAAGAACATCGTATCATCTGGCTTCTTGCAAATTCCAAAATACCCGATGACTTCCGTATCATCAATTACAAAATAATACTGATAGCCCTCTTCGATTTGCTTGGTCAGAGCGGCATTTGACTGAAATTGCTCTACCATGTAGGCAATCTGTTCTTTGGATAGAATTTTCACAAAATATTCATTCCAAATCTTGTTCGCCAAATCTGCCAATTCTTGAATTTGTTCCGCTGTTTTCACAGAACGAATGATTAACACGTATAAGCCCACCTTTCCATCTGATTTCTGGAATCCCTGTAAGATACGCCAAAATACCATTTGGATTCCGTTCTTATTATAGCACATTGCCACAAAAAAAGCAAGCAGAATTCCAAACGGAATCCTGCTTGCAAAGAAATGTAACATTTTTCGCAAATATTTTTTATAATTCTCATAAGTTCTCTTAGTTCTCTCAGGCGTGAACCAACAGCATCGGTGTAATGTACTCTGCCATCATCGCACAAAATCCGCCAATGCAAACACCGCCCAAAATATCTGTCGGAAAATGTACTGCTAAGTACATTCTCGACCATACAATGCAAAGAGCAATGCTCAGGCATGGAATCCCAAACAATAACGGCAGATGAAAGAACAGCAACAAACCTGCGGACACGGAACTAGTCGTATGTCCAGACGGGAACGACCAGTCCTTTTGCGGCGGCAATAATGCCTCTAAGCCGACAATGATTTCATACGGTCGTTTGCGTTTTACTGTATTTTTGATAAACAAATTGGTTATCAATACCCCCAGCAGCTGTGCTGTGATCACCGTTGCAGCCAGCAGACGCTGCGGACGAACGGCAAACAACAGACAGGCAATGGACAGCCAGATAAGCCCGCCGTTTCCCAGCTGTGTAATTCGCCGCACCCATTTTGTGAGGCGGTCTTTTCGCAGCCGTTCCTGCATCCATAACAAAAATTGTGCTTCCCATTCCATATAAGCGGTCATGTTTTCAACACCATTCCTTTCTTTTTTCGTATTTCCCCAATGCTTCTTTTTCTCTCTTCTATCATAACATAAAATTTATGAAAGTACAAGAAAAGTTTGCGGAAAGTTTGGTGAAATCGATTGGAACTTTTTTCCGAAAGTGCATCCCCCTCAAAATAAAGATTTTGCTCGTTTCTCACGAAAATGTGCAAATTAAACAGCTATTATTTCTTTATTTTATTTATTTTATACGAAAATCGGGATTTCCTCTTGACATTTTTTCGCCTGTATGATAGCATATAGGTGTTGCACCACACATGCAACGCATGAAACACCTGCAAGCATAAAAACAAGGGGGGGTGATTTGATGTTTCAAATTGATTTCATGTCCAGAAAGCCGGTATATGAACAGATTATTGAACAGGTGGAATCCTTTCTGCTCAACGATGTTCTGAAACCGGGCGACCAGATTCCATCTGTCCGCAACGTAACCATGCAACACGCCATCAATCCAAGAACTGTTTTAAAAGCGTACAACGATTTAGATGCCAGAGGCTTGATTCGTTCTGTACCCGGAAAAGGCTATTTTGTTTGTGAGGAGGCGAAACAAATTTTGAACCAACGACATATGGAACGATTACAGGAACTGACAGAAATCTTAAAAGAAATGGCACTAGCAGGTGTTCCATTGGCAGCCATTCAAGACTGCGTCAACAAAGCATACGCACCCAAAAAGGAGGAAACATCATGATTCTTGCCCATCAACTAACCAAACGATTTGAGGATTTTACCGCTTTGCGTTCATTGAGCTGCGAAATCGAAAAAGGCTGTATTTATGGCATGGTCGGTTCTAACGGTGCTGGAAAATCCACCTTTTTGCGATTGCTGACCGGCGTTTACCAGCCCGATGAAGGCAGTATTTCCATTGACGGAAAACCCGTCTGGAATAATCCGGAAGTCAAACAGCACATTGCCTATGTGCCGGATGAACTGTATTTTTTGAACGGTGCATCCATGAACCGCATGGCAGATTTATACGCTGCCTGCTATCCCAGTTTTGACCGCTCTTATTACCAGCAGCGAACCAAACAATTTGAACTGAATCCAAAAAAATCACTGAACACCTTCTCCAAAGGCATGCGGCGACAGGCAGCAACCATTCTTGCCCTTTCCATTCGTCCAGATTATATTTTCTTCGATGAAACTTTTGACGGATTAGATCCCGTTATGCGGAATTTGGTCAAAAAGCTGATTTGTGACGATGTGTTAGAGCGAAACGCAACCGCAATTATCACATCTCATTCCCTGCGGGAATTGGAGGACACTTGCGATCAGCTCGCCCTGCTCCACAAAGGCGGTCTGGTGTTGGAGAGCGATGTGCAAAACCTGAAAACAGAACAGTTCAAAATTCAAATTGCATTTCCAGACGATTACGGAGAAAGTCGATTTACTGCAATACCGGACTTGAAAATCCGGCATTTCTCCAAACAAGGTGCGGTTGCCAACTTGATCGTGACCGGCAATCGAGAAGCCATTGTAGCAGCGTTGCAAGCGATGCACCCAACCATTTTGGATGTATTGCCGCTGTCTTTGGAGGAAGTCTTTACTTACGAAATGGAAGCATTAGGATATGCTTTCGACATCGAATAAGGGGGAAACAGAAAAATGAGAGAAATAAATAAAAAACCATTTTCTGTGGGGCTTTATATAGAAGGACTTCGACAGCTCCGAATCGTTGGCATTTTAGGTGCAATTTTGTTGTTTTGCTCTTCTGCAATTATCACCATTTCCAACGCATTATCCACGCAAAGACAAATGGAATTATATCAGGATTCCTCCATTGTCCTTGCCAATTTGAGTGCATTGGAAGTCGCTCCACTGTTACTGCTGCTATTCTCTGTATTTGCACCCGTGATGACCCTGTGGTTATTCCACTTTACGAACAAACGCAATAGCAGCGATTTTCTATTCGCCATTCCACAGACTCGCATGGCATTGTATTGCAGCTATACGTCTTCCATTGTCACATGGCTGGCAATTTTAGCACTATCCGGATTGATCGGCGTATTGATTCCGGCTGCAATTTTTTCCACCTACATCAACATTCCTTACCATGCACTATTTTTACTAACGCTTAGCTGTTTTCTTTACAGCTTACAGGTGATGGCAGCCATTTTGGTTGCAGTGTCTATCTCTGGCACGGTTTTTTCCAACATCATTCTCAGTGCTTTGATTTTGTTTGCTCCAAGATTGTTGATTTTTATGTTGACTGGGATTTGGAAAAATATTCCTTTTATTTATGCTTCGTCCGATCACTTTTCACTTCTAAACGATTCCATCAACCCCATCAGTGGCTGTGTGTTATATCCATTATGCGGCATCTCAGATACTTACCAGCTATTTTCTTCTGCTGCCCCCATGATTTACAGTGTATGCCTGAGTGTCATCTATCTGCTTCTGGCAGCGTTTCTCTTTCAAAAACGAAAAAGTGAAACTGCTGGAAAAAGTGCATCCAGCCCCATTTTGCAATCGATTTATCGTATTACAGTCACAATGATTTATTGTGTTGTTGTTGCAGCGGTTATTCTCTCAGAAGCAAATGCCATGCAGGACGCAACCGGTCGCTTTGAAATAATTGTTGCCTATCTCGTTGCAGTTGCAATCTATTTCCTGTTTGAATTGCTGACAACCAAAAGCGTTCAGAAGATGTGGAAAGCAGCTCCCGGATTACTGGTTGTACTGGTGCTGAACGGTGTAATGATTTTTGGTATGCATAGCATCATACAGCGTGCTTATAACTTCCAGCCAACAGCAGAAGAAGTGACCGGAATCACCTTCTTGCCGCAAAGCACCAATAATGGCAATCAAATTTCTTATGATGATTACGTTCAAAGTCATTATATGGGAACGATTACAGACAAAGATTTAATTGCTGCCATTCTTGACAACTTAAAGAGTGATGTACAGGATATGAAAGAGGGCGAAAGCCAGCAATATTATAATGATGAAAAGCGATATGCCTACGCAGAATTTAACTTTAAAATCATTACAAAATCTGGAACTCGTTATCGGCACATCCGGATTGACCCGAAAACACAGAGAGCCCTTGCGGAACAAACCTATAAATCCATGAAAGACGATTCCAGTTGGAGAAATCCGCCTGAACCAATTGAACAGACATTGTGGACTTACGATCGCAATGGAAGCTACGGAGGGATGAATGAGCGGAACGCCAGCCAATTGTTTGAAACCCTAAAGACAGAATTACAGACTGTAGATTTTTCAGCCTGGTATACGGCAAACCATTCAACAGAAACTGCTGTCTTTTGGTTCGATTATGATATTTACGACAATAACAGCAATTATCAAATTTCCATTCCAGTTTATGCTTCCATCTATCCAAAAACCGTAGAACAATACCAAACGTATCTATATGAACAGCAGCAAGAAGATCTCTCCAAGTTAAAAGACTTCGTAAAGAACGATATGCCAAAGCTGCAATTTGCAGAAGATTATGACATCAGTTTGTCGATTCACATTTCTGGAGAATCCGCAGTTGAATATCTATACAGCAGCCCTGCAAATGCGAATCTACTTTCCGAGATTCTCGAAAAAGGATTGCTGGATCATCCTATTACAGACACGGATTCTTATGTCGAATTAGATGTTGATGTTTATGATGATGAATACACGAACATCTACGACGACGACAGAAATTTCTATGGCGGAAATTTCTGTATTGCAGCAGATACAGACTTTTTGAAATCCTTGTTGCAGCCATCTTCCAAATAAAATACTCCCTGAAAAACGAGTTCTTTCCATTGAGAAAGGCTCGTTTTTCGCTTTCTTGATATGATTTTGGATTTGACTTTATAGAGAACCTGTGTTATAATAAATCCATGTCATTACGAATCAGAACGGAGGAAACAGCGTGAATATTGAGCTCTATGAATTATGCCTGCCAAAATCAGAATCTGCACCAACCGCCCTGTATATTCGGACAGAAGGGACGGTTACACGGACTGCAAACCATCTGCAATTGGCATGCGAAAGTGCCGTTTCCTTCGATACTTGGTTTGGATGTTTCGATTATCTGCAATGGCGGCGGTATACAACCTTAACAACCCCCATTGCAACTTTTTTCATAAAGGGAACAATGCTGGTACAATGTTATGTTCGCACCGCAGAACGAACAAGCCTGCTCTATGAACAAACCGTCACCAGTGATGGCACACAGCCACAAGTATTTCCGTTTTCGATTTCCAATCTTCCGGAAAATGGCTTTCTATATTTTCGCTTGCAAGCAAAATCAGAGGACTGCTTATTTTTGCGTGGCTGCTATTTGGCAGATGTTTCAGAGCTTCATGCTATTCAAGTGGCTGCAGTAATTTGCACCTATCAACGGGAATCCTGGGTTTCCAATACCCTACAGCAATTTTTACAATGGCAAAAAGAACATCACACCCTTCCAGTAGACATTTTTCTGATTGATAACGGACAAACCTGGACAGAAGAACAGTTGCCGGATTCCAACCAAATTCACCTGATTTCCAACCAAAATACAGGTGGAAGCGGTGGATTTACAAGAGGCATACAAGAAGCCCTGCATCAAGAACAATATACGCATGTTTTGCTTATGGATGATGATATTATTGCAGACTGGAACGGCGTTCAGAGGGCAATTTCTTTCTTGTCCATCTGCAAACCAGAACAGCAGGAAACCTTGACCATTGGCGGAACAATGATGGATATCACACAACCTGCGATGCAATTTGAAGCCGGAGCATGTTGCCAAAATCGCTGCCTAACCGGCATACAGCCACAGGCAGACTTAACAACGCTTTCTTCTCTGCAAGCACGGATGCAGCCAATTCCTGCAAATTATGCTGCATGGTGGATGTGTTTGCTGCCCGTTGCAGCTATGAAACAAGCAGGACTGCCAATGCCATTTTTTATTAAGATGGATGATGTGGAATATGCTCTGCAAATCAAAGAGCAGGTTGTCATGATGACCGGCGTTTGTGTCTGGCATGAAAATTTTCATCTAAAATATGCACCGTGGAATGAATACTATATCACCCGCAACGGCTGTATCACCTATGCCCTCCACGGGCAAGCAAAAAATGCCCTTGCTGTTACGCTAGAACTTTGGAGAACCCTTCTGCATCTGCTTTTTCTGCACCGCTATGATACTGCAAAATTCGTATTACAAGGATACCGAGATTTTTTGCGTGGATGGAAATGGCTGCAAAAAACAGATGCCATCACCCTTCATCGGCAAATTCTACAGCAGCAGCAAGCTGCAACAGAACAGTTCCAAACAGACTGTACAGAAGTGCCGGATTCTATCCCACAGGTTTCTTTTTTTGAAGCAACCCGTGCAGCCGTTCAGAAGCAAAAATCTGTATTTTTATTTCATCCATTCACGAAAAAGGGATTTTATGCAAATCGAAAGAAAGGGACTGCGTTTCAATTGTTGTTAAAAATGGGTGGGATTTCTCTGCGAATGCTGACAACATATCGTTCAGTTGTACAAGGATTCCAAAAAAATAGAACGATTCTTTGTGAAGATGCTGCTTGGAATCGGCGAAATCAACACAATTCCGAGGAAAAATAACCCGATTTCTAAAAAACATTCTGAAAAATCCATTTTTCCAAAATAGGAAACCTGCACCATTGACAAATCACATCCTCTGTAGTATAATATGTGGTATCCAAAAAAGAGAAAAATCACTTGTTTTCCTGTTTGACAATCTGCAAAATGAGGGATTTTGCAGAAAAGAAGAGAGGAGTCATTTTTATGAAAAAACAACAAATTTTTGCATATGCTTGTTCTGCTGCCTTACTTGGCACATTAATTGGATGCGGTCAAAAGACAGAAATTGACCAATCTGTTCCAGATACTATCATTGAGGTAGCAAAAACCACTGCTTCTTCAGAAACTGCTTCTGTCACATCTGAAACATCTGGGATTACTTCCAGCAGCACGGGCAGTGCAACCAGTTCCGGCAGCACGAACACCACAACAGCTACCACCATTCACTATGCCGGAAACCCGAATTTGACTGTTCGGAGAACAGAAGCTCCAGCCACACAGCCAACTGTTGCACAAACTGTTACTACAATTCCAACGGAAGCTCCAACAGAACCTGTTACAGAAGCTCCGACAGAGGCAACCACAATCGTTGAAACAACTGTTATCAGCACATTGGTTGCACCAAATGGAACTTTTACGGAAGACGACATGCGGTTTACGTTTGACGGAATTTCCGTAAAACCGGGTGAAAGCAGCATTGATTTCCGAAACCAAATGCGAGGAAAAGACCATATTCCTACTGAACCAGTCGATGGCATGCAGTTTATTTCGTATGACGAACAGGGTATCAAACTGGAATTGGTTGATAATGCAGAAGAAACCTTGAAAGCCATCACACTTTCCAACGAGAAAGCATCCACAGAAAAGGGCATTCACGTTGGTTCTACAAAGTCTGATGTAGAAGCTGCTTATGGCTTCGGCGTTGAGGAAGATGGTGTCTATCGGTATTTGATTGATACAAATGGCGATGGAGAAAATGATTACCAGTTAGATTTCGCATTAGACGGATATGGTGTGGTACAGTCGATCACCTATTGCTGTATCACTGTTGGCGGTTAAAAAAATGTATTGAGAAACACGAAAGCGGTAGGTTTGAATATCAAACCTACCGCTTTTTACTTTTCTTTACTTTTCTGCCTGTTCCAGCAAATCTAAAATCGCATTCTTTGGCAATGCACCTACATTCTGGGTAATGACCTTACCCTGTTTCAGCACCACCAATGTTGGAATGCTCATGACACCGAATTTCTGTGCCAATTCCGGCGACTCGTCCACGTCCACCTTGCAAATCTGATAGTTCTGATATTCTTCTGCAATTTCATCCACCAGCGGAGATACCATTCTGCAAGGGCCGCACCAAGTTGCATAGAAATCAATCAGAACTGGTTTTTCTGCTTGCAAAACCACTGCTTCAAAATTATCCTTTGTTACTGTTGTGACTGCCATTTTTATCATCCTTTCCTGTTTCTGCATCATTGCTTTTATAATACAGCATACAATGACAATATCCTTCAAATTCCGGATCTGCAATTTGTTTCCGGAATTCTTCGCACATGCATTTATATGCTTCTGTCCGTTCTAAGCGACAAGGACAATAACCGCCCTTCTTTCGCAATCCTTCCCGAATTGCAGCAACCAAATCTGCATCCGGATTGAGCCGAACACTCATACCATCACACACCTTATTCTATGACGTTTCGCCTGTCTTTATGATACACAATCTATGAGAATTTTAAAAGTAGTTTTTATGTCGTTTTTGATAATAATTCCTATTAAGCATTTATTCTGCTTCCTGTGCTTGTTGTAAAGCTTCTCTTGCACTTTGCAGCATCAACTTGCTGGGAGAATCTCCAGCCATAATTCGAGCGATTTCCTGCACCCGTCCTTCTAAATCTAATGGCGTTACATGGGTACTGGTTCGTTCTCCTTCCACTTTTTTTTCAATCAAAAGATGATGATTTGCCATCACTGCAATCTGTGACAAATGCGTTACGCAGAGAACCTGTCTATTTTTTCCGACTTCTTTTAGTTTGAATCCAATTTTCTGGGCAGCCTTTCCGCTGACACCCGTATCAATTTCATCAAAAATCAAGGTCGGAATCTGATCTCTGTCTGCAATGACACATTTTAACGCCAGCATAATTCGAGATAGTTCCCCACCAGATGCAATTTTTGCAAGCGGCTTTGGTGCTTCGCCCTTGTTGGCAGAAATCAATAGTTCCATGCTATCCATTCCCTGAATGGTCAGCTTTCCGGTCGTATGAGCAACCTGCAAAACAACATCTGGCATATTCAAAAAGGTCAACTGCTCCATGACCGCATCTGTAAACCGTCTTGCCGCTGCTGCACGCTGCTGAGAAAGCTGTTTTGCCTCTGTAGAAACCACTTCTAGTAAGTGATTTTTTTCTTCTAATAGCGTTTTGATTGCAACCGCATCGTGTTGCATCTGTTCCAGTTGTAATTCTGCATCGTTTGCACGTTCTAGTAATTCATCGCAGGTACACAGATATGTTTTAGAAACCTGCCGAAATAATTCTGCCCGTTGCTGTAATTGCTGATACTGAGCTTCATTGTCGGAAAGTTGTTCCATCTTTTGAAATAAACTTTCTGATAAGTCCAACAATTCTACTTTTACCGCTTCCAATCGCTGCAACCATGATTCTTGTTCGGGCTGATCTGCTGCCGGAAAAGTTGCAGTCTGTAGCTGCTGTTCTGCCTCTGCTAAGCTGGCAGTTGCACTCTGTTCGTTCTCCTCTAATAATTGCCAAGCGGAACGAACTGCCATTGCTGCATCTTCTGCTGCTTGTAACTGCTGCATTTTTTCTGTAATTCGGTCTTCTTCTCCCGGTTCTATTTGCAGAGCACGCACTTCTTCCAGTAGCGTTTGCAGGTATGCTTGCTTTTGTTTCCGTTCTTTCGCTGCCTTTTGTGCCGCATTCAACTGTTTTGCAATCTTTTGTAGAGCACGAAAATGTGTTTGATAGGATTGTAGCAAGGGCAATGTTTCCCCAAACTGGTCAATCATCTGCAAATGCTGGTCGGCTGACCGTAAAATCTGATTGTCATGCTGTCCGTGAATGTGAATCAGTCTTGCTCCCAATTCTCGCAGTGCAGAAACCGTTGCAATTCGATGGTTGATGCGTGCTGTGCTGCCGCCGTCTGCCATAATTTCCCTCGTCAACAACAACTCTCCATCTGGAGCGGAAAACCCCAACGCTTCCAAACATTCTAAGACGGGTGTTCCCAATTCTGTAAATTGTGCAGAAATGACTGCCTTTTTACAGCCTGTCCGGACAAAATCCTTTGTTACTCGCTGCCCTAAAACGGCATTGATACCATGAATCAAGATGGATTTTCCGGCACCCGTTTCGCCGGTAAACACATTAAAATGCTGAGAAAACGGAATGCTTGCCTGCTCGATGACAGCCAAATTTTCAATATAAAGTTCGTTCAGCATATCGTTTCCCCTTCTTCCGTTTGCATCCAAACTGCATATTGTTTTGCGAAAAAGGCAGCCTGTTCTTCTGACCGCAGCAAAATAAAAATGGTATCATCTCCGGCAATCGTTCCCACAATGCGATGGTCTTGCTTGGCATCCACAGCCGCACAAATCGCCTGTGCCGTACCGGAACGGCAATGTAAAACGGCAATTTGCCCCGCATAATCGGTTCGCAGAATGGCATCCCGTAAAAGATGGTCAGAAATGGGTGTCTGTTCCGGCAGACGGTAACAACAAACACCGTTTTCCAAATGCTGTTTTACCAGCTGCAATTCTCGAATATCTCTGGAAATGGTCGCCTGCGTGACAGAAATTCCCTGCTCCAGCAACGCTTGTATCAAATCTTCTTGCGTTTCCAGCTCTTTTTGCTGAATCAATTCCATGATTGCGGCGTGTCGCTCTTTTTTTCCCATTTTGTCACCTTCTCTTTTTCAGATTCCCCTTTTAGTGACTGCATCATTTTTCGATTCAAGGAATCAAAAAATGTATTTCCACTCAAGTCAATCAGAGAAATTTCATGTGGGGAACGGTAAATTTCCATTCGATGATAAGCATCCAAACAGATTGGCGGTGCACCGTCTGCACTGATATACACATCCCGAACATCCTGCTCCTGCAATGATACACACAGCCGGCTTTCCGGTGAAAATAGAATTGGTCTTGCAGAAAGCGAATGCGGACAAATCAATGTCATTTCAATACAGGAAAATTCCGGTTCAATGATTGGCCCACCAGCAGATAAGGCATATGCGGTAGAACCAGTTGGTGTACTGAACAGAACACCATCTGCCCGATATTCGCCCAACAAAACATCATTGCGATATACTGAAAAATCTACAACATGTGCATATTGCCGTGCAATTGTAATATCGTTCAAAGCCGTGCAGTGCTGTACAACATGTCCATGCAAGTCCAGCAAATCCCCACAGAGCAGCATCCGACTGGACACCCGATAATCTCCCGTCCGAAGCCGTGCAATTTCTTGGATTTGGCTAGGCTCTAAGGCTGCCATAAAGCCCAATCTGCCTGTATTGATGCCCAGTAGCTTGGTGTTGGTATGAATCAAATGACTTGCACAACGAAGAATCGTTCCATCTCCGCCGATTGCAATGGCAAATTCCGCCTCCTGTACCGCCTCTAAAAGCGGCTGATATTGCACAAAAGACTTGTCAAAAAACAGTGCCCGTAATTCCGGATCTGCAATGGGCGTGATATTGCAAGCATGCAAAACATCGCAAACTTCTCTTGCACAGGAAAGTGCAAGCTCTTTTTTTAAGTTTGGAAACACCACTGCTTTCATGGCAGAACCTCCTCTTATTTTTGACTCCATGCCTGTTCTGCGACTGCTTCTGGTGCATACGGAATGGGAGAAACATTACCACGCTGTACCTGCACCAGATATTCGATATTACCAGAACCACCCCGAATCGGTGAAGGGCACAGATACTGGATATGTAATCCTTGCTGTTCCAGTGCCATACAAACGGTACGCAACACTCGCACATGGACATTTTTAGAACGAACAATGCCATTCTTTCCAACATCGGAACGCCCTGCTTCAAACTGCGGTTTGATGAGCAGAACTGCCCTACCAGTATCCGATAAAAATCGACAAATATCCGGCAAAATCCGTTCCAAAGAAATAAACGAAACATCCACTGAAATAAAATCAATTGGTTCTGCAATGGCAGTTTGCGGCAGCGTCCGAATATCCGTCCCTTCCATACAGACAACCCGTTCATCCTGCCGCAGGGAATCCGCCAGCTGCCCATGTCCAACATCAATCGCATAGACTTTTTTTGCTCCGTGCTGTAACATACAGTCGGTAAATCCGCCAGTCGAAGCCCCGATATCCATACAAGTTGCCTGCTCCAGAGAAAGATTTTGCTGTTCCAGAATCCATTCCAGCTTTAAGCCGCCTCTGCCAACATATCGCAAATCTTCCCCTAACAAGGTGAGAGCAGCGGTTTCTTCGGTCAATTTTGCTGGTTTGGTACAGACAACGCCGTCTACTTGAATTTGACCATTGGTAATCAAATTTTTTGCTCGCTGCCGACTGCCGACCAGACCACGTTGCAGCAATAATACATCCAACCGTGTCATACAGACTGCTCCTTCTCTTTCTGTTCCACTGTCTGCCGGATTTTTTTCAGCATAGCAGCTTCTGACAAGCCGATTTCATCCAGCTGTGCGGCAATGGATGCCTGTGGAATGAACTGTTTTGGAGCAATCCGCTGATAACTGCCCGTATATCCCATTTCTAACAGTAAATCTCCCAGCAGCTGGGAAATGCCGCCATAATAGTACGCTTCTTCAAAGAACAGAATTCGCTGATAAGAGCGACAAATAGAGGGTACTAATTCTGGCAACGGAAAAATCTGCGTCAGCTTCAGCAAATCACAAGAAAATCCCTCTTTTTCAGCTGCTTGCTTTGCACGATATAACAAATCATATGTTCTGCCGTAGCCAATCAGCAGCGTATCTGTTCGACATCCTGCGGTATGCGTGTAAGCCGTATTCAATGCACTTTTATCAAATACCGTGTTATCTGCTCCACGTGGATAGCGAACACAAGCCAAGCCGGTATCCTGATACATTGCCTGCCGTAAACAGAGTGTCAATTCATCATAACAGGCTGGTGCGTAAATGGTTGTGCCCGGAATGGAAGTTAGAAACGATACATCAAATAATCCATGATGCGTTTCCCCGTCTTCTCCGACTACGCCAGCTCGGTCAATGCCTAAGACAACGTGGAGCTTTCCAATCGCAACATCATGCAACAACTGGTCATAGGCACGCTGCAAGAAAGAAGAATACACTGCAAAAACAGGTAACTTTCCCTGCGATGCCAATGCAGCTGCAAACGTAACCGCATGCTGTTCTGCAATGCCGACATCATAATACCGCTGCGGATAGGCTCTGGAAAAATATTGCAGCCCGGTTCCGTGTTCCATGGCTGCGGTAATCGCACAAATTGAAGCATCTTTCTTTGCAAGGCGAACCAATTCTTTCCCGAAAATATCGGAATAGGTATCCTTTCCGGAAATTTCCGGATTGCCAGTTTCCACATTGAAGCGAGAAATTCCATGAAATTCGCCCGGGTTTTTTTCAGATGGCAAATAGCCTTTCCCTTTTTTCGTGTGAATATGCACGAAAACCGGACATTCGTATGCCTTTGCCGCCTGCAAAACTTCTTCCAAATCTTCTAAGTTATGCCCATCCACAGGTCCTAAATAGACAAACCCAAAGTCTTCAAAAATCGTTGCCGAACGGAAAACCGTATCCCGCAGGGCATCTTTGGAAGATTTAATCATTTTCGCAACCGGTGCACCAATGACAGGCGTTTTTTGCAGCTTGCGTTCTACTGCTTTCTTTGTCTTGACATAGTTTTCGGAATTGCGGATGTTGGCAAGATATTTTGCCACAGAGCCAACATTCTTGGAAATGGACATGGCATTGTCATTCAAGATGACAATCAGTCGATTTTTACTTTTTCCGGCATTGTTCAGTCCCTCAAATGCCAAACCGCCGGTCATTGCTCCATCGCCCAGCACAGCAATCACATGATGGGGGTCACCGTTTTGCCGCATGGCTTCTGCAACCCCACTGGCAACGGAAATGGCAGTACTGCTATGTCCGCTGATAAATGTATCATGTGGCGATTCTTCCGGCTTTGGAAAACCAGAAATGCCATTTTCTTTTCGGAGCGTGGAAAATCGTGCATACCGCCCCGTTAAAATCTTGTGGGTGTAACACTGATGTCCAACATCCCATACAAATTTATCTTGCGGAGAATCAAAAACACGGTGCATGGCAACCGTCAATTCGACCACTCCGAGATTCGATGCCAGATGTCCGCCATTTTTAGAAACCGTCTGGATTAAAACAGACCGAATTTCCTTGCAGAGCTGCTGACATTGTTCTGTATTTAGTTTTTTTAGATCCTCCGGCAGCTGCATGGTCGCCAAAGAGAACCGCTTCTCTGCCGGTATATTGTTTTCATTCATAACATCCCTTCTTAACCATTCGTTTTCATCAGAATCCAATCTTGTTCCGACCTTTTAATGTTTTCGAGATAACAGCGATTGTGTCAACGCCATCAAAAATTCTGGATTTGGAAGTGTTTTTAACATCGCCATCGCTTTTTCCGTCAATGCAGCCGCTTCCTTCTGTGCTGCCTCTAAGCCCAACAATGTTACAAACGTAACTTTGTTTTCTTCGGCATCGCTGCCGACTGGCTTGCCCAACACATCCGTGGTGCTGGTAACATCCAGAATATCATCCACAATCTGAAATGCCAGCCCCAAATAACTGCCATATGTATCAGCAGCTTTTATTTGTTCATCCGTTGCATTTGCTGCAATGCATCCCATCCGACAAGCAACCCGAATCAGTGCCCCCGTTTTAAACGCACACATGGTTTTCAGTTGGTCAACCGTTACATCTGCTCTGCCTTCCTGCTCCATATCTAGTACCTGTCCGGCAATCATACCATGATGACCGCTTTCTTCTGCCAGCTCTGCAATCAATCGCACTTTCTGTGCATCGGATAAAGCTGTACTATTTGCCAGAACAGAAAAAGCATGGATGCTCATAGCATCCCCTGCTAAAATCGCAAGAGCTTCTGGGAACGCCTTGTGACAAGATGGTCTGCCACGCCGCATATCATCGTCATCCATTGCTGGCAAATCATCATGAATCAAAGAAAATGTGTGAATCATTTCAATTGCAGCAGCAGCTGGCATTGCCTGTTCTTTTGTTCCGCCGAACATCTTGCAAAATTCTAATACCAATACGGGGCGAATCCGCTTTCCGCCAGCTTCCAGAGAATACCGCATGGCTTCTACAACAGAAGTCCGCTGCAATGCACTGATGGCATCATCCGGCAGCAATTCCTGCAACGCTGCTTCCACCTTTTTTCCATCCTGCTGCAACAACTGTTTCATTTCTGACTCTGTCATCATGAGAAATCCTCCTCTTCTACGGTCAAGGAAAATTGTTTTTCTGCTTCCTGCAATGCCGTCTGGCAGGCATCTGACAATTGAACACCTTTTTGATACAAAGCAAGTGCTTCTTCCAGCGGCAGTGTGGATTGTTCTAACTGCTTTGTGACTTGCTGCAATTGTTTCAAGTTTTCTTCAAAAGTCATGTTTCTTCCTCCTGTGCAAGCACTTGCACTGAAATCGTTCCGTGTGCCAGCTGAATCGTTAAAACATCCCCAGCTTGTACCGCATCGGCATGGGAAAGAATCTGCTGCCCATGCCGAACAATTGCGTATCCTTTAGACAAAATTCGGTTTGGATGATTGCTCTCTAGTTTTGTCTGTTGCAATTGCAGCTGAAATTGTTTTTCCTGCAATAGTTTATGCATCTGTTGCTGTAACCGATGCCGATTTGCCTGTACTTCTTTTTTCAGTTCGGCAATTCGTTTTTCTGGTGCAGCAGCAGACAATAATTTTTGTTGTTCGCTCCATTGCTGTTGTTTCTGCTGTAATATCGCAGCCATTCGCGTTTTCAGCTGTTTTCGATTTGCCTGTATCTGATATTGCAACTCCAACATAGACGGAACTGCCAATTCTGCCGCTGCCGATGGTGTTGGTGCTCGTAAATCCGCAGCGTAATCCGTCAATGTCTGGTCAATTTCGTGTCCAACAGCAGAAATGACCGGAATGGGGCAGCGAAATACTGCCATAACCACTTCCTCTGTCTGAAATGCCTGCAAATCTTCAGCAGAGCCGCCGCCTCGTCCAACAATTAAAACATCACAATCGGATTGCGATGCTCGCTGAATCGCATGTGAAATAGATTCTGGTGCGGAATCGCCTTGTACCTGTGCTGGAAATAACATCACCTGTACCAATGGAAACCGCCGCCGAATCACCTGTTCAATGTCGTGAATGGCAGCACCGGAAGCAGAGGTTACCACACCAATTTTTTTCGGAAAAGCTGGCAAGGGACGTTTTCTGGCAGCATCAAATACACCAAGTGCAGCGAGTCGTCTCTTTCGCTGTTCTAATGCTGACTGCTGTGCACCCACTCCATCCATCTGTAAATCTGTAACACAAAGCTGAAATGTACCCTCTCGTTCATAGAGCGTTGCCGTTGCAGCTGCAATAACAGAGATTCCATTTGCAAGCGGAATGGAAATCCGACTCGCTTGATTGCGAAACAAAACTGCTCGAACACTGCTTTCTGCATCTTTCAGAATAAAATAGCAATGCCCCGACCGCTGATTTCGGGTAAATCCGGAAATCTCTCCCCGAATCAATAGGTGCTGTAAATGGCGGTCTTCTTTCAACTGAAAAGCAGCATAGCGATTCAATTGCGTTACCGTTAGAACTGCCATGTTTCGCTCCCCTCTGCCTGTAATGCTGCATAAATTGCCGCTCCAACTGCATTATCACAAGAAAAAGCTGGCTCTGCAAAATAAACATCTCCAGCAGACAACAATTTCTCTCGCATCCATTGATTTGACATGACACCGCCTGCATAGAGCACCGGTAACTGTCCATATTGTTTTCTTGCAAAGGCTGTCATTTCAAAAACAGTATCTCGAACATTGGTCAAGCAGAAACGAGCCACATCTTCCGGCTGTTCACCCTGCTTTAACATCGCCTGACAGCGGTTTTCCAGCCCGGAAAGGCAGCAATTTCCCTCTCGAATAACAGGCTTTGTGCGATATTGTTTCGTACTGACAGCAGCAAGCTGTTCCAATGCAGCCCCACAAGGAAATTGCAGCTGCAACATCAAACCAACACGGTCAATTGCCTGCCCAGCTTTCAAGTCTAATGACGTTCCAACTTGTGTAATATTCAAGCACAAATCTGCATCCGGTTCGCAAAGCAAACAATCTGTTGTTCCACCGCTCACATGGAAGGCAAGAAATGGAGCTTTTAAGAAAGAAAGTTTCTTTGCAGAATACAGTGCTGCTAGAATATGCCCGATTTGATGAGAAGTTTCATAAACTGGGACTCCCGTCACGGCCGCCATTCCATACGCCATTGTTTTTCCACACAAAAAGCAAGGCATATATGATCCTTCGATATTGCGTGGTCGAGTGGTAACACCAATTCCAGTTAGATTCTGTGGTGGATTCGGCAATAATGTCTGTATCACTTCCGGCAGCTGTCGGGTATGATGGAAAACAGCGTCACTCTGCCGCAGTCCTGCCATACCAGATTTTACAGGCAAAAGTTTTTTCGCCTGCCGAACCGTTCCGTTCTCTGCATCGAAAATCGCACAGGATGTCGTATAATTACTGGTATCCAGTCCTAAAAATTCACGCATGCTGTTCTGTTCCAGTATCCTTTGCATGGTCACGAGCATAATTGCCCAGAACGCCATTGATAAAGGAAATATCTTCCTGATAGCCGTATGCTTTTGCCAGAGAAATGGCTTCTGCAATCGCTGCATTCATCGGCATCTGTGCGTCATAGCGAATTTCATACAATGCCAGTCGTAAAATACTGAGGTTGATTTTTGGAATCCGGTTGATGACTCTCTTGGTACTGTAAGCAGAGATAATTTCATCCAATTCTGCTTCATGGGCAACCACGCCATTTACCATTTCTTTTACGGCATCGGTAATCGGTAACAGGTCTGCTTCTTCTGCAACTTGAAACAGTTCTTCCGCTGTATCGTTTTGAAACTGCATTTCAAATAAAATATAAAATGCACATTCTCTCGTTTCGTGTCTTGTCATTTCGTGCTGTGCCATAGTGTCCTCCCTTATGTAAGGTGTATTTTCACGGATACAGCTTTTCTGTTCCGTTTTGACTTTCTCTTATTATATCGTATTTTTCTCTTTCCGTCAAGTGTTTCAAAAAACAAAGCTGCCACATAGGTTCTTCTATGCGGCAGCCCATTTCAACTATAAAGTTATGCAAATATCTGTAAGAATTTCAAGAATGCTGTTTTTCCGGCTTCATCCCGTTTGAATACGCCAGCATCACAGAGCACTTGTTCAAAAACTTTTCCGACTTCTGCCTGCAAAATTGCTTCTGCATTTTCTTCACAGAATTCCGGATGTTGTTTCTGCACTTCTGCTGCCCAGACCGCATGAGAAGCCGTCTGCGGATTGGCTGTCAAATCTTCATGCTGTAACATCGCTTTCTTCAGCACGTCCAATTCTACTGCCAGTCTTGCCGGAAGAACTGCCAGACCCATGACTTCAATCAAGCCGATATTCTCTTTCTTGATGTGGTGCAAGGATGGATTCGGATGGAAAATACCGAGCGGACGGTCTTCCGACGTCCGATTGTTCCGCAAAACCAAATCGCATTCATAGGCATCGCCTTTTTTCCGAGCAATCGGTGTAATGGTGTTGTGTGGCGTTCCATCGGTTTCCGCATAGATTCCAACAGTTGCATCGCTGTAACTTCTCCACTGTTCAAGAATCGTATTGCAGGCATCCGACAATTCTTTCCGATTGATGGAACTCAGCCGAACAACTGACATCGGCCACTTTAAAATACCAGCCTGTACATTCGAATAAGCTGTCAGAGAAACTGGTATTTCAATCGGTGCGACTGCCATCGGGAACGTATAATGACCGCCCTGAAAATGTTCATGGCTTAAAATCGAACCGCCAACAATTGGCAGATCTGCATTTGAGCCGATGAAATAATGTGGCAGGAAATCCAGCACATCAAACAGCTTTTCAAAAATCGCATGATCTACTTTCATCGGGACGTGTGCATCGTTGAATACAATGCAGTGTTCATGATAGTAGCCATATGGCGAATACTGCAATTCCCAATTCTGTCCATCAATCCGCATCGGAATCGGACGCAAATTTTGCCGTGCCGGATGATTGGGATTCCCGGCAAACCCTGCGTTTTCTGGGCAGAGCTGGCATTTCGGATATGCAGCAGCCTTCTGATTGCGAGCGGCTGCAATATCCCGAGGGTCTTTCTCCGGTTTGGAACGATTGATGGTAATATCCAGCATGCCATATTCCGAGGCATACTTCCACTTTTTATCTTTTGCGATTCTGCCAGCCCGTACATAATTCAGCTTCTGGCTGATGTCAAAATACCAGTCCGTTGCTGCTTCTGGGCTTTCCTGATACCGTTCCTGAAACTTTGCAATCATTTCATGCGGCATCGGGGTCAAGATTCCCATCAGCTTGGTATCAAACAAATCCCGAGAGGCTGCGGTATCGGCGATAATGCCATTGGAACAAGCATATTCGATCAGCGGCTGTAAGATTGCATCAATGGATGCATCCGGTTCAGTTCCAGTACCAGAAAGCTGCCAATCGGTTAACTGCAAGGCTTCCATCAATTGATTCTGTACAACAAATTGATCAGCCTTTGTTATTAAACTCTGCGTAATCCCATAGTTGATGAGACGCTGTATTGCATCACAAATCATCGAACAACAATCCTTTCTGATTGATTAAGCCTGAAATGAAAATCCGCCAACCGGACGAATCCGTAAAACATAGCAGCTGCCTGCTCCATACAGGGCTTCCATTTCCTTTACATAGTCTTCCGTTACCTTGGTCGGTACAAATGCCTGAATTGTTCCGGCAAATCCGCCACCGTGTACCCGAACAGCACCGCTCTTGCCTAAGAATCGTTTGCTCATCATGATGCCGAACGGAATGCCCTGTTCAGTCGGTTTCCGGCAGGAATAGAGGTTTTGCAGCAGATTTGCGGAGGAATCTCCAGACTGCCGAACTAAGTCAAAGAAGAAGTCCAAGTTGTCCGCTGCCAGAGCATTATTTTCCAGCAGTGCCCGACGATTTTCATCAAAGAAATGAACAGCACGCATAATTGCCCGGTCACTGCAAACACCATGCAGTTTCGGAATCGCATCGAAAAATTCTGCCGGTTCGACTTCCCGCAGATACTGTTTCCCGAACTGTTCTGCAACCTGTTTCATCTCCTGCGGAATGCTGACATAGTCTTCCGTCAGGTCGGCATGACTGCCTTTTGTATCGGTGATACAAATATGATACCCAGCGTGTTCAAAGTCCAGATTGTGCTGCTGAATCTTCGGGTTTTCAACATCGGCAAAGTCAATATAAACAAATCCGCCGACAGAGCTGACCATCTGATCCATCAAACCGCTGCCCTTTCCAAAATACCGGTTTTCTGCATACTGTCCGATTTTTGCAATCTCAACAGCACCTGCTTTTCCTTCGTTGTAATACTGGTCGATAGTTGTTCCAACCAGTACTTCAAATGCTGCAGAAGAAGAAAGTCCGCTGCCGCTAAGGACGCTGGATGTCGTGTATGCATCAAAACCAGATACGGAAACGCCCATCTCTGCAAAACGGGCAGCAATGCCTCGAATCAATGCAGCAGACTTTCCCATTTCTGCCAAATGTACACTCAAATCGGTCAGATCGACAACATCCTGCGGATAATTTGCAGACTTCAAACGAATTACTTGATCTTCATGAAATGATACAATTGCAATTGCATCCAGATTGACTGCCGCAGCCAACACACATCCATGCTGGTGGTCGGTGTGGTTGCCGCCGACTTCGGTTCTGCCCGGTGCAGAATAAATATACAGGTCTTCCCGTTCCGGATACAGTTCTGTAAATGCCTGAATCGCATCTACATACCGCTGCCGCTGCTGTTCCAATGTCGCTTTTGCATTGCCATACAGCAAAGACAGCTTGTCATCCATTTTTCCACTTGCAAATGCTTCTGTCCATTCGGTTGCTTTCATAAAGAGCCTCCTTTGAAATGTTTCTGTTTGACGTTTGATTGATTCAGAGCGTCCCCCTCTAAATTTCTTTTTCAGCAACTTTAACTTTGCCAAAGAAATTATACTCTGCCAATAACTTTTCCGAAGCAGCGTGCCTGATTGGTTAAGGCAATATCTGCATAGGCATCATTCAAGGAAATCAGGCGATCTCCACCAAATTTCTTGATGTAGCCGTTTCCATTTACAAAAAAAATACCGATTTCTCCAACTTGCAAGATATCTGTTTTTTCTACCAGAACAATATCTCCATCATGATAAATCGGCTCCATGCTGTCACCAGCAATGCGAAGTGCAAAATCTGCTTTCTGTGCCTCTTCGGTATCCGGAACTTGAATTTCCTCCCACGCATCATCATCCAAAAGCACACCTGTTCCGGCAGAAACCCGATAGAGGCTGCTGCGAATGGTACGCATAGGCTGCTGTTCCTGTTTTTGGGATTGGCAGCGGATATATTCTTCTTCCAGCACCATAGAAACCAATCGCTTTCCATGGCTGTCCAATGCTTGCAGCTTGGTATAAACTGCCTGCTCTTCCGGTGAAATGGTTTGATTAGAATGCGTACTGGTTGCCCCTAACAAATAATCCAGACTTACCGAAAAAAAAGCAGCAATCCGACACAATATTTCACCGTTTGGCTCTCTCGTGTTTTTCTCATAATTGTTATAGGTCGTATAGGGAAGATGCAGTGCTGCAGCGGCTTCTTTTACGCTGTAACCATGCTGTTCCCGTAATTTTTGCAGTCGATCTTGAAACATATTTTTCCTCCAACGGTGTTCGAACAAAGAAATTGATTTTGCTTGCAAATAGTATACCACATTTTTTCGGAAATGTCAATCTCTTTTTTCTCAATTTGAGAAAAATTAAAAAGAAACTATCTTTTCTGTCATTTTCCCAGCTATAAAAAAATTCCCCGACAACTTTTGAAAAGATGTCGGGGAATTTTGAATGCTTTTTTCTGTTTCATATGGTATCATACACAAAACAGAAACGCAGCTGTACAATTTATCCGAATACTGCCAGCAGGAAACCGGCTGCAATTGCAGAGCCAATAACGCCTGCTACGTTCGGACCCATTGCATGCATCAGCAAGAAATTACTCGGATTGGCTTTTTGTCCTTCAATCTGAGAAACACGAGCTGCCATCGGAACAGCGGACACACCAGCAGAACCGATCAACGGGTTAATCTTACCGCCAGACAGCTTATACATCAGCTTGCCGACCAGCAGACCGCCAATGGTAGAGAAGCAGAATGCCAGCAGACCTAAGCCAACAATATACAGGGTTTGCAGGGACAGGAACGAAGAAGCAACGGTTGTTGCACCAACAGAAATGCCAAGGAATACAGTAACGATGTTCATCAGAGCATTCTGTACAGTGTCAGAAAGTCTTGCCGTTACGCCGCATTCTCTCCACAAGTTCCCCAGCATCAGGCAGCCGATCAGCGGAGCGGTGGACGGCAGCAGCAGGATGACAAACAAGCTTACAACAATCGGGAAAATAATTTTTTCCGTCTTGGAAACCTGACGATTCTGTTCCATTTTTACCTGCCGTTCCTTTTCAGTCGTCAGAAGCTTCATCAGCGGCGGCTGAATCATTGGAATCAACGCCATATAAGAGTAAGCAGCGATTGCGATTGGGCCTAACAGTTCCGGTGCCAGCTTACTGGTCAGGAAGATGGCAGTCGGACCATCTGCACCACCAATGATACCGATGGAAGCAGCCTGATTTCCGGTAAATCCAATGCAAACTGCACCAAAGAATGCCAGGAAAACGCCCATCTGTGCAGCAGCCCCCAGCAGCAAGCTCTTCGGGTTAGAAAGCAACGGACCAAAGTCGGTCATTGCACCGATGCCCAAGAAAATCAAAGATGGATACAAACCAGTTTTTACACCGATGTACAAGATATCCAACAAGCCGCCATTTGCCATGATATGACCATAACTATGGTAATACTGGCTGCTTTCATCCAAGAATGCACTCCAAAGTTCTGGATGATACAAGGCATTTGCGGAACTTGCACCATCGACAAAGAAGTTCGATACATTTACCAGCAAGCAGCCAAAAGCAATACCAACCAGCAGCAGCGGTTCAAACTTTTTCACGATACCCAGATATAACAACAGGCACGCAACTGCGATCATAATCAGATTCTTCCAGCCGCCGTCCATAAAAAAGCCGACGAAACCAGAATCCATCAACAATCGCTGAAGGGTTTCCAGAATATTCATGTGCGTCCCTCCTTATGCCAAAACAATCAGCGGAGTTCCGGTTTCAACAACGGCACCCTTGGAAGTAGCAATCTGTACAACCGTGCCATCCTTCGGAGCAGCAATTTCGTTTTCCATCTTCATGGCTTCCAGAATCAACAGGGTCTGTCCTGCCTTTACCTTGTCGCCCTCCTTGACATCGATCCGCAAAATGTTGCCCGGCATCGGTGCATTTACAGGTTCACCAGCAGACAGTGCGACCGGAGCCGGAGCTGGAGCAGCTGCCGGTGCTGCTGGTGCAGCCGGAGCGGCTGCTGGAGCAGCCGCTGGAGCTGGAGCACACGCTTCGTATTCATCCAGCAGTACGACTTTTCCGACTTCTACTTCTACTTCGTATGTTTTTCCATTCAATGTTACTTTATACTTCATCGTTCTTGACCTCCTTAATCGAAAGGAACCGTAATTCGTTCAGCGGCTTCTTCATCTGATAAGCAACAACTGCCATTACCATTGCTGCTTCCTTATCAGATACATCAAACCGTTTTACATGACCAGCAGAACCCGGTGCAACTGGCTTCTGCGGTTCTTCTGGTTCTGGAGTGGAAACCGGTTCTGGTGTAGCAGCTGCTGCAGCGGCTTCCTTTTTCTTTGCACTTGCCTGAAATCCTGCACCAATGAGATAAATCACCAGCATCAGCAGAGACAATCCAACAAATACAACCAGATAGCCGAAAATCGCTGTAATGCCAGCTTCGCCGATTCCCATTTTTGTGGCGAGTGAAACAAATCCTTCCATGTGTCACAGCCTCCTTACATTTCTTCAATCGTATAGGTGGCTTCGTTTTCTTCCTGTGCCTTCCGATCCTTCAGGAATTTCAAAGTCTGATCTGGATAGCAGATATAACTCATAACATCTTCTTCCGAACGTGCCAAATCGCCCAGTGCTTCCGCAGCTTCCTGGAATTCAACGCCAGTCCGCTTCTGGTCTTCAATCCGGCAATCCACTGGCTTTCCGCCTGCTCCCAGTACTTTTTCCTGCAATTCCTTTGCGACTGGAGCCGGAGCAATGCCGTATTCGCCCTTGATATAGTTCTTAACTTCCTTGGAAATCTGCTTGTAGCGTTCGCCCAACAGAACGTTAGTGACTGCCTGGTTGCCGACCATCTGAGAAAGCGGTGTTACCAGCGGCGGATAACCCAAATCCTTCCGGACTGCCGGAATTTCTGCCAGAGCCTGATCGAACTTGTCCATTGCCTTCATATCGGTCAAGTTCGCAATCATGTTGGACAGCATACCGCCTGGAACTTTATAAACCAGTGCCTGTGCATCCGTTGCAAGGCTCTTCGGGTTGATCATGCCGTTGTCTACATACTTCTGCTTGATCGGCTTGAAGTAATCGTTGACCTGATTGATCAAATCTTCTTTCAGTCCGGTTTCAATGCCATACTGCTGCAAAGCATAGTACATCGTTTCTGTTGCCGGCTGAGAAGTACCGCCAGAGAAGCAAGAAGTTGCTGTGTCGATGACATCAATGCCCGATTCAATTGCCTTGGTCAAGGTCATATATGCCATACCGGTTGTGCTGTGGGTGTGCAGAATCAGCGGAATGTCGCCAACTGCATCCTTAATGCCCTTGATAAGGTGTTCTGCTTCATAAGGGGTCATTGTACCAGCCATATCCTTCAGACAGATGGTCTGGAAGCCCATCTGCTTCAGTTCCTTGCACATCTGGATATACTTGTCCACAGTGTGTACCGGACTCTGTGTGTAAGAGATACAGCCAGATGCGATGGTGTTCTTTGTGGCATACTTCATGGTTGCATTCAATGCCGTTTCCAAGTTCCGGAAATCGTTCAGTGCATCGAAAATACGAATCACATCAATGCCGTTCTTGATGGAGAGTTCAATGAACTTTTCCACCACATCATCGTGATAGTGCTTGTAACCAAGCAGGTTCTGTCCTCGCAGAAGCATCTGCAACTTGTTGTTCGGCAGATTCTTCCGCAGCTTTCTCAGTCGTTCCCACGGGTCTTCGTGCAAATACCGCAGGCAGGAGTCAAATGTTGCTCCACCCCAGCATTCAATGGAATAGTACCCTGTCTGATCCATCACCGGCAGAATATCTTCATAATCTGCATACGGAAGACGAGTCGCCATCAGGGACTGATTCGCATCACGCAAAACCGTTTCCGTCAGTTGTACTTTTCTCATGTAAAAGCCTCCTTTTAAAAATACAATCCACTTCCAAGTATTTTTCTCTCAGCAGTCGTTTGTTTCTGCATGCGGTAAAAATACCCGGCTATTAGCAGTATAACACAAACAGAAAAGAATTTCCATTGATTTTTTGTGTTTTTTTATCTTTTTCCGTTTTTCTTGTCTTTTTCCTCTTTTTTTCTTTTCTTTTCGCTTTTTATGGAAAGAAAAAAGCAAATCTTCTGCATTTTTTCACATCTGTCAAATGTGTCTAAAAAATGCTTTACAATCCAACAAAAATCTGATATACTAAAGATATTCCCCTACTTAAATGCAGGTACAGCATTATTATTTTCAATTTCATGAAAAAAACGAATAGAAAATAAATCCAAGCCCATCGAAAGGAGCTTTTTATGAACCGTTTTTCTCTTGTTGCAGCAACTCTCGCACTCTCCCTTTTCTGTACGCCAAACGTGGTATCCGCAACAAATTCCCTTCCGCAAACACCATCAGAATGGATGGATCTCTTAGAAAAACAGTCCATAAATCAGGAAGATTATGGAAATTCCGACCAAAATTTTGTGACCGATTCGTTACCACTGTTGAAAGATCCCGCACAAACGCCAGACCCAAATGTCATTAAAATCATGATTGATCCTGGACACGCAAACTATTATAATCCCTCTACGGTTGTCAATGGTTATTACGAAAGCGTTATGACTTGGACACTCTCCAACTACTTGAAAGAAGAACTGGAAGCCCTTGGTGTACAAGCAGACTTGACAAAGACATCCCTAGAGGATGATCCAGATTTGCAACCAAGAGGACATATGTCCGCAGGATATGACTTTTTCTTATCCGTCCACAGCAATGCTACAAGCTATTCTTCTATTGACTATCCCGTTGCAATCTGCTATCAGAATTTGGATTGGACAGATATTGATGACACTAGCCGAGCAGTTGGACAGCTTTTGACTGACAAAGTAACAGAAGTTATGGAAACCCGTCAAAAGGGTATTATCTGGCAGCGGCTTTCTGATAATGACCGAGATGGAAACGGTGTCAACGATGACGAATGGTATGGCGTTTTATGTGGTGCTCGATATGTTGGAACGCCGGGCGTTTTAATGGAACATTCTTTCCATACCAATTATCGTGCAACAGTTTGGCTCATGCAGGACAGCAACCTCAGAAAGCTGGCGAAAGAAGAGGCAAACGTCTTGTATACCTACTTCCGCACACAAAAAGAATCCAATCGCTATATCGGCGATGTGGACGGAGATGGCAGCTTATCTGTTCAAGATGCGGTACAAATTTTAACCTATTACGCACAGCAGGCAGCAGGCTGCTCTCCTACTTTTGCATCTGATTTACAGTATACCACAGCCGATTATGATGGCGATGACAGTATTACAGTCAACGATGCTGTTTCTGTGTTGGAAACCTATGCAAAGCAAGCCGCTGGCTTACAGCCTACACTTTTGATGGTAGGTGATCGTGCACATTCCTAATTACAACAGAAAGAAGGATTTTTTTGGAAAAATTATTGCTCATTCAAATAACACCAGAAGATGCGATTTTAAATCTGGCTCAGCGAATGCATATCCGAACGGTTTCAGTTTCCCCTAATGACTACCAAAAAAGCATTGGGCAGCTTGCTGGTTTTCCAGACCAAACAGCAACCCATACCAGTGATGGTACAGGCTTAGATGGAAGTATGCTGATTTTTTGCGATGTAAAAGAACGCCATCAGAATCAGATTTTAGAAAAGCTGCGTACTATGGATGTATCCATTACTTACAAGGCTATTCTTACTCCAACAAACCGCCATTGGACAGTGTTTCAACTCTATGACGAACTGCATCGGGAACATTGTGCTATGGCTGGGAAAGAGCAGGACGATTCTAAATGAAAACACTGATTTTAAATGGTTCTCCCAGAAAAAATGGCGATACGGCACAATTGCTAGAGCTGGCAAAGGCACAATTACAGGGAACATATTACGTTGTTTCTGCCTATACGGCAGATATTCATCCCTGTATTGATTGCCGTCACTGTCAGAAACAATTCGGTTGTATCTTTGCAGACGAAATGGAAGCAGTTTATACGTACTTAAAAGATTGCGACCGCATTTTACTTGCCTCTCCGATTTATTTTTCAGAATTAACCGGTTCGCTGTTGAATGTAATCAGTCGCTTGCAGCCCTATTTTTACGCACGATATTTCAGAAAAGAACCAATTCCGCTGCATATCCAAAAGGCAGTTACGGTATTGGTTGGCGGCGGAACTGGTTCTCCGAAAAAGGCATATGATACCGCAACTGGCATTTTTCAACTATTGCAGGTCAAAGAACAATATCCGTTTTTCTGTTCGCATCATACAGACCAAATCCCGGCAACTGTGGATTTGGATTTTATGCAGACATTTCAAAAAGCCATGCATTTCTTAAATACTTAACAAACTGCGGATGCACCTTATTCTTTTGGTGCATCCGCAGTATTTTTTGTATCTGTTTCGGGTGATTGGTATGGAATCGCTGGAATGGTAATCGTAATGCGTGTTCCACTGCCCAAATTACTTTGAATCGACACGCCGTATTCCTGCCCATAAATCAAATGGATTCTATCATCGACATTGTGGATGCCAATTCCGGTAAAAGATTCTTTTCGGTTTTTCTGGGCATCATCCAACTTCATTCCAGAGCCGTTATCCACAACTTCAATGACCAAATCATCTTCTTTTTTGCGGAAAAATATATGAATCAAACCACTGGTGGTTTCTGAAAAAGCATGATAAAATGCATTTTCTACAAATGGCTGCACCAATAGCTTTGGAATGGATAGCGATTCACACGATTCCGCAATGAAAATATCTGTGTGAATTTGTTCTGAAAATCGGGTATGCAGCAAGAACATATAGTTTTCTAGATTTTTTGCTTCCTCTGCAACAGAAATAATTTCATTTTTGTTGCTAATCGTATTCCGCAAAATCATAATAAATGCATCAATGGATTTTACAGATTTTTCCGTTTCTCCCTGCCAAATCAGCCACTTAATGGTTGTCAGTGTGTTATAGATGAAATGCGGATTGATTTGCATTTGCAATGCGTGAATTTCTGCCTTACGGCGATTGCTTTGCTCCTCTACCAGCTGATTGATATAGCGGTTAATATCATCCAGCAAAATATTGTAAACATGAGAAAGTTCCTTGATTTCATAGCTGCCGCTTTCCTCAATTTTAGAGGTTAAATCCAGCTGTCCATCCTTGGTTTTTGACATTCGCCGAATCAACCGATAAATCGGCTGCACGGAATGATTGATCAGAATAAACATCGGAATCATCAGTCCAATACAAATACACGTGCTGACTAAAATCGCATTCCGGAAAATGTGGGCATCTCTTAGAATCTGCTCTTGATCGATCAGACTCATAATATAGCAATGCAGCTGCGGCTGATAGGAATAAACAACGGAGCAGGTTGTTCCATTGTAAGAGATTTTCTCTGTTTTCTTCCTCGCACTCTGCAACAATTCCGGTTGTTTTGTTCCAATTAAATCCGTATCGGGAGCAGCTAATACGGTTCCCTGTGTATCCAGCAAAAAAAGTTCGCTGGCAGCTCCTGTATATCGGATATCAAATCCCGACATGGTATCCAATGGAATGACTGCATAGACATAGCCATATGGAACGGTGCTGTTGGAATAGGTCAGCGAAGAACCAATGACATATGCACCTTTTCCCTTTGCAATGGTAGAAAGTCCGTTTTCCACATACTGAACAACTGGTTTCCCGTTTGCCTCCTGAATCGATTTTGTAAATGTGCTGTTGAGGATTTCTTCTTGTGAGATAGACAAGGAGGATTCGCCGCTGATAAAAGATCTTCCATTTCTTCCAATTGCTATGATTCGAATCGTTTGTTTCAGCTGATTACTTTGTATAGCATCAATTTGTCGTTTCATACTATAAATAGTATACGATGCTTTTGGTGTAGACATATCCAATATGCCAAAATACCGCCGGAATGCCCAGCTTTCTCTGACGGTCTGCATTACAGTTGCCGTTTCTGCATAAAATTCTGTCATATCGGTGTTGATTTGTTCTGTGAAAATCTGGTTTGCATTGCGAAATGTTTTCAGATAATTTTTTTGCAGTGTTTGAATGGAGATCCACGTGATCAGAATGGTTGCCAAAATCACGCCTGCCACTGCAACGGAAATAACCCGTAAAAATAAATTGTTCGTTTGCAGCCATTTTTTCAACTTCATAAGGGATTCCTCCTATGCAGTCTATTTCTTCTGATTGCGGAATTGTTTGGGTGTATAGCCAGTGAATTTCTTAAAAACTTTCGTGAAATAACTGTGATCCATATAGCCAACCGCTCCGCAAATCTCTGAAATGGGCGTTTTTTCTTTCAGCAGCATTTCTGATGCTTTTTCCACTCGAATCCGGTTTAAATATTCGTTGAACCCCTCTTTGCAGTGAGAAGAAAAGTATTTAGAAAGATAATAATAATTAAAATTAAATTGCTCTGACAGCTGCCGCAACGTCAATGGTTCATCATAGTGCTGAGCGATATAATCTAAAATCGAACGAATGGTCAGAGATTCCGGTGAAATATGATATTTCGCTTCAATTTCTGCCATGTCTGCTTCCATAATCTGCAAAAATTCTAGCAGTTCTTTCGCCGATGGAATGTGATTGATTTGCATAAAATAATGCTGCTTCAAGTAATTGATGCTTTCTGCATTTAGTTTTAAGTCCTCCAGAATTGCCATAATCTGATAAATACTGTTCAGCAGCATGGATTTGACTTCATATTCCGGCTGTATCCGTGCTGTCATCACTTCTTGCATATAGTCAATCAATAATGCCACTGCCTGCTGCAACCGCAACGACTTTAGACAGACAGAAAACCGTTCTGTTTCAAATCGTTTCATATCTTTTGCATCTGGCAAAGTCGCTGCATAGAAAAAGCAGGCTTCCGGAGCGTAAAAATGCTGGTTCAATGCCGTTCGCCAATCCTGCTGATAGATTCGCTTCAACAATAACGGATTCTGAAAGGCTGGTGGAGCTGCATAAAAAGAATCTGGAAAATGATTCCTCAGCTTTTCAAAGAAACCATTACAAGTTTGCAGGACAGATTGCAAATCATTCTCGGAAATGTTCAGCAAAATCAATATACATTTCCGGTCAACTGTTGTCACTGCCCATGCCATTGACTGTTTGAACTCGTTTGGAATGGCAGTTTGCAGCCATTTTTCCTGTCGCTGGAGCGTTTCTCCTGTTTTATTGATGGCAATCAAATCCGTTCCCAGCAATAAAAAGGTATCATAGGGAAACGCTTTCCGCCAATCGGCTTCCGAAACATCCGCAGCAAAGCCGGAAATCCATTTTTGCACCATCTGTTCCGGAATGGTCTGCTGCTTTTGAAAAGCGGCAAGATTCAATTTCGATGCTGCGGATTGTACCGCTTTCAGCAGGCTATCCGGATTCATTGTCGGTTTTAACAAGTAGTCTTCTGCTCCGTTCTTCATCGCAGATTTAATATATTCAAAATCGCTGTAACTGCTTAGGACAACCACTTTGATTTCCGGATATCGTTCTTGAATAATTCCGGTCAGTTCAATGCCATCCATAATCGGCATCACAATGTCTGTAATGACAAGATGCGGATGCAGCGATTCAATCAGTTGCAAGGCTTCTTTTCCATTATTGGTTTCCCCTACGACTTGGAAACCTTCTTGTTCCCAGTGCACCAGATTTTTTATTCCCTGTCTGAGCAGAAATTCATCTTCCACAATCAGAATTTTACAATAAGATTCCATGTCATTTTCATCTCCTTATTGACCTAAAAATAAAATAAAAATTGAATTTCTTTTATTTTAGCACAAAATCGTAAAAAAAGTCAATCGATTTTGTAAAACGTGCATATGTACGGTTTGTGACGACTGTTCCAAAAAAATAAAATCGACTAAGATTTGCTCTCAGTCGATTCTGCTCAGCTCTGAAATTTACGGGAAATTAAGCCTTCCGACAGGCGTAATGGCGTACCCGTTTGATTTCCTCGGCAATTGTCCAAATCACTTCGGAATTGGACGGTTTCCCACCGGAATTGGGAAAAGAACCATTTAATTGTGTCTTATCATAAGCGGTTTCAATGGCATAGCGAAGCGTTCGTTCAATGCTGACTGCACTTCTGCCGTGCTGGTTGCCGAGCAGCTGATAAATTTGCATCACTGGCATCTGTGGATTCTGGAGAGCAATTTCCACCGCATCTTCTAGATATTGATACCCTTTTAATTTTTTCGATACACCAATTTGTGTTTGAATGATGGCGGAGAGTGTTTCTTTGTCTGCTTTATTCATATCTGATTCACCTTTCCAATTTATTTTTTACATGTAAATCCCGTGGCTTTTGCTTCTTGCTTCTATTATAGCACATTCATTTCCAAATTTCAATAACTTTTTTACATTTTTCTATTTTTTTCAAGAATAGTTTGTTTTCCATCGAAAATTCGAGGATTTTTGTGAAAAATACTCTTGTGTTTCAGAATGAAACCGATTTCATAAAGAATGATGGAAATTTTTTTTAAAAAACATGGATTTTAGGGTTGACAAATGCAAAAAAGGTGTGCTATACTATAATTGTAAAGTAAAGGAGTCGGAAAATAGTTTTTGAAAAAATACCACTAATACCACTAAGTAATAACTATATCTTAAAAGATCATTAAAATAAACTAAGTTCTTTTACCTCGTATGCATACAAAAACAGTTTCAAATATCTTTTTTCTTTTTCTAGAAAGGGTTGGTTTCTTATGAAAAGAACAAAAAAATTATTGGCAAGCATTTTAGCTTCTTCGTTGGCAGTGATGTCGCTTCCGTTCTTTGGATTGTCCGCTTCTGCTGGCAGTGAAATGGTAATGGATACGACCGAGATTGTTAAAGAGTCTAGTCAGACATATTACGAATTAATTAGCATCTCTTCTTTCGATCGGTTTTCTTATTTGTACTGTAACCCTGAAACAAAAACCGCTTTTACAATTCCTGCACGTGAATTTCCGGATACTCTGTATTGGTTATTGGAAGATGAAAAACGATTTGACGATGGTATGACGTGCATTCTTCCAGCAAGTACCGAGGAATTTAAGTTCCCAAATGCGGAGATTACCATTGCAGGAGACAGTATGTATGTCGTTAATCACGGGGCAATTGTCTATGTAGATGACAATGGCGAGGAACATTCTTTTTCTAGCTTCTCAGATGTAGAACAGTACGTCATTCAGAACTACAATGTCACACTTGTAGATTATGAGGAAGTTAAGGATGATAATAAAGTTGAATATCCCGAACAAACGTGGATCGAATTGGTTGATGTTGTGAAAAGATTTGAAGACAGTCCTCACAAAATTTGTCTGTACCACAATGGTGATACAAAAACTGCCTTCGAATTTTCGACAGCAGACCTTCCAAATGAATTGCAGCTTTTAATTAATTGCTCAGACACATTCGATGATGGTGTAGTTTATGGAACGAGTTCAAAGAATAAAACTTTGAAGTTCCCAAATGCAGAAATCACAGATAACGGAACTTTCATGTCCGCAGTCAATCATGGTTCGATTGTCTTCGTAGATGACAACGGTGAGGAACATCCTTTCTCTGGATTCTCAGATTTGGAAAATTATGTCATCCAGAACTATGATGTGACTGTTGTTGACTATAACAAGTATGTGGAAGATGGTTCGATTGTTCCGATTGATGCTACAACAACGCCTGTCAACAATACAACCGCTCCCAGCTATTTCACTGGAGATGTAACCGGTAATGGTGCCGTTGATTTGACAGATGCCATTTCTCTGAACAAGATTTTTGCCGGTCTGATTACTCCAACGAATGTACAGACTACTGCAGCTGACATCAATCAGGACGGTTCTGTTACAGATGAAGACCTCTCTATTTTGATGCAGTTCTTAATTGGCATTCGCACCGATTTGACAGATGTCGATTAAATTGTTGCTTCTCTGATTTATCATTTATGCTCACAGTTGAATGTCCGTTCAGCTGTGAGCATTTTTGTTTCATCAGAAACAATCGATAAAAAATGGGCAGTCATTTTCGCTCTGACTGCCCGTGAACAAAAAAATAGAAAAACCGAGAAGTATCACAATACACTTCTACGTCGCATAAGTTCTGCTTCTGGATGACTTAAACAAAAGCAGCTTTTATGCTCAGGGTTTCTTGTGGGAACCTTATGCCTTTAGTTTACCATGTGCCCCCCAAAATGTCAACGTATTTGCATCAAACGGGAAAATTTTGCACTAAATGGGAAAAAGTCGAGTATAAATGTAAAAAATAGGAATTTTTTCAACTGCGAAATGAAGGATGCTCTTGCAAAAAAATTGGATTTCTGTTATAATGTTAGCGTATACTAACTAGATTTCAGGAGGTATTTTCCATGGGAACAGAAAAAATTAAACCAGAATTGAACGGCGTTGCAGAAACCATGCTGCTAACCTTTTATGCACGAGCACAATATTCCAAAAGCAAAAAGCATGCTTTCTATGATGCAAAAGCTGTGGAATTGGTAGAACGCTTGGATTATGACTTTTCCAGTGCATCAAAAGATGTCGCTATGGGCGGCGGAACAATTGCAAGAACACTTGTCTTTGATGAGCTGGTACGGGATTTTCTGCAGAAGCATCCAGATGCTGTGGGCGTCAATATTGCATGCGGACTGGATACCCGTGTCTATCGGATGGATACCGGCGTTTGTACTTGGTATAACTTGGACTTGCCAGAAACCATTGCTGTTCGTGACCCCATCTTTCAGGAACAGGGTAGAATTTCTACAATTGGCTGCTCGGTATTAGATCCTGCTTGGGCAGATGCTGTAACAAAACGAGGAACGATGCTGTTTATCATTGAAGGGCTGACCATGTATCTTTCTGAAGCAGACATTGCAGCAATGTTGAAAATCATTCACGATCATTTCGACAATGCCTATGTGATGATGGAAACAACTTCCCCATTCTGGGTGAAAAAGCAGTCGATTGAAGCGTCTGTTGCAGCAACCGGAGCAAAGTTCACATGGGGTGCAAATTCTTTCGCTGAAATGGAATCTCTCGCCCCGGGTTTTGTCTCTGTAAAAGATGATAATATTTTGCGTGGCATGGTGCAACTATATCCGATTTATCGGCTGGTTTCTTGGATGCCGATGATTCGGAAAATGGCAGAAAAAATTCTAATCTTCCAGAAAAAAAGCTTCTCCTAAAAATTTTTCTCTTATTTGTTCCATTATAATAGTGTCTTTTTTGATTCCTCTGAAAAATCCCCCTTGCATCTATCATAGAATTGTGGTATAATAGAACCGTATCTTATAGAAACGGTGGTTTTTTTGAAAATATGGAATATTATCTTGACCATGCGGCAACGACAAAGCCATGTCCGGCTGCGGTTGACGCTTTACTACGCTGCCTCTCTACACACTACGGCAACCCTTCTTCTCTGCATCGCTTTGGCGTAGAAGCACAGCGAGAAGTCGAACAAGCCCGTGCAATTCTGGCGGCAGTTCTTGGATGTACCTCGCAGGAAGTCGTTTTCACTTCCGGTGCAACGGAAAGCAATCATCTTGCCATTGCTGGTGCGGTACAAACATATGGAAAACGAAAAAAGAAATTAGTTGTCAGTGCTGTGGAGCACGCTTCTGTGCGGAATACCATGCAATTTTTGCAGGATTCCGGCTATGAAGTTGTAACAGTTGCTCCAGATGCAACTGGCATTTATCATGCCTCGGACTTTCTGGATGCCATTGATTCTAACACTTGCCTGCTCAGCATGATGATGGTGAACAATGAAACAGGTTATCGGCTACCGGTACAGACTGTTTTCCGAGCTGCAAAGCGAAAGTTTCCAGAACTCATTACGCATTGCGATGCAGTACAGGGCTTCTTAAAAGTACCATTTCAGGTTCGTTCTCTGCAAGCTGACTTGCTCTCAATCAGTGGGCATAAAGTGCATGGTGTCAAGGGCGTTGGTGCACTTTATCAGAAGAATGGGATTCATCTGCACCCGACATTTCATGGTGGTTCACAGGAACGGGGGCTGCGTCCGGGAACAGAAAATGTTCCGGCAATTGCTGCATTTGGTGCAGCTGTACAAACTTATGGCAGCACAGTTCGGGAACGCTATCAGGCAGTTACCGAGAAAAAAGCATATTTACTGGAACGATTACAAGAACTTCCAAACTGTAAAATTCATTCTGTAGAAGATGCTTCCCCTTATATCATCAGCTTTTCATTAAGACCTTATCGTTCAGAAATTTTGCTGCACTTCTTAGAAAAACGAGAGATTTTTGTTTCCAGCGGGTCAGCCTGCTCCAAAGGAAAGAACAGCGGTGTTCCGGTTTTATTTGGGGCGACCGATGCAGAAGCAGATAGCATTCTCCGAGTGAGTCTTTCTGCGGAAACGCCAAATACGGCTTTGGATGCATTGGTTTCCAGCTTACAGGAAGCAACAAAAACACTCCTCTATTAAGGTTCGAGAAAAGAAAGGAATCAACATATGCAAACAGAAATCATCCTTGCCAAATACGGCGAGTTAGCATTAAAGGGCTTAAACCGAAATACATTTGAAGATATTCTCATGAAAAATATCAAGCGGCGACTGAAGCCACTTGGAAAATTTACCTATACCCGTGCACAATCTACGATTTACATTGAACCGGAAACGCCAGATATCGATTTGGATCTTGTCATGGACAACATGAAAAAAATCTTCGGAATTGCAGCACTCTGCAAGGCTTGTGTCTGTGAAAAAGACTTAGCAGATATTTCCAGAGTGGGAATCCCCTATCTGGAAGAAATCCTGCTGGGTGTTAAGACGTTCAAGGTAGAGGCAAAACGGGCAGACAAACAGTTCTCGCTGAAATCGCCAGAAATCTGCCGAGAACTGGGCGGTCAGATTTTAGAGGCTTATCCACATTTACAGGTAGATGTTAAGCATCCGGATGTCACCGTCATGGTGGAAATTCGGGAAAAGCACGCTTTCGTGCACGCTGGCAATGAAAAAGGTGCAGGCGGTCTGCCAGTCGGCAGCAGCGGAAAAGCCTTGCTGCTCTTATCCGGCGGTATCGATAGCCCAGTCGCAGGTTATCGGATGTCCCGACGTGGTGTTCACATCTCTGCGATTCACTATGTCAGCCCACCGTATACCTCTGACCGTGCACAGGAAAAAGTAGAACAGCTTTGTCAGAAGCTGACAGCTTACTGTGGCAGCATTGCATTTTTCTGTGTTCCATTCACAGAGATTCAGGAAGAAATCAAGAAGAACTGTCCAGAACCGTACTTCACGATTATCATGCGGCGGCTCATGGTAGAAATCGCACAGAAAATCGCTGCAAAAGATGATTGCAGTGCTTTGATTACTGGCGAAAGTATTGGTCAGGTTGCCAGTCAGACTATGCAGGGCTTAGTCTGCACCGATGCGGTTAGTCAGATTCCGATTTTTCGCCCATTGATTGGTATGGACAAGACCGAAATTGTTGAAACTGCACGACAGATTGATACATTTGAACTCTCTACCCTGCCATATGAAGATTGCTGCACGGTATTTACGCCAAAGCATCCGAAAGTACGCCCATCACTGGAAGAAGTCGAGGCTGCACAGGCACACTATGACTTTACTGCTTCAGTTGAAAAAGCGGTTGCCAATACAGAAATGAAAATCTTTAAAATCCAGAACGGAACGCCTTTCTCCATCTGAGAACTGCGGATTGCTGCAAGGTTGGTGAAATTGTGATAAAACAGAGATATGATTTTGACGAGGTTCGGAAAATATACCAAGAAAATCAAAAACAACTTGACAACCTTGTTCAAAATATTGTACAATTATCCTGTGAAAACGGGCAAACCATTGCGACAGCAGAAAGCTGCACCGGCGGTCTGTTGTCACAAAAAATCACGGCTGTACCGGGGGCTTCCCAGATGTTCGCACTGGGCATTTGTACGTATACAAATGAAATGAAGACAGCCATTCTGCACGTTCCGGAATCCACACTGCATACTTATACAGCTGTCAGCCCACAAACTGCCATTGCAATGGCAAACGGCGTTGCAGCACTATCCCATGCAGATTTCGCCTTATCTGTAACCGGATATGCTGGGCCGGGCGGCGGAACGTCAGAACATCCTGTGGGGACAGTTTTTTTGGGTGTTGCGTATCATGGCACTGCATTTGCCGTGCATCTGCCGTTTGACCGGCTGGGCGTTTCTACTAGAGAAGGTGTCCGGCAAGGAACGGCAGTCTGTGCATTTGGCATTGCAAGGGAAATTTTGATGGAGGAATCCGTATGTCGGAACATTTAAAATCCCCTGCATCTACGTCAGAATCCGAACAAACCAAACAACAAGCAAAAATGAATGCCATTCGTTCTTCGCTTCAAAAATTGGAAGAGGAAGAAGAAGAAGAAATGCTGCAACAGCGAATTGCAGCAAATATTCAACTGGCAAAGGAAAAAAAAGCGTTTCCGGAACGGTTTGTTCCAAAACCACCGCCACCCGTCAAACATCCTGTCCGAAAACGAAAAAAACGTACCAAACGGCAAATCCTGCGGGATCTCTTTCCAAAGCGGGGAGATGGGTTCGGTGAAACAATGAGAAAATGTATTTTTTGGATTTCCATTCTCATATTTGGGGCTTGTTTGGTGTTGATGATTCAGTACCTATTCGGTCTATGGCAAAGTAAAAAACTATATGATGAGATTGGAAGCAATTATCACAATGTTGCAACGACACAAGTCGTGACAGAAGCACAGACGGAAGAATCCGCATTAGAAGAAACAGAAGTGCCAACTGAAACAACAACAGAAGTCAAGCATTATTCTGTGATGGAAGGAGCTGCAAACCTGCTCTCCATCAATCCGGAAGTAATTGGATATCTTTCTATTCCAGATACCGAAGTGGACTATCCAGTGATGCAGCACCCGAATGATGTAGAGGGTGACGAATATTATCTGCATCACGACTTGCAGGGCAACCGTTCGCAGAATGGTTCGATTTTCTTGGATTCTCGTTGCAGTTTTGACGCTGTGGGGGCAGATGGAACGCTTGCCGTTCCCAACTCTGATAACTTAATTGTCTATGGACATGACATGCGGGATCGTTCTATGTTTGGCAGTCTGCGGGATTATCGCAGCGTAGATGGCTATTATGAAGCCCATCCGCTGATTTTCCTCAACTCCAACTACGAAACCTATGTCTTTAAAATTTATGCTTACTTTATTGCCGATGCAGAAGATACGACGGATACCCGATTTGATTATTGGAACCGGATTAATTTCGATGATGAAACTGCATTTTATGATTATGTCAATGAAGTAAAACGCCGTACGCTGCGAAACACCAGCGTTGATGTGAAATATGGCGACCAACTTTTAACCCTTTCCACCTGTAACGGTGCATTCAGTACGGCAAGACTGGTCATCTGTGCACGCATGGTGCGGGCTGGAGAGGATCCGCATGCGGGTACTACGGGCAGTACACCTAATACAAATATTAAATGGCCATCGGTTTACTACTATGGGAATGAAAATACGTATGACCCGAACGCACCGTTTGTTCCTTATGGACCGTAATCGAAAGAGGGAGTTCTTTTTATGAAAAAACGAAATCGTATTCTGGTTGCTCTGCTTGCAGCGATCTCTGTTCTGACAGCCGGATGCAGTGGAGAAATTGAACAGAATCCAATTGGATTGGAACAGGAAGAATCACAGGCAGAAGCATCCGCAGATGCATCAGAGTCCACAACCGAGAATGAAAAAGCTCCGGATATGCTGGCATCTCAGAAGAAGTTATACAACCAGAATAAAGATACCATCGGTTGGATTGAAGTGCCCGGCACAAGCGTTGACAATGTCATCGTTCAGAAAAAAGACGAAGCAGAAAACGAGAAAAATACCTATTATCTGGACAAAGATTTCAGCCATCAAAAATTCCGTGCCGGAACGGTCTTTATGGATTATCGGGATGTATTCGGCTATAAGGAAGATGAATTCTCAGAAAATCTCGTGCTGTATGGTCATAATATGGCAGATAATACCATGTTTGGTTCTCTCCGGCGGTATCGACAGGATTTAGAATTTTATAAAGATGCTCCGTTTATCAAACTCAGTTCCAACTATAAGGAATATGAATATGTCATCTTCGGTTTGGTCATCACCAGCGGGGATGCTGACAACGGCGGCGATAACTATGCTGATCCGATGACTTGGACAGGCTTCCCATACTGGAATATGGAAGAGTTGGATGACAAGACCCACTTTGACTACTACATCAACACCATCGAATCGCTGAACATGATTGACAATGTGGTAGATGTCAAGTATGGTGACCAGTTACTGACACTTTCCACCTGCTATTCTGACGAGGACAACTCTCGTTTCCTGATTGTTGCAAGACAGCTGCGAGATGGAGAAACAGAGGCATCGTTGAAGAAACTGATTACAGGCGGTGTCGCAGAAACAGACGCAGAAGAAAGTGATACCGATTCTACAACCGATACGGAGGAAGAGACTTCTTCCGAAGAATAAGGGATGAACAAGGGTTCATTTTCAGGGGTAATTTCTTTAGAAAGCAAGGGACGTTCAAACATGACTGCTTCTATTTTGAAAAAAATCAGCGGCGTTTTGTCCGCTGGAGCTGTATTGTTCTATGCAGCCTCTGCTGCACTGCCAGCAATGGCAGCAGAAACCGATAAAAATTGGAAGAAAGCACAAATTTCTGACTACGATACTTCTCTTTCTCTGGTGGAATATCAGGAAGTAGACGAAACCGAAGCAGAAAAAATGCAGATTGCAACTGCAACCGGTGAACTGGCAACTTCCGGAACGGTTGGTTCTAGTGCTCCGGATGCTGCGGTTTCTCTGGCAACAGATTTACAGCCGGGAGAATTTGGCTTTACCACTTATGGATACGGACATGGCTGCGGACTTAGCCAAAATGGTGCAAACTTCTATGCAACCTATGGCGGATATGACTATCAGGCAATCTTATTCCACTATTATCCCGGCACAACACTGATGCAAGTGGATATTCCAAATTCCGTAACTGCTGGCGGCAGAACAGGCAGCGTTCTGGATATCATTTCCATGCTGGTTTACAATGAAATGGGTTCTACTATGGCTCCAGAAGCAATGAAGGCACAGGCAGTTGCAGCATTTACTTATGTGATGAATCCAAAAGCAAATAACAATAGTTTGATTTGCAAGGATAATCCGCCGCAAAATGTCATTGATGCCGTACAATCTGTACTGGGGCAGGCATTGTATTATAATGGAGATTACGCTTTGACGGTATACAGTGCTTCCAGTGGCGGCTATACAGCTGCTGCATCCGATGTATTCGGCGTGAATTACGATTATCTGATTAGTGTTCCATGTGAATACGATGCAGAATATGACCCGCATTATGGCACGGTTGTTTATTTCTCGGAAGCAGAAATTCGCAGCCGCCTGCAATCTGCTTATAACATTACACTGTCAGACAATCCTGCAAACTGGATTTCACTGGAAATCGGTGGTGGTGGCTACATCAGCCATGTCACCATTGATGGACAAAAAACGGTTACTGGTGAATCTCTGCGTTCTGTATTGGGATTAAAGAGCGACCGTTATAATTATGCGATTGGTTAAAAGCATAACTCGTGTTTCCTTTTCATAGGATACAAATAAAAAATCATTTTAGGAGGTTTGGTTATGGAAGTCAAGAAGATGTTTGAAAGAGCTGGCGATTCTGTCAGCAAGTTTGCCAAAAGCGTTGGAGATAATTCCAAGAAGGCAGCAACAAAAATGAAGCTGAACAGAAACATTCACGACTTGGAAAAGGTCAAAGAAACTGCTTACACAGAAATGGGCAAGCAGTACTTCCTCTCGCATGCTGATGCAGCAGAAGAACCATATGCAGAATGGGTGCAGAAGATTGTAGAAGCAGATCAACAGATTGCAGCGTTCAAGAAGGAAATCGCTGCTCTGGATGACTTGAGAATCTGTTCTGCTTGCGGTGCAGAAATGGCAGAAGGACAGAAGTTCTGTCCAAACTGCGGGACAAAGAATGAAGTTCCGGAGAAGCAGCCAGAAGAAACAAAGACCGAATCTGTTTCGGAAGAGGAAGTGGAAATTCTGTCCACAGAAGAAACCAAAACAGAAGATACACCAGACCAGCCGTCTGAATCGTAACCATCACAAAAAGAGCCGCTGTCGGTCCACTAAAAAAATCGGCAACGGCTTTTTCCATCTGATAGGAAAAGGAAGTGATTGTCTTGCATAAGCTCCATGCTACTGTATTAACCGACCAAGGAAAAGTTCGCACCAACAACGAAGATAATTTTTATTTTGACGGAAAAGGCTATGAAGAACCACAGGCATTCTGTCATTTTTCTGAGAAATGCAGCACCCGAAAAAAGCCAATCTTTGCGGTATTTGACGGCATGGGTGGAGAATCTTATGGAGAAATTGCTTCCAGCTTAGCAGTTCAAACGCTCCGACAACATGAAAAAGCAATCAAGCATTGCAAGAGCGAACAATTGGATGCGGTGGTACAGGAATTTGTTGCTGATGCCAACCAGAATATCTATCAGATGGCAAAGAAATTGCAGGGCGGAAACAGCGGAACAACGATGGCAATGCTCTGTTTTCAGGGCGACCAAGTCTATCCGTTCTATATCGGCGACAGTCGCATTTATTTATACAATGGAACGGATTTATACCGCCTGACCAGCGATCATACCCTTGCAAATCATAAGTTGCAGACCGGCATTTACACCAAAGAAGAGGCAGAGTTAAGCAGCGACCGCAACAAGCTGATTCAGTTTTTGGGGGCAGATTTACAACATTTCACCCTGCCACACGCTGCACAGCCACCACTTCGCATCTATCGGGGATACCGATTTTTACTTTGCTCTGATGGATTGACCGATATGTGCGACGACCAGACAATTTATCGGGTATTATCCAGCGGACAGCCAGATATGGCAAACGAACTCATGCAGCTGGCAATGGATGCTGGCGGCGTCGATAATACTACCTTGATTTTAATTGAAGTTTTATAAAAAAATCCACTGCTCGTAGAATCCTTACGAACAGCGGATTTTTTCGTGTAAAAACACAATTTGTCAAGCAGTTTCTGCCTGTATTTTTTTGAGTGCCTGTGCCAGCTGATCCGGACAGGAAGTCGGCTTGCCGTTGCAGCGAATATGCTCCAACCGTGCAATGACATCTTCGATTTTCATACCCTTGACCAGTGCACCAATGCCCTGCAGGTTTCCATTACATCCGCCGACAAACGATACATTCTGTACTACACCATTTTCGACATCAATGGTGATTTGTCTGGAACAGACACCACTTGGACGATACTGATACTGCATCTGTTGACACCTCCTTTTTTCTGATTATAGCATATTTCTTCTGAAAATGCAAGCGATAAAAAATGCCTTTGTGTGTCCCACTCACAAAGGCATTTTATCGTTCTATTATGAATTATTTATTCCGGCTGAATTGCTCCAGGCCCAGTTTCTTTGGTACGAATCCGCATGGCATCCCGTACATCATAGCTGAAAATTTTTCCGTCCCCGATGTTTCCAGTATATGCTGCTTTTTGAATCGTTTCCATCGTTTTCTTTTCCCATTCTTCCGACGAAACCAATACTTCCAGTTTGATTTTCGGCAGCATGTGAAATTCTACTTCCTGATGACCACGCACATAACTTTTCATACCACGCTGCGTTCCACAGCCCATAACCTGATAACAAGTCAAGCCGTGTACTTCCATCTCGCCCAATGCATCTAAAACATCCTGCAATTTTTCTTCCCGAATGATTGCTTCTACTTTGATAATCATATGATGTCAATCCTCCTGTCCATTAATCCAAACCTGTGAACGACGGATAAGCAGCTTCGCCATGTTCTGCACGATCCAATCCGGCACGCTCTGTTCGTGCATCGACACGAATATTTCCACCGCTCACCAGTTTTGTCAGTGCATAACAAATCAATGTGCCAACAACGGCTACCACAATGGTAATGCCAATACTTGCAAGCTGCATCAGAAACAACTTTGTATCGCCAAAGAATAGGCCATTGCCCTGTCCAATATCATTGATGGATACCTGTGTGAATAAACCTGTGCAGATACCGCCCCAGATTCCGCCGATACCATGGCAACCAAATGCATCCAATGCATCATCATAACCCAGCTTTTTCTTTACAAACGAAATCATAAAGAAGCAAATCGGAGAAGTTGTGAAGCCAATGATAATTGCTGCCCAAATCGGAACGAATCCAGCACCCGGTGTAATGCCGACCAAGCCAGCAACCAAACCTGTACTTGCACCAACGAATGTTGGCTTTTTATCTGCAATTACATCGCAGAGCATCCAGGAAAGCATGCCTGCTGCGGAAGAAACTGCAGTGGTTACAAATGCGTGTGCTGCCAAGCCATCTGCTGCCAGTGCAGAACCGGCATTGAATCCAAACCAACCAAATAACAGAATAAATGCACCCATTGCAACAAACGGAACATTGTGAATCCGGTAGTTTGCTCTTGCATAATCATACCGTTTTCCCAACAAAATACACAGCAACAATGCAGAAACACCAGAACTGATATGTACAACATTTCCGCCTGCAAAATCGACAGAACCAATCTTTGCTAAGAATCCGCCATCACCCCATACCATGTGTGCCATTGGATAATAAACAATGATACTCCAGAACACAATGAAGAAAAACAACGACTTAAACCGCATTCTGCCTGCAATCGCACCTGTAATCAAAGCTGGTGTGATAACGGCAAACATCATTTGGAACAAGCAAAAGACCATATTCGGAATTTGTTGTCCCTCTACATAGGGTTCTGTTTTGGAAACACCTTCCAATCCCAACCAGCTGAAATCACCAATGATTCCAAAATGATCCGTTCCAAATGCCAATGAATATCCAAACAATACCCACATTACAACGCCTGTTCCGATGGTGATGACAGAAGCAAACATTGTGTTGACGGCATTTTTTCGGCGAACCAATCCGCCATAAAAATAAGACAAGCCCGGTGTCATAAAAAATACAAGTGCTGCACAAATCATTACAAATCCAATACTACCCGAATCCATTGATTTTGTCCTCCTTTAAGTTCCTTTTCCATGATGTCTTGCACTGCTGCAAAAACATATTGTTTCATTTGCATGAATCACACCGGTGTCTGATTGCTGAGATACAAAAAAACGCCCACAGACAGCAAAGTACTTGCCATCTGGGACGTCATTGTTCCAAATCATCATTCAGTTTTTAGAGCCCTTTATGTAATTTATTTTACACTATAAATTTGTATTTATCTCATTTATTTTTTTAATTTTATGTAAATTGGTTAATTAAGCGGATGGTTGCTTCAAAACCGTTTCTGCTATTTTTTGTCCGGTTGGCGTTGCTGCCAATCCACCCTGTGCCGTTTCCCGAACTGATTCCGGCATATGCCGCCCGATTTCTCCCATCGCATCTATCACTTCATCCGCTGGAATTCGGCTGGTAATGCCAGCCATCGCCAAGTTTGCACTGGAAATGGCGTTCACGACACCAATCACATTTCGTTTCACACACGGTATTTCAACCAATCCGGCAACGGGGTCACAAACCAACCCCAGCAAGTTTTTCAATGCAATTGCACAAGCGTTTCCGCAAGCCTCTGGCGTTCCACCTCGCAAAAATGTCAATGCTGCTGCTGCCATAGCAGAGGCTGCCCCAATTTCTGCCTGACATCCTGCCTCTGCTCCAGAAATGGATGCTCGTTCTGCAATGATATTTCCAAATCCGCCAGCAAGATATAGAGCATGTACCATATCTTCTTCTGTTGTGTCCGGATAACATTCTAGATACGGAATCAACGCTGCTGGAATCACACCACAAGAGCCGGCTGTCGGAGCAGCAACAATTCGTTTCATACAGGCATTGCATTCACTCACTTTCAATGCTGTGGCAATGGCTGCATTCCAGTAGCAATCCCCCATCAGAATTCCGGATGCCCATGCTTCCGCATAACGTGCACCATCTCCGCCAACCAATCCACTGTAAGAACGCTGTTCTGATTGATATTGCGATGCGGAATTTTTCATGACTTCCCACATATGTTTCATTTGCTTCAGAGATGCTGCACGAGCTTCCGGTGTATCCTGATCCAAATCCTGTCGAAGAATCACTTCCCACATCGGCAACTGTGTTTCCTGACAAGCAGCCACCCACGCTGCAACAGATGAAAAGCCCATATTCTCACACCTCTTCCTCTACATTATAGCTGGTCACCTTGATAATGCCGTCCAAATCTTGCAGCCATTCCAATGTATTTTTGGGGATTACATCATCACATTCAAGAATCATAACAGCATAGCCGCCCTGTGTGTTTCGATATAACTGCATGGTCGCAATGTTCACGTTCTTTTGTGCCAGCGTGGTGGTTACCTGTGCGACATGCCCCGGTGTATCCATGTTGTGTACGATAATCGTATTATATTCACCAGAAAAGTTGGTGCAGATGCCGTCAATTTCACAGATTTTGATTCTGCCGCCGCCAATGGATGCCCCCACAACCTCCAATTCATTTCCGTTTTCTCCGATTGCATGAATTTTCGCTGTGTTCGGGTGAGCATTGCGGATGACACCATGTGTCAACTGAAAGGAAAGCCCTGCTTTCTCTGCCTCTGCAAAACTGTTCGGTAATCGTTCATCATCCGGCTTGTATCCCAACAGTCCAGCAACAATTGCCCGATCTGTTCCGTGCCCAGAACCCGTTGCAGAAAAAGAGCCATGCAGCAGAATTTCCGCCTGAACCGGACGTTCTCCCAATAATTTTCTGGTCACATATCCAATTTTTGCAGCTCCTGCCGTGTGCGAACTGGAAGGTCCAATCATGACAGGGCCAATGATATCAAAAATATGCATCTTGTCCTCCCGGTTGTCTGAATTTCTTTTCTTCATTGTAGCACGGCATTTCTTTTTTTGTCAAGGCTTTCCTGCTGATTTCAAAGGATTGTTCCCTTCTGCACTTAAAAAGTTTTCTTTTTTTCTTTTTTCAAGAGAATTACAAAAAAAGAAACAGCAGTCATTCAAAAAAAACAAACTGCTGTTAGATGATTATTCTTTCGGCTTTTCCGGATGATTGTCATAATCATCCAAAAAGCTATGGAACTGTTTATTTTGCTGATAGGAAATAATTTTGTTCAGATGGACATTTTCCACACTGCGGAAAATATTCTTCTCAATCTGTGGGTTATCCTGTGCCAGTTCTGCAATCAGCTGCTTAATTTTCTGCCGCTTGGAACTGGTATTGCTGCTTGGATTGCAAGTGGTACAAGTGTCTGTGAACCGACATGCACACTGAATAAACCGCAAATTATGATAGCTGCACCAATGCTTAATATCTGCCTCTCGAATCAGATACATCGGGCGAATCAGCTGCATCCCCGGGAAGTTTGCACTGTGCAACTTCGGCATCATTGTTTCGACCTGTCCACCATAAATCATGCTCATCAAAATGGTTTCAATGACGTCATCGAAATGGTGTCCCAGTGCAATCTTATTACATCCCAACACTTCTGCCTGATGGTACAAATGTCCACGCCGCATTCTTGCACAGAGGTAACACGGGTTGTTTTCTACATTGTAAACGGAATTAAAGATGTTGGTTTCAAATACCGTAATCGGAATTTGCAGCAATTTTGCATTGGATTCAATAATGGCTCTGTTTTCCGGACTATATCCGGGATCCATGACCAGAAAGACTAGTTCAAACGGGAATTTTCCATGCCGCTGCAACTCCTGAAACAGCTTTGCCATCAACATCGAATCTTTTCCACCGGAAATACAAACTGCAATCCGGTCATTCGGCTGAATCAAATCATACGTATTGACTGCTTTTGCAAACCGACTGAAAATGACACGATGGAATTTCTTCCGCAGGCTCTGTTCAATTTCTGCTGCCTTTTCACCAGTGGTTTCCCGTCGAATTTTCCGCTGCAGCCACTGCACATATCCGCCAACCAGATTCACCGCAGAAAATCCGTCTTCCCGCAGTTCTGCCGCTGCATCTTCGCTAATAATACCGCTTCGGCAATAAATCACCAGTAATCGGTCTTTCGGCAATTCTGCGTGCCGTTCTGGCAGTTCATTTGCAGGAATGTGAATTGCTCCGTCCATATGTCCAAACTGAAACGCTGTTTCGTCCCGAATATCAACCAGTAAATAAGTGTCTTTCGGCTGTGCTTCCAACGCTTCGAGTGTGATTTCTTCTTGTACCATTGCTTTCCTCACTTTTGCATCATTTATGCCTGTTATATCTCGTTTTTTCCGTTGCTTATTGTAGCACATTTTAGATGGAAAGTCAAGCAATTTCCAAAACCAAACGACAGAATCTGAAAATCTGATAAAATTTCCAAAAAGCCCTTTTTTTCTGCTGGAATTTATGGTATACTATATTGTGACAACTTTTTAGAACGTGCAGCAAAAAAGGAGTTTTTGCAAGATGTATGGATATGTGCAGGTTTATCGTCCGGACTTGCGGTTTCGGGAATATGAAGTCTATCGCTCTCACTATTGCGGGCTATGTCATGCGTTACAGCAACGCTGTAATGCCATCAGTCGGCTGACGTTGAGCTATGACTTTACATTTCTATCGCTGCTGCTGGATGCCCTCTATGAGCCAGAAACCGATACGCACAAGCAACGCTGCTTTTGTGGCATTGGAAAGAATGCAACGGTCTATCACAGTGCAGTTCTGGACTATGTAGCGGATATGCATTTATTTTTCGCTTATCTACACTGTAAAGATGACTGGAACGATGAACACAGCATTCCCCATGCGATGCTTGCAGCTGGAATAAAAGCTGCTTATCGCCGTATCTGCAACGCTTATCCACAAAAAACAGCTTCCATCTTGGAACATATGCAGCAGCTCACAGCGTTAGAACAGCAACAGGAAACGCAATTTGCTCTGCCGGCTGCTTGCTTTGGCAGAGCATTGGCGGAAAGTTTCTGTATGGAACAATCCGATGTGTGGAACGCTGATTTGCGGCATATGGGCTATCATCTGGGGACATTCATCTATGTGTTGGATGCCTACGATGATTTGCAGAAAGACCGCAAACATCATACCTACAATCCCTTTCAGCAGGCATCTATCCATGACCCTGCATTTCACCAGACCGTCAAAGATTTTTTGCAACACGCAGCATCAGAAGCCGCTGCAGCATTTGAACGGCTGCCCATCTTGCAAAATGCAGATTTGCTGCGGAACTTGTTATATGCCGGTATCTGGCAGCCATTTTTGAAAAAACAAAAAGAATACCAAACCGCTGTAAACGAACAGCAGAATCAGGAGTCGTCTTTTTATGTCAAATCCTTATGAGATTCTGGGTGTCGGTGAACAGGCATCCGATGAAGAAGTAAAAAAAGCATACCGAAAATTGAGCCGCAAGTATCATCCGGACGCCAACGTCAATTCTCCGAACGCTGCGGAATACGAAGAAAAATTCAAGCAGGTACAACAGGCATATCAACAGATTATGGAGGAACGCCATAATCCGAATGGTTCGTTCTCCAATTTCCATGCAGAATCCAGCGGCGGACAGGATGAAGACAGCATTCACCTGCAAGCAGCCTTGAATTTCATTCAAAATTACCGCTTTATGGAAGCCGTTCGGGTTCTAAATGAAATCAAAAACCGAGATGCACAGTGGTATTATATCAGTGCCATTGCAAACAATGGTGCACATAACTATGCGATTGCCTTGGAACACGCAAAGATGGCTGCAAAATTAGAACCAGACCGTGCAGAATATCAGCGATATGTTGAACAACTGCAAGGACATAACACTTCCTATCAACGAATGCAGCATACTTATACCCCTTCTTTTGACTCCAGTTGTCCGAGTTGTTTGGAGTGCTGCTTTTATAATTTACTGTGTAATTTGTTCTGTGGATGCTGTTCCCCTTGTGGAAATTGACGAAACACAGGATTTTCCATGAAATTCGACATTTCACTCTTGACTTTTTTTCGGAATCATGGTATAGTATTAGAGTTGACAGAAAAACAGTTGTTTTTTGTACAAGTACAAATTTACAACAGGAATCCATAGAAAGGAGCCGGTAACTGCTCCCCCATCTTGGGAAGCATCTTTTTACTGCCGGATACAGCGGATTATGCGTGCACAATTTATTGTGGTAAATACCTCCGTTTTACCAGAAATCTTTGAAAAAGTACTGGAGGTCAAAAAACTGGTCGCAGACCATTCTGAAAAGAGCTTTGCCTCCGCCTGTAAGCGGGTCGGTATTTCCAGAAGTGCCTTTTATAAATATCGGGATTATGTCTTTCACTATGAGGATAAAATGACGCAGCGAATTGTCAATTTGACGGCTGTTTTACGGGATGAAACCGGCGTTTTATCCAGCGTGTTGGTGGAACTGCATAATTTGCACGCAAATATTTTGACTGTAAATCAAAGCATTCCTGTTGATGGTGTGGCAGGCGTTTCGCTCTCCCTGCAAATTGGAAGCGACAGCGTCGATTTGACACACATTACAAAAACACTTTCCGCACTGCATGGCGTTGTGGAAGTCAAAATCATCTCTGGTCAATAAACTGTCAGGTTTTCAAACCTGTTGAAAAACATGAGAGTGAGAAAAATCATTTTATTGGAGGAATTTCATTATGCAGAAGAAAAAACAAATTGCCGTACTGGGCTACGGTGTCGTAGGCTCTGGTGTCGTGGAACTGTTCTATCAGAATCAAGAAAAGATTGAAAAAAATACTGGTTATTCGATGGACATTAAATACATCTTGGATCTTCGTACATTTGAGGGTGATCCGTATGCAGATAAGGTTGTCCATGACATCAATGTCATCCTGCAAGACCCAGAAGTCGGCTATGTTGCAGAATGCATGGGCGGTGTCAATCCGGCATTTGAATTTGTCAGCAGCTGTCTGAAGGCTGGCAAGAGCGTTTCCACCTCCAATAAGCAGCTGGTTGCAGAAAAAGGAGACATCCTGCTGCAAATTGCAAAGGAAAACAACTGCAACTTCTTCTTTGAAGCAAGTGTTGGCGGTGCGATCCCGATTATGCGTCCGCTGCATACCTGCCTCGCTGCAAATGATTTGTATGCGATCGCTGGTATTCTGAACGGTACTACTAACTTCATTCTGGAAAAGATGTTCTGTGACCAAATGTCCTTTGCAGATGCTCTGGCTCTGGCTCAGCAGCTGGGCTATGCAGAACGGAATCCTTCTGCTGACGTTGACGGTGCAGATGCCTGCCGAAAAATCTGCATTATTTCCTCTCTGGTATTTGGTAAGCACGTTTATCCGGACAGTGTCTTTACAAAGGGCATTCGGGATATTCAGCTGGAAGATGTCAAGCTGGCTCAGCAGCTGGGCGGTACAGTAAAGCTGATTGCTCAGGTTGTACGGGAAGACGATGGCAAGATTCTGCCGACTGTTATGCCGATGGTTGTTATGCAGGACAGCTTACTTTCTCATGTAAACGGCGTTTTCAATGCCATCATGGTATGGGGCGATGGCATCGACAAGACGATGTTCTATGGTCGTGGTGCTGGAAAGATGCCGACTGCAAGTGCTGTATTGGGTGACATCATTGACGAAGTAAAGTCGAACGGAACCGTTCCGGCTCAGACTTGGGAAACTTCTTCCGATACCGACTTCATCGCTAACATTGATACATTTGTTGCTCCGAGAATGTTCCGGACAAGCACCTGTGCCGCAGATGTTGCAAAGCAGGCTGCTGGTCAGGTTGGTGTAACCGTTCGGATGCATACAGAAAATGGCTTCTTGGTATCTGCTTGTACCGAACGAATCGCTGCAAAGCTGACAGATGCACTTCAGGGCTTGGGCGTTACCGTTTACTCACAGATTCCGGTTCTGAAAGACCACTCCAAATTCTCTGAATAAATATTTTTTACAAGATGAATCGATTAAAAACAGGTGGAACATGATGCTGTGTTCCACCTGTTTTTTGAAATAAATTTTCATACCTTTTCATTGAAAATTACCATTTTTCAAGATACAATAGAGAATGTAACATTCATTTTTATAAGGAGGTCTGCAATATGTTGCAGGAAAAAAGCATGTCGAAAATTTACGGGGAACTTGCCCTGTTATTGGCGGTATGCATCAATAGTTTGGGCGTTGTATTGATGTTGTATTCTGGGGCAGGTATTTCAGCGATTTCCAGCGTTCCATTTGCCTTTTCAGAAGTGTTTCCCCATCTTTCCCTTGGAACATGGACGTATTTATTTCAAGGCTTGCTGATTCTCAGCCTGATGATATTGCGAAAACGATTTGTTCCACAATATCTATGCAGCTTTTTAGTTGGCTTTGTATTCAGTGAATTGTTGGATGTACATGAAGCTTGGATTGAAATCTTGCCGACCGCACTGCCATGGAAGTTTCTTTACTTTGCAATGAGTTATCTTTTGATTTGCATTGGTATTGCATTGTCTAACCGCTGCGGGCTGCCGATTATTCCAACAGACTTATTTCCACGGGAATTGTCACAGATTACCGCTGTTGGTTATCCAAAGATTAAGATTGGTTTTGATGTCACTTGTCTTGCTATCACGGCTGCTTTAACCTTGTTATTCCTGCATCGTCTGGACGGCTTGGGCATTGGTACGATTCTTGCAGCGTTTACAATGGGAAAAGGCGTTGGCATCATCGGAAACTGGATGGATCGCCGCTTTCAATTTGTTTCGGTTTTAGCAAATAAGTTGACTTGGTTCAAACCTCTGTAAAGTATCCAGATATAAAAACAGAACCTCGGCACACCATGAAACACAGTGTGCCGAGATTCTTTGTATTAGAAGGAGTAAGCTTACTTTTTTTTCATTGTCTGAGAATGGCAGTGTGCTGCGTTCGGGCAGCCACCACAAGTTCCCCCACAGGAGTGTTTTCCTTTTTTCTGGTCACTTCTCAACTTCCAGACAATTCCTACTACTATGACCAGCAATAGAATTCCAATAACGATACTGCCCATAGAAATGCCTCCTTACATACGGATGTTTGGGTTATGCCTTTACTTTTACATCCAGCTTGTTGCTTTCCTTGTACGGGCGAACCAGCATGTAAATAATCAGTGCGATTGCAAGAATTGCAACAATCAGACCGAATACATTCACGTCACCAGTGAACAGCTTGCCCAGCTGATTTACAATCAGTGCAATGACATATGCGAAACCGCATTCATAACCAATTGCAAACCAGAACCACTTTGCACTGTTCATTTCCCGCTTGATTGCACCCATTGCAGCGAAGCACGGTGCACACAGCAGGTTGAATACCAGGAAGGACATACCAGATACTGCAGTAAATGCAGCAGCGATGTTAGCGTAAACGGTACCATCTCCGCCGCCATACAGGATACCCATCGTTGCAACGATGTTTTCCTTTGCAACCAGACCAGTAACAGCTGCAACGGTTGCCTGCCAATCGCCCCAGCCAAGCGGTGCGAAGATCCAGCAGATTGCCTTACCGATATGAGCCAAAATACTAAATTCCATCTGATCTTCAGTCAGCATCTGGAACGAACCATCAACCCAACCAAAGAAGGATGTGAACCATACAAAGATGGTAGAAAGCAGGATGATTGTACCAGCCTTCTTAATGAACGACCAGCCACGTTCCCACATCGAACGCAGAACATTTCCAACGGTCGGAATGTGATATGCCGGCAATTCCATAACGAACGGAGCCGGGTCGCCAGCGAACATCTTGGTCTTCTTCAGCATAATACCAGAAATAATGATTGCTGCCATACCGATGAAGTAAGCACCGGTTGCAATCCAAGCAGAACCACCGAAGATTGCACCTGCAATCATTGCGATGAACGGCTGCTTTGCACCACACGGAATAAAGGTGGTGGTCATAATGGTCATACGACGGTCACGTTCATTTTCAATCGTTCTGGAAGCCATAATACCCGGGATACCACAACCAGTACCAATCAGAATCGGGATAAAGGACTTACCAGACAGACCGAACTTCCGGAAGATACGGTCCATAACGAATGCGATACGAGCCATATAACCGCAAGCTTCCAGGATTGCCAACAGGATGAACAATACCAGCATCTGCGGAACGAAGCCCAATACTGCACCAACACCGGCAACAATCCCATCCAGAATCAAACCCTGCAGCCAGTCTGCACAGTTGATTGCTTCCAGACCGTTTCCAATCAGAACTGGAATACCCGGAACCCAAACGCCATAATCTGCCGGATCCGGTTCGCCAGCTGCAAACAGATCTGCTGCTGCGTTCAGGTCATCCATGGTAGCGGTTTCCGTTGTAACTTCCAGTGTCTCTTCATCTTCTACATCATAACTGAAGTCTGCATGGTAATCCTTTTCAAATGCAAGGATTGCATCCTTTGCAGCTTCACCATCATAAGTGTCTGCTTCGGCATCAATGTAGCCTTCCAATGCTTCGATATCTGCACCCTGTTCGCCCAGATATGCAACATAGCCATCAATGATTGCATTGGTATCGCCATATTCATCCGCAGCATCATTATAAGAACTGGTTCCGATTCCTAGCAAATGCCAGCCATCTCCGAACAAGCCATCATTTGCCCAGTCTGTTGCAGCACTTCCGACGGTTACCATAGAAATATAGTAAACCAGGAACATGATTACCGCAAAAATCGGCAGCCCTAAAAATCGGTTGGTAACTACTTTATCAATCTTATCCGATGTGGTCATGCCAACCTTTTTCTTTTTCAGACAGCCCTTGATAATGGATGCAATATAAACATACCGTTCATTGGTAATAATGCTTTCTGCATCATCGTCCATTTCTTCTTCGGCAGATTTAATATCGCCTTCAATGTGGGTCAAGGTCTTCTGGTCAATCTTGAGCTGTTCCAGAACCTTTTCGTCCCGTTCAAACACCTTGATTGCATACCATCTCTGCTGTGCTTCCGGCATGCTGTGTAGGGCAGCTTCTTCGATGTGTGCAATGGCATGTTCCACGCAGCCGCTGAACTTGTGCTGCGGAATCATTGCCTTTTTCTGCTGTGCAATCTGAATGGCTTTTTCTGCTGCTTCCTGAATACCCGTTCCTTTCAGTGCAGAAATTTCCATCACCTGACAGCCCAACTCTTTTGCAAGCTGATCCGCATAAATCTGATCACCGTTTTTGCGGACAATATCGATCATGTTGATGGCTACCACAACGGGGATACCCAGTTCTACCAGCTGTGTGGTCAGGTACAGATTTCGTTCCAGATTGGTACCATCAATGATGTTCAGAATCGCATCCGGACGTTCATTGATCAGATAATTTCTGGCAACGACTTCTTCCAGTGTGTATGGAGAAAGGGAATAAATACCCGGCAAGTCGGTGATGACAACATCACTATGCCCTTTCAGTTTTCCTTCCTTCTTTTCGACTGTAACCCCCGGCCAGTTCCCAACGAACTGATTAGAACCCGTTAGTGCATTAAACAGTGTTGTTTTACCACAGTTTGGATTCCCTGCCAACGCAATTTTAATACCCATTTGTCTACATTCCTCTCTTTCCAACCATATTTTGTTCAGACTGTTTCAATCATTTCTGCGTCTGCTTTTCGCAGAGAAAGTTCATAGTCCCGAACCGTTACTTCGATTGGATCGCCCAGCGGTGCAACTTTTCGTACATAGATCTGCACACCCTTGGTAATGCCCATATCCATGATACGCCGTTTTAATGCACCCTCTCCGTGAATTCGCTTGACCGTGACGGTGTCACCGATCTTTGCTTCTCGCAATGTTGCCATATGTGCCTACTCCTTCCTATTTTTAAACCAGAATTTTGTTTGCCATTTCCTTGGAAATTGCCACTCTGGATTCTTTAACATTAACAATCATGTTTCCGTTGATTTCGTTCACCACGATTACAGAACCACCAACGACAAAGCCCAGATTTTCCAAAAACTTTTTGGTTTCCGGATTTCCGCCGATTTTCCGAATGCAGTTTTCCTCGCCAACGTTCGCAAATGTTAACGGCATCATAACGCATTCCCTCCTTTATGGATTTGATAGATAAATTTATATGAATTTTATGGTTAGCAGATTCTAACAATGAAAGAAATGTAATAGGTTAGCATTTCCTAACCTTCATCCCTTATCTTACCGCATTTTTTCGCCCTTGTCAAGGGCTTTTTTTCTTTTTTTTGATGGATTTTTATTTTTGTGCAACTTATACAGACTTTTTTCTGTTTTCCACCATCTTTTTCGATTGCCACAGAATACACATTTTTGCGTAAATTCGTACACACAAAAAAAAAACAACTAAAAGTTCATTGTAAGTTACAAAAGTTCAAGAATAAATAATGAATCCTTAACGGGAAATCGACTATAATAATAAAAACGAACAGAACAGGTGGATGTATACATGTCAAAATTAGTCAGAATGTCGGATATTGCCCAACGCTTGCACATTAGCACGGTGACCGTATCGAAAGCCCTCTCCGGAAAAGATGGGGTCAGCGATGCCTTGCGGCTAAAGATTCAACAGACAGCGGAACAAATGGGATACCAGCGAAAAACCATTCAGGCAGAACGCAGCAATCGTTTTACGGTTGCAGTTTTGATTGAACGTTATCATGTCAATCGAAAAAATTCGTTCAGCTGGACGATTTATGAAGGGCTGCTCACAGCACTGGAAATCCGTGGACATACCGGAAAACTGGAAGATGTTCCTGCTTCTGATGTAGAACGTGGCATCCTCCCCGAATCCATTCAGCAACATCAAGTTGATGGCATCATTCTGCTCTGTCCGTTTCCAATGGAATATTGTAAAAAGTTACAGGAAACGGGAATTCCAATCGTTGTTGGCGATGTCATGGATGCCAATTTCCCACAAGATACTATTCTGTCTGATTCTTATTATGGCATGTATACCCTGACCAACTACGTTCTGCAAAAGGGGCATCGAGATATTATGTTCGTTGGTGCAATCCACAAAAATCCTGTTCTGGCAGACCGATTTTATGGCTTTTGTCGAGCAATGATGGAAGCTGGTATTCCCGTCACTCAAAATCATATTTTAGTGGATCGAGATGAAAACGGACACTATGCACTCTCCGCCAGCCAGCTTTCTCATATTCCAACTGCATTTATTTGCAGTCGGGATTCTTCCGCCTATCAGCTTCTAAAGATTCTAAAAGAAAAGAATATTCGTGTGCCGGAGGATGTTTCTATTACGGGTTTTGATGATTATATTCTTTCCTCTCTCTGCACACCGAAAATTACCACCTATTCCATTGACGTTGCCAAACTTACAGATTCTTGTATCTGGCTGCTACTAGACCGGATTGCACAGCCTGACCGTCCACTTCGACATATTGTCATCAGCGGAAAAATTATGGAACGAGATAGTGTTCGCACGCTTTCAACAAATCCAGAATCCCGCTGACAAGTATTGAGAGGAGATTTGCTGCATGAAACAAGAAAGCCCATCAGAAAATTTATTCCATTACTTGCATTGGAGAGGTGACCTTTCTTTTGCACAAGCACCATTTTGTCCCGTTGACAACTTGATTTTTTGCTGCCTTTCTTATTTAAATTGGGGGATTCCTGCAAGCGGTTCTACACCAGAAACCGCCATTTCTTTAAAAGATGCTGCTGCTTATTGGGAACATCTGCCCGAATCTTTGCAGCAAACCCGTGTTCCGTTGGATTTACAATTGCTTCAACAGGCAGCGAACAGCACTCGTTTTGGTTCTGTTCGCTTATTTCGCTATGTGGAGTCTTTTCAGGAACAGCAGGAACAGCAATTTTCTGCAACGACGTTTCTATTAGATAATGACACCGCCTATGTTGCTTTTCGAGGAACAGATAACACCTTAGTAGGCTGGAAAGAGGACTTCAACATGTCTTTTCAATCAGAAGTTCCTTCTCAAACAGCCGCTGCTGCTTATTTACAGGAATTTTCTGCACTTTCCATTCATCATATTCTGGTTGGCGGGCATTCAAAGGGCGGAAATTTAGCAGTATTTGCTGCGGTAAAAGCTCCGCCTGTCTTACAAGCTCGCATTCAAGCCGTATACAACAACGATGGTCCAGGCTTTTGCAGCGATATTCTGCATAGTGTTGCTTATTATCAGATTCTCCATAAGGTGCACACATTCGTGCCAGAAGCATCTATTGTAGGAATGCTACTGGAACATGAAGAAGATTATCAGGTGATTGCCAGCACACAGCACGGATTTTTACAGCATGACCCGTATTCTTGGTGTGTGAATGGGGCGGATTGGTACTACTTGCCGGAAACGTCTTCCACCAGTCAACGGTTGGATGTTTCTTTGAAACACTGGATTGCCAGCATGCAGCCAGCAGAGCGGGAACGCATGGTGGATACGATTTTCCACCTGCTCCGCAGTCAGACCAATGCAGAAACGATACAGGATTTATTGAATGGCGGAACAAGTACGATTTTTCAGCTGCTCCGCACTTGGAGCGATACACCGCTAGAAACACGAGAATTCATGCAAAAAATGCTCTTCCGACTATTTACTATGATGCGGCAAAAACGCAATGCACTTCCGGATTCCTCCAACATCTGATTAACAAAAAATCGTTCTCATCTATGAAAAGGTGAGAACGATTTTTTTAATCACTATGCGTATTTTCGTGATCCATTATACGGCTGCATCTGCCAATTCTTTCTTCTGAATGCGTTCCTGCTGTTCCGGAGAAAGTGGGGTTTTCTGCTTCGGAAATACAAACTTCAGCAGAATCGGAGTAATGATTGTAGTAAATACAACCATGATGACAATCGGTGTCATATATTTTTCACTCATCAAACCGACTACTGCACCCTTCGAGGCAACGATCAAGGCAACTTCCCCTCTGGAAATCATACCAACACCAATCTGCAAGCTTTCTTTGTTGGTATACCGCATGATTTTTGCACCCAGACCACAGCCGATAACCTTGCTAATCAACGCTACAATCATCAGCAGCACCATGAACAGAACCAGTTTTCCGTTCAAGCCCTTCAAAGTCATTGCCAGACCGATATTTGCAAAGAAAATCGGGGAGAGCAACATATAGGACAAGGTGTTAAACCGGCTGACAACATATTCATTTCTCCGCAGACCAGAAACTGCCAGACCTGCAACGAACGAACCGGTAATATCTGCAACACCAAAGAATACTTCTGCACAGAATGATAAAATCAAGCAGAATGCGAACGTAACAATGATATGCCGCCGCAAGTTGGTTGCACTTGCTTCTCTCCATTTCTTGAACCACTTGTGATAAATCACAGCAGCTGCAATCGCAAAGATAAAGAATGCCAGAATGTTGATGAACACGGTCAGAACGCCGTCACCAGCAAAGCTGCCGAAGGTCTTTTCGCCGCCTTCTTCGCCAGTCTTACCGCCAAGGCTGATGATTACGGTCAGGGCAATAATACCCAGAATATCATCAATTACCGCAGCCCCTAAGATGGCGTTTCCGGCTCTGGAGTTCAAAACACCCAATTCTTTCAATGTTTCTACGGTGATACTAACCGATGTTGCAGTCATGATAACACCGATGAACATATTCTGCCAGAACAGACTAGACATTTCTGGATTTTGTTCTGTATTGAAGAAATGTGCCAAGAAGAAACCGCCACCCAGCGGAACTAATACGCCCAGCAGAGCAATGACAAACGATGCAAGCCCTGCTTTTTTCAGTTCCTGTAAGTCGGTTTCCAGACCAGCACTGAACATCAGAACGATAACGCCCAATTCTGCCAAGTTGCTAATCAGAGAATTTCGCTCTACAACGTCCAGCAACATTGGTCCTAAAATAATGCCGGCTGCTAACGCACCAACAACCTGCGGCAAACTGATTCGTTTTGTAACCAATCCCAATAATTTTGTCGCTAACAAGATGATGGCAATTTGCAATAGATAGGCATAAGAATTGTCAAATAAGAAATCTTTAATCCCTGCCAAAATAAATCACTCCCTATTTTGTGCTTTCAAATACACAATTTAAATTTTTGATGGACATCCGCTTTTCCAACCGTTTTGTTCCATGAAAAACCTCCTTTCCTGCCTGGTAAAAACCTTTCATCGACTCCTCCCCCTCCCAAAAGGACATTATAATATAGAATACCATAATTTCACCGAATTGTCAACGGATTTTCTTAAAGATTGCACGATAACCGCATGACATTTTCGCTGATTTTGTACAAACTTACAGGAATCTGTTGGTTATTCACAAAAAAGCTGGTAGGAATGTTTCCACTCCTACCAGCTTTTTTCTCATGTAACAAAATTAGTTTTGTTGCTTAAAAATTATTTCCAAGTTGCATCCTGTCCAGCTGCCTTCTTTGCATAGTAAGTCAGAATTGCAACAGCATCTTCTACTGTAATTTCACCATCGTCATTGACGTCACCAACCAGAATATTCTGAAAGATTTCATCCTGGGATACATCCTGACCAGCTGCTTTCTTTGCGTAGTAAGTCAAAACTACTACAGCGTCACTAACGGAAATCGACTGGTCACCGTCTACATCGCCTTTTTCAATGGTCTTTTCCGGAACAGTAACGGTAAAGGTATAATCATTCACATAACCATTTGCCGTCAGCTTCAAGGTGTATTCACCAGCAGTCGGAAAGATTTCTGTGGTTTCTCCACGGAACGATCTTACAGCAGAGAAATCAACCGTTCCATCTTCCTTTACAATGGTAACAGCTCCACGGCCAGAAGCACTGTAAGGAGTATCGTTTACAGTAACGGTTGCCAGATTGCTCACGTAATTAGTGAGGTCTGCATCGGTCGAATCGTCTGTAATGGTCAGCTTGTTGGTTTCTGCATTATAAGCAACCGGAATTGCTTCCGTTGTCAGCAGCAGATTTGTTGTGAAATGTGCATAAACATTGTTGCTATCGGTGACATCTACGCTGTACTTACCCGGCTTTGCAGCTGCTGCATCATAAGTCAGCTTTCCGTCTGCATAAGCAGCACCTTCCAGATTTGCAACTGCAACAGACAGACCAAAGTCTTCCGGCAAATCTGTAATGGTTACGTTTGCAGTACCAGCAGTGACATCTGTATCTTCTGCGGTAATTGTTGCAGTGTGCTTCTTCGGCAGGTATAAACCATCTGCACTGTGAACACTATAAATACCAGTGTTGGTCAGATAAGTTACTTCTGCAATAGTTGCACCAGAAGTTTCTACATATGGTGTATAACGCAGAGTGTTTCCGTGCGATTCCTGTGTTTTCACGCCAACCGACCAAGCCAGCTCTTTTCCGCCCTTCCAGATGTTTTCCAGATGCAGCATACCATACTGCTTTCCATCCTTCATGGTTACGACTGCACCATAAACGGTATCATCACCTAAATCCAAACCGTCCATATCAATTTCATAGTCACCATATTTTGTGTCGGTGCTGATGCTCGGTGTTACATTGCTCAAGTCCACTTCTGCTTTCTGAGAAATGGTTGCGGACAGCGTACCGTCTGCATACAATTCCTTGTAAGCCTGCGGTTCGTTCTGGTCTTCATTTACAGTAAAGGAATCAAACAGGCTGCCCAGTGTGCCGGAAGTCTTACCGCTTTCTTTGTCTGCCAACAGACTGTTATACAGGTTCTTTTCAATGGCAACTTCTACGCCCTTAACGCCCAGAATCTTACCACCGCCGTTTTCATCTGCTTCGGAAGTATAAGTGCCTGCCTGCTTTGTCCATTTTTTAGCTGTTGCAGAAGTCACTGCATCATATGTATTTTCTGCACGCATACCAGCATCGCCTGCCAAATCCGATGTATAGGAAATTGTGCCGTCTGTGGTGTTGGTCTTATTGCCCAGTTCGCCATAGTAGTAATCTGCATACGGAATATCCATTGTACCATACACATACTCAGTCGGAGCAGCTTCAATGGTAAAGGTGTAATCCTGATAGCCCGTTGCATAAACAGTAACATTCCATTTGCCTGCACCGCTTTCATAACCAGTCGGCAACTGGCAACGCAAGCTCTTTGTCAGACCCAGCTGAATGCCCATAGACTTGTGCATCCAGTTATCTGCTGCAAACTTTGTACCATAGGAAGCCAGAACCGTATCCTGATCGCCATAGTAATCCCAGCGAACGGCATACATATGTGCACCCAAATCGCCGTAGTCACCGCCAATGTCCACCCGCAGGAAATCGCCATATCCTGACTTGTACTTCACATCAGAAATTTCAATTGCACTTTCATCTACTGTTTTACCCACATTGGTTTCTGCACGCTTTGAGAATGTGTAAGTGCCATCTTCGTTCTGAGAAACGGTTTTCAAACCATCTGTATCTGCACTTACATCTACAATTTCATTGATTGCCACCAGATTCTTTTCGGTGTAACCGCCAACCATGCTATCACCGTTTTCCAGAACACTGTATTTCTGCTTGAAATCATCATACAGCGATGCCGGAACAGCAACCGGAACGTATTTCGGCCCTAAAATCATAGAATGGTCATAAGTACCAACTTCTTTTCCATCAACAGTGATCATCGTGCCATTGTCGCCCTTTACAACGTCAACCGATTCTCCATTGCCCTTTCCAGTATAGTCATAAGCATTGCCATCGGTATCATAAACTTTTACCACGCACTGATAGCTGCCACGGTGTAAACCATGGTTGCTGGTTGCACGAGTAACCGTATCATATGCACCCAAGTCAGATTCGCCTCTGGTATCCGAATCCGCAGATTCTGCTGTCCAATCGCCGTTGGCATCATCGCTCAGAAAAACACCTTCCTGTTCCCAGTATTCTGCCCAGCTCAATGCAGCTGCACAATATACATAATCCTCGTCTGCTGCAATTGCCGGAAATGGCATTGCAATTTGTGTTGCTGCCAAGAGTGTCGCCATTGCAGCACTGGCAATTCGAATTTGTGTGTGCTTTCTCATAAGTACCCTCCATAAAATATCAATCTATAGCAACCTACCACAGTAGGCAGACTATGCCATATAAAAAGTTAGTATACGCTAACCAAATAGAAACATTTTTTACATTTTTTCAATTTTCTGAGCTATTCCAGAAGTTATTGAACACTAACCCATTCCTGAAAAAAGAAACGGTTCAGCGGATTGCCTTTAGGCAAGATGTTCCGCTGAAATCGTCTTTGTTTCATCCTTTTTCTGCTTTGCAGATTCCGTTCGTTTCCAGTGTCGAATCAGATAAGTTGCTGCCAGCCCAGTAAACAAACCTGTTACACAACCACTAATCAACAAGAATGGCAAGTACCAAATCACCTGCGTGGTCTGCATCACCAACATCGCTGCAAGAATTTGTCCGATGTTGTGCAGAATCGCACCGCAAACGCTGACAAACCATAAATACCGATTCTGTAACAATCGACACAGCAATGCCATGCCAACCAGACACAATAAGCCGCCACTCAATGAATACAAGCAGCTGACCAGTGTCCCAGTAAATAATGACCCTAAGAAAATCCGCAGAACCAAAACTGCAAGTGCATCTCGCACCCGATATTTCTGCAAGACAAATAGCGTAATAATATTTGCAAGTCCCAGCTTGATGCCTGGAATCGGAACAGGAACGGGAATCTGTGCTTCTACAACAAAAATCACCAGTGCCATGGTCGTAAACATAGCAAGGGTTACCAGATGTTTAACCGACTTTTGCATCAAACTCCTCCGTTTCTGATGATTCCTCATTATTATCCTCAACAATTTGAATCTGCACTTTATTTGGCAAGCAGACAATGGGCAACAGCCCGTCTGAAATCGCTCCCTGATGCACACAAAGCCCATCCGGACAGCTTGCCGATTCCATCTTTACACTGTCTTCCGAAATCCAAACTCGATTCCATGCACCATCTTCGCCCGTAATTTCAATGATATGGGGATTTTTTACCGTATCCATTGCAATTCGCTGCACTTCTTTTCCATCCTGAGAAATTATAACAACTCGATGCGGAATCGAACGATGCAGCACAAAATAACTGCCCAAAATTCCTGCCAGCAACAGAAAAAGAAATATGCCAATTACAAGAATTTGCTGTTTTCGAATTTGTATTTTTGTCATTAGCACCCACTAACTTTCTGCTTTATAGTCGACAATTTTAATCATATGCAGTATATCACGTGCATGATGAAAAGTCAAGTGCTTTTCCATTCTTCTCTCTTTTCCACAAAAGCTGTGAAAGGAACGGCAAAAAACTGATTGAAATTCTAATGATTGGTTTTTTTAAATACCTGCTAATACCAGCACCACGCCCAGAACAACTGCACGCAAAATGGTAAACCAGATTTCATTACCTCTCAGCTTACCAATTCCGCTGTGGGCATTCTTTTTCGGGCAAATATCCACGCATTTTTGACACTGAAAACACTCGCCATTTACAGACCAGCTGCCTGCTTCCGGAAGGGTTAAATCTGCTGGGCAACAACGTGTACAAGCAGAACACCCTTTTGCACATTGTTCCTGTTTTCTCCGTACGGAGAAAATCGGCAGCATGGGCAACAAAGAGAAAACTGCTCCCATCGGGCACAAAAACCGGCAGAAAAACCGCTCACAAAGTGCCATGCCTACAAGAATGCCAGCGAATAAGAGGATACCGAGCCAATAACCGCCCAGATGAATATTTCCTGCTCGCAGCATGGAAAAGACATCCCACGGATTCCAGCCCTTTAAATCGCTGTATACACCTGTAAAGCAAAGACATCCTACAACCAACAAAACGCCGTATTTCAGGAAATGTAATGGCAATTTTTTCGGTTTCCAAGTAATTGGCTTCTTCTTGCATTTTTTGCAGATGAAAACATAAAGGCTTCGAACGGCATCGCCCAATGAACCAAATGCACAGGCATAACCACAGAAAAACCGTCCAAATACAATTGTAAAGGCACAGAGTGCCAAGCAGACTGTCAGGAACGAACTCCATGCAATCGGTGCTTGACTGCCAATCTGTGTAAAAATGCTTTTAATTGCAGAAAAAGCAGTGGTAAAAGCAGATGGGAAACATATAAAAAACACGACTTGAATCGCTGCTCGAATGTAAGCGTGCAGCTTTTTTGCTGGAATGGTTTTTTTCTTCATTCTGATTTCTCCGCCTTTCTCAATGCGTCTTCTGTCGCATGAATAATCCCATTTGAACTAAAGGTTGCACCGCTCACAGTGTCTACATCTGTGGACTGCTCTTCTAGAATCGTATCCAGCAAGCTGCTTGCTGCATCGAAATAAGCAGCATCTTCTTTTTCCGCTGAAACAACCGTCAAATCCGTAAACTTTCCGTTTTCAATGGTCAATTCTACGGCAACTGTTCCGCCATAACCCTGTGCTTCGCCCTCATAAACGCCGTCTTGATAGGGAGAATCCACAGTTTCTGTATCTTCCGCAGCTATAGCTTGCTGCTGTAGCTGTGCTTCCAGCTTTGCAATCTCTTCTTCCTGTGTACGGTGATTTTGAATTGCCTGATAACCACACAGCAACCCCACCACGAGCACACAATTGCATAATTTAATCCAGAATTGCATCCGCTTATCCCTCCCGTAATGCCTGCTGCAACACATCTTGTACGGCAGCTAATATTGCGTCTGAAGAACAAGTTGCACCAGAAACCACATCTACATCCGTTGTCTGTGCTGCTAAAATCTGTGCAGCAATGCCGGAAATTTTCTTTGTTCCGTTCAATGCTCGGTCAATATACCAATCGTTAGCAGAATCATAATCTGCACCAAATCCTTCCACATCTGTAATGGAAATAATTTGGTCGTTCTCAATGCAAACTTTCACAGTCAAATCATAAGGCAAAAAGTCTTCGTCATCATCCGGATAACAAGACGCAGAGCCGATATATTCCCCGTCTATATATAAAGATGGTGTCGGTTCTGTCGTTTCCACCGGTTTTGTCGTTACCACTGTTGTCGTTGTGGTTTCTGCTGGGGCTGTGGTCACTGTTGTGGTCTGATTGCCAGAATTGGCTTGCTTTGCCTGCTCCAATGCGTCAACAATCGCCTCTAAAATGCCCTCTGAACTGAAAGTTGCCCCACTGATGGCATCTAAATCCGTTGTCTGCTGCTGCAATACCTGTTTCAGCAACGATTCTGCCCGCTTGAAATAAGCAGCATCATCTTCTGTGTTCATGACCATAATATTATCAATCGTTCCATCTTTTAATGAAACTGCTACTGTTGTTTCTCCTCGGTATCCTTCTCCACTGCCTATGTAAACACCATCTGGATATGGGAATCTGCCCTTTGGCACTTCTGGCGTAGTTTCTTCTGAATTGTTTCCGCTATCTGCTCCGGCATTTGCCAACGCATTCCGGACTGCTTCAATCAATCCCACGGAACTAAAGGTTGCACCCGAAACGGTATCCACATTGGTGCTATTCGATGCAATGATATGATTCAGTAAAGACATGGCATTGTCCAGATAAGGGCTGTCATCACTGGCACTCAATACAGATATATCCGAAATTTTTCCGTCAGACACAGTAACTTGTACGGTAATTGCTCCGGCAAATCCACTGCCTGTTCCGACGTATGTTCCGTCCCGATAAGAAGACGGCTCCGAAACAGCAGAAATAGAGGGAGCATCTCCAGATACATTGTTGTTAGTTTCAACTAACGTTGGGAGAGCGGAATCCCCTGCACTGCTGCCGCCAGCCTTTTGCAACGCATCCCGAACAGCAGAGATTAACCCAACAGAACTGTAAGTTGCACCGGAAACCGTGTCTACATTGGTGCTTTGAGTTGCAATGATGGTTTTCAGCAGAGCAGAAGCATTGTCAATATACGGGCTGTCATCGGTTGTGCTGACAATGGTAATATCGGTAATCTTTCCGCCCTCAATGACAACCTGTACCGTAATTAACCCAGAAAAGCCCGTTCCAGAACCTGTATACGTTCCATCTTTATAACCGCCGGTCTGTTCTGCCAATGGCTCTACCGTTGGTGCTGCCTTTGTTGTAACAGCTGCCGTTTTAGAACTGGATTTTTTCCCATTTGCAGTGGTTTCCTGCGTAGAAACCGCCGTATCTTCCTGTTCCACCGAAAAAATCGGTGCAGTATAATCGTGCAGCGATATGGTTACAAACGCTGCTAAAAGTGCTGCTGGTAAAAATCCGAACAGCGATGCCCAAGGTGTATGTTTTCCCTGCATTATGATTCTGCTCCCTTCTGTTGAATGATTTCACATGGATAATTGGCGGAAAAAGCATCCTGAATGCCCTCTGTGACATACAATGTTTCGTCTTCCGTGCAAAGAACTGCATCAAATTCTGAAGCGTGTGCCTGCCAATAGGCAATTGCTTTATCCAATCCCATTACAAACAAAGCGGTAGAAAGTCCATCCGCCAATGTTCCATTTTCACTGACAATGGTCACTGAAATCAAATCGCTTTCTGCTGGTTTTCCAGTTGCAGGATCCATGATATGATGATACCGCACGCCATTTTCTTCAAAATAGCGTTCGTATCCCCCTGATGTAATAACTGCACAGTCTTTTGTTTCTAAAATGCCAAGAAAATCCGCATCTTCCGCAGCAGTTGGGTTCTGAATTGCCACTTTCCAAAGGCTACCATCCGGCTTTGTTCCAATCGTCTGTACATTTCCGCCCAAGCTGACCATTCCACTGGTAACGCCGTTGGAACGGAAACAATCCATCATTGCAGAAGAGGTATAACCCTTTGCAATGCCGCCCAAATCCAATTCCATTCCGGAAACAGAAAAAGAAACTGCTCCGGTTTCTGCTGAAAACTGCATCTTAGAAGGGTCTGTCAACTGCAACAGCGACTGAATCTCTGAATCCTCCGGCACACGGTATTCATGTGTTGGAAATCCCCATGCCTGCATAATCGGATACATCAACGGATTGAACGCCCCATCTGTATCCTGATACAATGTGATTGCCTCCTGTAAAATCGCACTGGTATCCTCGGAAAGCGTTCCAGAACCCGTTGCATTTAACTTTGCAATCTCGCTTTCGCTGTTCCCCGTAGAAAGTCGGGCATCTAAATCTTGAATACAGGCTTCTGCTGCGGAAATGCCTGCTTCTGCATTGTTTCCGTAGGCAGTTAATGTGATGTAAGTATCCATTGCAAACAAATCCCGAGTTGTTTTTTCATCCGCAGATTGTGTAGTTGCAGTGACCGCTTCCGAACTGGTCGTGTTAGATTTATTAGAAGTCGTTTCTGAACAGCCACAACCGAAAATTCCCAAACAAAAACAGAGGGCAAGCATCCATTTTCGCAGCATAACAATCATTCTCCTTTTTTCATTAGTGCAAACTAACCACCATACAGTTTAGCAAACGAAGTCCCAAAAATCAAGCAAGAAAGTATGTCCAAGATAAAATAATTTGTTAGGAAACCGTCAAAATTCCCGATACTTCCGGCATATTGAAATGTTTTTTGATATGAAAACAAAAACACCATGGTCAAATTGACCACAGTGTTTTTTCCCTATGTTCATTTCTGTTCAGCTGTCGGACTCTGGTTCTGCCCGTTTCACTTTAAAAACCAACCGAAAAATTCCGGTCAACAGTTTGGGTGTTTTCACCACTACAATTTTCATGGCGTGTGCCTCCTATTCCATGGTTTTACTGTATTGTATTCCAACAGCTGTAAAAAGGTTCTTGCTTTCTTAATTGGCAGCTGGTTGCAGGGCAAGTTTTTTCGTTAGCCGCCGCTTGATGATACAGTAACAGAGAATATGCGTCGATAGTGTGATAATCCAAGTAATCGGATAAGACAGATATACAATTTGCACAGTGTGAAATTCCGGCATCTGAAAGACGGTTGCAATCCAAACCAACCGCAGCCCACAAGCTCCCACCAAGGAAACCACCATCGGTAAAACAGAATAATTCAAGCCACGCAACGCTCCGACCATAACATCCATAATTCCACATAGGGCATAAGTTGCAGAAATAATATGCAGACGCACCATTCCGGCTGCAATAACATCGGGATTACTGGAATAAATATGAAGCAACTGATGCCCAAACAAAACCGCAAGATTTCCCAATACAACACCAACAACAATGACACAGCCTTGACCAGTCAATAAAATTCGATTGATGCGGTTATATTTTCCTGCACCATAATTCTGGCTGGTAAAAGAAATCGTTGCCTGATAAAAAGCATTCATTGCCATATAGACAAAGCCTTCAATATTTGCAGCAGCTGAATTTCCGGCTACCACAATATTTCCGAACAGATTGACAGAAGACTGAATGACAACATTGGAAAGAGCAAATACAACGCCCTGAAACCCTGCTGGAATCCCGATTTTCATGATTTGCAGCATCTTTCCACGGTGAATCCGCAGTTTGCTCCACTGCAAGTGCATTGCCCCCTGTTCCTTACACATACAGCGTAAAACCAAAACGGCAGAAATCGTTTCTGAAATCACAGTGGCAATGGCAACCCCGGCAACATCCAGATGCAGAACAATGACAGTCAGCAGATTCAAAACAACATTTACACAACCGGCAAAGGTCAAGTAATATAGCGGTCGGCGAGTATCTCCTACGGAACGCAGCAAGGCACTGCCAAAGTTATAGACCATGTTGGGAATCATCCCGATAAAATAAATATGCAGATAGAGCGTTGCCAGCGATAACACTTCTTCCGGTGTCTGCATCCAAATCAAAAACTGTTTTGCTCCAATCAAGCCGACAATCATCAGCAAAAGACCGCTTGCAAAACTCATTGCAATGGAAGTGTGAACGGTTTCTTCCAAGTCTTTTTCACATTTTGCCCCATAATGTCGAGCTGCTGTAACATTTGCACCGATTGAAAAACCGACAAATAAGTTTGTCAATAAGTTAATCAGTGCGGTATTCGAGCCAACCGCTGCCAATGCATTATCTCCAGCAAACTTTCCGACTACCACAATATCGGCTGCATTGAAAAGCAATTGTAGAATACTGGATAGCATCAATGGCAGTGTAAATAACAGCATTTTCTTTAAAATTGAACCGCTGCACATATCCATTTCATATTGTTTCTTTGCAGTATGCATGGGTAAAATACCTCCTTCGTTTCAAATAAAAAATGGGAAAAAGTCCAGCGAATCTGCTGGACTTTTTCCATCCTGCAACAAATGATTGCAGTTGTAAAGTCTTATTTTTGTACCTGTTTTTCTGCTGCTTCCAACGATGAATATTGATAAAAATGGACGGTGTTGGTCATAATCTGTTCCGCCAGATTTTTTCCTGCTCGATAAAGCGTTACAATCCACGCTCCATATGCTTGCAGCAGGTCTTCCGAATATGTCAGCAGTTCTCCCCTGAGATATGTTTCATAGGATGTCTGCCATTCAGTATCTTCTGATGTGTGAATCTTGCGTGCCTGCCCAGCAAGATTGGGATACTGCTTTGAAAAATCTTCCATCCAGCTGACTTGAATCGAAATAATTGCCTCACAAAGTGCCTGCTTTTGTTCTGAAACAGGGGGAAGTTCTTTTTTCAGAGCCGCATAGGCTTCCGGTGCAGTCGATGCCATCATACGGGCATATTTTTCCGTCAGCAGATTCCAGCCACGTTGACTGGCACTCTGTAATTCTGTCCAATATTGCTCCAGCATGGGCAATTCCCAAGTGAGATACTGACTTTTTCGCATAATCGAAAAAGTTTCCCAGTCGTCCTGACAGCCTGCCCGAACGCCTTCGTTTTTCACCTTGTCAAACTCTGAAAATTCCAGCCGGACAATTTTTTCAACCAATACTTCTTTTTGTTCCAGTAAGGCTGCTTGTTGTGCAGCTGCTTCTGCATGTACTTGCATATAGGATTCCTCCTGTGTGGAAATGCCCTGTTCTTTCATCTGTTTTGCAATGATTGCACAAACAGGTGCAATGATTTCCGTTTCCCATTGTTTCAAGGGCAGTGTTGTACTTTTTTGCAGCAATGCTGCAAGTTCTGCTCCTTGCGGCAGTTGTTCCGTACTGTGCAGCAGCCACTTATAATAAGGTGCATAGTTCCGTGCACAGAGATGAGCCGCACGCATTGCACTTTCTGCAAAATGCGAAAAGGCAAGCATCGTTGTCAACTTGTCATTCCGCTGCAAAAGCCGTGGAACATTATATTGCCCACGCTGTGCCATCCATGCGGTTTCCTGAGCCAACCTCCGCAGCCGAACAGCTTCTGGATAGCCTTGCTGCAATTGGTTGCGAATTTTAGAAAACGCCTGATTGCTATCCTTGAAAAGAACACCATTCGTTGCAGCAGCAAGCTGTGCTTCTTCGATTTGCAACCATTCCTGTTCCGTCTTTGGAACACCTGGAACGCCGAGCAACCGCTGATAAAAATCAGATGTCCGGCAAACACCAACCCGATGTTCGCCTTGCGGCATTGTTTTTCTGGTAATTCCACAATATGTTTTCGGTAAGAGGTTATATGCCTGCTGCAACGCTGTAATTTTTGCTTCTGCCATCTCATCCGGCACCCAGATACAAAATCCTGCTCCGAAATCATGGTCTTGCGAATAGGCATCATCATAGCCGAAACATTCTGAACCCTCTCCAGCCAGTCCGATGGTCAATTGCTCCCAAATATCGGGAAACATTCGTTGCAACATTGGCTTTCCAAAGGTTTCATAATACTGCCGGCAAAGTTCCAATCCTTTTCTAATCGGCTTCCCGCCTAGCTTTTCATAGGCATGGTCAGCATTTTCCTGCACAATCTGATAAGCAGCCCCTCGTCCCATGTGCAGTTCCATTTCTGAAAGGGCGGCTTCGTAATACCACACTGCCTGCTCATAATCTTGCAGTTGATATTGTGCATCTGCCATTGCTGCCAACGCAGCAGAATAGTGAAAATCAGAAGGACTTAGCCCAGCAAAAAAAGACAACGCAGATTTCAACAACGGTAAAGCATCCTGTACCCGATGCAAATGCAGCAGAGAACTTGCCAGGTTGGTCTTAGAAATGGCAACTCGTCCCTCTTGACCGGATTGCTGCGTAACAATTTGCAATGCTTGTTCCAGAGCCGCACAAGATGCTTTCCAATCGCCCATTTCTTGATACAGCAAACTTAAATTGTTGTAATAGCTTGCAACTCTGCCATCTGTTGGCGAAAGCAATGCATCATAAAGCTGTTTCACTTGCTGATAGCTGTTCAGAGCAGCTTCCTGCATACCAGCTGCTCGCTGTGCATTGGCAACATTCAGCAAAGTCGTTGCGTGGGCAATGGTCTGTTTCAGATGCAGCTTTTCCACACATTCTAAAGCTTTTTCTCCAACTGCAAGCGATTCCGGAAACCGTCCGCAATCTCGAAAAAAACCGATTTGTTCATTGTAAAGAGTCAATGCTGTTTGCCAATCTTTTGCCTGCTCCGCCGCTGCAATCTGCTCTTTTAAAAATACATCTGCTTCCTGCAAACGGCTATTTTTCAGAAGCGTGTCCAACTGCTGCAAGATTTCCTGTACCTGCATTCGTTATGCCTTCCGAATAGCTTCTGCCAAAGCTTGCAGCTGCAATTCTGTTTCTGGTTTTATAGTGGAACGGATCGTGACAGCCTGTTCCAAAACTGTAATCTTCTTCATTTCATTCAAAAGGTTTGTCATGCATTTTTTTGCACACGGTGCCCAAGAACCATTCTCAATCAGAGCAACCGTTCGATTCTGGAATGCCTTTGCCTTCAGATGCAGCAAAAATTCTTCCATTGGCGGAAACAGTCCGCCATCATAGCTGGCTGCTGCCAAAACCATCCGGTCATATTGAAAAGCATTTGCAACAGCTTCCGCCATGTCATCCCGTGCCAAATCCACAACGGCAACGGTTTCTCCCTCTCGCAGCAACAAATCTGCTAACAATTCCGCTGCCTTTGCAGTATTTCCATGAATGGATGCATGTGCAATCAAGATGCCATGTTCTTCTGGCTGATAAGTACTCCAAAGGTTGTATTTTTCCAGATAATACCCTAAATTCTCTGTCAAAATTGTCCCATGCAGCGGACAAATTTTTGCAATGTCCAGCTTTGCTGCTTTTTTCAACAGTGTCTGTACCGGTGCACCATATTTTCCGACAATGTTATAATAATATCGGCGTGCTTCTTCCTCCCACGGTTCTTCCGTATCCAACGCACCAAATTTTCCAAAACCATCCGCAGAAAACAGAATCTTTTCTTTCTGCTCGTATTCGACCATAACTTCCGGCCAATGCACCATTGGTGCCATAAAAAATTGTAACGTATGTACACCGAGCGAAAGCGTATCACCCTCTGCAACGGTCAACTTTGGCTGGTCTTTCAAATCAAAAAAGTTCGGCAACATCGCAAATGTTTTTGCATTGCCGACTAATGTAACCTGCGGATACTGGGCAACAAATTCTGCAATCGTACCGGCATGGTCTGGCTCTAAGTGGGAAATAATCAAGTAATCCGGTACTTTTCCCTGCAAAACAGCGTCCAAATTCATCAGCCATTCGCCAGACATCCGATAATCAACAGTATCCATGATGGCAATTTTTTCATCTAAAATACAATAAGAATTATACGAAACACCATTCGGAACGACATATTGACTTTCAAATAAGTCAATCGTTCGGTCGTTCACGCCAATATACACAATACCATCTGCAATTTTCTGTTCTTTCATGATAAAGCCCTCCTGATTGGTACAAACACAGAATTGTTTCTGATAATGAATCTTAATAAAGTATAGCACATTTTTGGGATGGGGTCAAGCATTTTTTAGAAACAGAAAAAGGGATGCTACCAGAGCATCCCTTTCCTGATTTTATGGGCTTTGTCAACTGCCAGAATGGTCATGTTTGGCTTTTTGCACCGCAAAAATCAATGCAAACAATGCCACTGCAAACAGGCATTCCACACCAAGATACTGGAGAAATGTCCGTGTTTGAAACACTTCGCCCGAAATTCCAAACAGCATATTATTTGCCCGAACATACCAGTATGCCGGTAAAAACTGCCCTGCTTTTAAAACGCCGTCGCTTAACATCGACTGCGGAACAAAAATTCCACACAGAAAACTCATGCCCAAGCCGATGACCTGATTCCAGACATTCAAAACCGTATCACTGGGGGCTGCTGCTGATAACAAAATCGCAATGGCTGCGGCTACCAGTAAAAATACAAAGCTGTTTAATATCGCATACCAAAGCTTTCCGGTAACCATACCGCCATTGAACCAGAGTGCTGCAACCATAAAAATCAACCAGACAAACAGCACAAATAATCCGCTGCCCAGCAGCATTTGCAACGTCTGCGAACTGGAAGATAAACAAGAACAGTTCGTACGGTTGCGAATGTCTTGCTTTTGCAGTGCAATCAAGGTAGGAGAAAGTGCTGCAATTAACACAGACAGGAAAATATAGGGCAAATACTGAAAATAATAGCTGAAACTTTCATTGTGGGAAGCTGGATTCGCTGTTTCTGCAAACGGGTCGCTGTTTACAGGAATTTCCTCAGAAAGCACCGTTTCTGCCGATGAAATCGCATCCATACAGGATAATCCGCTTGTTTCATATGCCAATACAGTTTTTACATATTCAGAAAGTGTACTGTCCAATAAGGTATTTGCATAGCGGTCATCTAAATAATAATGGGTGAATAGCGTATCCGTCTTGCCAGATTGCAAATTTTCTGCATAGCCTTTTGCAATCGTCATGGCATAGTCAATTCGTTCATCATAGAGCATATCTAAAATGGTATTCTGCTCCTGCTTAACAGAAACGAGGTTATGATGCTTTCCCAAATAGGAAACCAGTGCTTGACTTTCAGGAGTCTGATCTTCATCAAATACACAGATGTTAAATTGATTTTCTGTAAAGGAAAAGGGACTACTGTTGTTCGTGGTCACACCAATCGCAATCATCAAGAACACAACGACCCAAATCATTGCAATCGGCAGCTTTTTTCGCAGAATTCGCAAAAATGCCTTAAAGACTTGCATATTTCCGCCTCCTTGTCAGTAAAAATCCAATCATCGTACAGAGCACCGACATTCCTAAAATTGTCCCCAATTTCACCAGATACCGTTGATAATTGCCGTCCATATTCAGGCAATAAAATAAATCACAAATCAACGATGCTGGATTGATGGAATGAAACAGCGGAACGTGTTCTGCCAGATAGGGACGAATGCCAGATGCCATTAAGCCACTGCAAAAACAACTCAACATTGAAAATGTCATTGCAATTCCGACTTTTGCCCCTTGTTGCAGCGTTCCGAATGAACCAATTGAAAAACCAAGAGAAACGCCGAACAATCCGCTGAGAATTGCAGAAAGATAAATCAATCCAATATTTCCGACAAACTGCACCTTTAATACAAATACCAAATAGGTAACCGCAATGCTCATGCAGACGGTCTGCAAAATATAGCTGCCGACCAAGCACGCCAACTGACTCACTAATTTTGGCGTTGGAGAACAGCATTTTCGTGCTCCCAATGCGGAAAGATTCCCCTGTCCATTGATGGCAATATGCATACCCGTTAAAGAGCCAAACATTGCCACCATCGCAAGCAGATTATAAAAATAGTTGGTGGTTGCATCCGGATTGCCGGAAGTCATAGAAATTTTTTGATTGCCCACTACAGTATCATTCAAAGCGGCAATCACTGCTTCCATTTTTTCCGGAGCGGTCTGCATCGTCTGCTGAATCACTGCCTTCTGAATCTGATATTGTTCAGCAAAGGATTTGATAATGGTTTGTTCCACGCCATTTTCTGAAAAACTGAGCGACAAGGTTTCTCCAGCGTAAAGAATGCCGTCCACTTTTTGTTCTTTTAGCAAGGATAATGCGGTCTGTTCATCGGTATAAGTCACCGCAAACAGCGGTTCTTTCTCGGATTCCAGATTGTCTAATACTGTATGCAAGACTGGCTGTTCCGTTGTTTCGACCACTGCCATGGGAATGGTCGAAAAGAGCGTTGTTTTTTCATAGATACTCCCGAATGCAATTTTGAAAAATGTTGCAAGGACGATGGGAAATAAAATCAACCAGAATAATACATCCTTTACCCGCAAGCCGCTCAACACTTCATATTTTAAATTATGCCAGAACATTGCTTTATCCCTCCTGATCCCGCAGTGCTTTTCCAGTAATCTCCAGAAAGACATCATTCAAAGTCGGTAGGGTCGTATAAACTCGGCCAATTGCAATTTGCTGCTCCTGCAAAATGTGCAGAACATCTACCAGATTATGCATACCGCCAGAACAGTAAACTTTTAATTCTTCCTGTTCATAAGTTGCCTGATAAATGTGTTCCAACGCCTTTATGGATTGCAAGATGCTTTCCGGCAGCAGGGGGACTTCAATGGTAATCGTTTCGGTATTCTTGATGATCTGCTTGAGTTCTTCCTTTGTTCCCTCTGCGATTTTCTTTCCCTGATCCATAATTGCAATGCGTGTGCAAATCTGCTCAACTTCCTCCATATAATGCGAGGTGTAAATAATTGTCGCCCCGTTTGCGTTCAACTTTTGAATGCCCTCTAAAATTTGATTTCGGCTCTGTGGGTCAACCGCAACGGTTGGTTCGTCCAAAATAATCAGCTTTGGTTTGTGTGCAATGCCACAGGCGATGTTCAACCGCCGCAGCAACCCCCCAGAAAGCTTTTTTGGATAGAATTTCAGAAATTTTTCCAGTCCGGTAAAATGAACCGCATCCATGACATACTGTTTTCGAGTTGCCTTATCTCGAATATACAGCCCACAAAAATAATCGATGTTTTCATAGACGGTCAACTCCTGAAAAACTGCCACATTCTGCATAATCACACCAATTTGCCGCTTGATGTCGTATTGAACTGGTGACATTTCTTTTCCAAAAATCTCAATCTTGCCTTTGTCAAACGAAAGCAGAGAAAGCAGACAATTGATTGTCGTTGTTTTTCCAGAGCCGTTCGGCCCTAACAACCCAAAAATCTCCCCCTCGCGAATCTCCAATGAAAAATGATCCAGTGCAATGAGTTCCTTGTATCGCTTGACCAGATTGTCAATTTTTACAACAACTTGTTCCATATTTATCCCTCCGAATGGCTGTGAATGGTTTACTATCTTATTATAGAACCAATCCAACAAAAAAGGAAGTGTCAAATGTCATCAGTTTTGATGACAAATGTCACTTCCTTTTCAAAGGCATCTCAAATAGGATTATTCTTCCACCTGTGCAGCCAAATCGTTCAGCACTTCTCCGGCAACAATCAGCCCTACAACAGACGGAACAAACGCAGTTGAACCCGGAATATCTCTCCGAACGGTACATTTCCGAACCGTTCCCGGCGGGCAAACGCACTGTGTCCGGCAAGAATTTTCCGAATCATCCAATGGGCGGCGAGGCTGTTCTTCGGAATAAACGACTTTTAAGCTTTTAATGCCACGTTTCCGCAAAGCATTCCGCATGACTCTTGCCAGCGGACACATTTTTGTTTCATAGATGTCTGCAACCCGAAAAGCTGTTGGGTCTAACTTGTTTCCAGCTCCCATTGCAGAAATCACTGGAACACCTGCATTTTTTGCTTGCTGAATGATTTCCAGCTTTCCGGTTACGGTATCAATTGCATCAATGACATAGTCATACTGCCGAAAATCAAACTGGTCAGCCGTTTCCGGCAAATAAAAACACTTATGCCGATGTACCACCGTTGACGGGCAAATGTCTTGAATCCGTTCCGCAGCAGCATCTACTTTATACTTGCCGACGGTGCTCCGCAGGGCAAACAGCTGCCGGTTCAGGTTCGTAATACAAACTTTATCATCATCAATCAAATCCAGCGTACCAATACCGCTGCGTGCCAACGCCTCCACGGCATATCCGCCAACGCCGCCAATGCCAAACACAGCAACCCGGCTCTTTTGAAAATGCTCCATGACAGCTTTCCCATAAAGCAATTCTGTTCTCGAAAATTGATTTAACAAGGGTGGAATCCTCCTCCGATTAACGGGATTTTCTTTGATTATAGCATATTTTTTTGGAACTTGCAAGGATTTTATCCGACAAAAAACGGGCAGGGTTGCAGTTCCCTGCTCGTTTTTCTCATAAACATCGCTAACTTACAGCAATCCTTCCTGTTCCAATGCCTGCTGCAAATCTGCAATAATATCTTCTGCATCTTCAATGCCGACACTGAACCGGAAAAATCCATCATGAAAGGCTTCCGGATAAAGATACTGCCGCTCGTCATTTTCGCCCAAAAAGACAATCAAACTTTCATCATGTCCCAGAGAAACTGCCGAGGTAATCACGTTCAAGTGACTGACAAAACGGTTATGGGTGTCATGGTCTGCTTTCAATCCAAACGATAAAACGCCGCCATATCCGGGTTGCATCTGCTTTTTTGCAATTTCATGACCGGGGTCATCTTCCAATCCCGGATAGGCAACAAACCGCACACCCGGAACGGTTTTCAAGTAGTTCGCCACTTTCATTGCATTTTCGTTGTGCTGTTTCATTCGCAGCGGCAGCGTTACAGAACCACGCATAATCAACCATGCATTGAATGGGCTGATGGTTGCCCCTAGATTGACTTGTGACTGTGCACGAATCAAATCCAAATATTCTTTCTTGCCGATGATTGCTCCGCCCATCGCATCGCCGTGTCCATTGATGTATTTGGTTAAGCTCTCAATGGTGAAATCTGCTCCCAGTTCGATCGGTCGCTGGTTATACGGAGAAGCAAATGTATTATCTACTGACAATAAAATGCCGTGTTCATGGGCAATTTCTGCAATCGCACGAATATCGGAAACTGTCAGGGTTGGATTTCCCGGCGTTTCAATATGAATCAGTTTCGTATTTGGACGAATCGCCTTGCGAATCGCATCCAAATCAGAAGTATCCACAATGGTGGTTTCCACCTGAAATTTGTTGTTGAACAGTTCGTTCAGCAGCCGATAAACGGCGATATAAGTGACACTGGAAAAAATAACATGGTCACCGCTTTGCAGCAGAGCAAAAAATAATCCGGACAGGGCAGCAACACCGCTTGCCAATACCATGCAATCTTCTCCGCTCTCTAACGATGCAAGCTTTTCCTGCAAGTATTGCTGGTTTGAGCCACCGTTTCTGGTATACAAATTCTTTCCGGCACTGCTCCAGTTTAAATCGCTTGGGTCATATGGCAATTCATAGCTATTTGCCATGGTAATCGGGCGTTTAATTGCTCCGGTTTCTGCATCCACATCATTTCCGGTGTGTACTGCCCGTGTCTGAAAGCCATATTCTGTGCCATAAGTTCGCTTTCCCATTTTCTTCACCGCTCCTCTGTTTTTTGCAGAAATTGCCATGCGGATTCGCATGGCAATTCTTGTTTCTGTTCCATGGTTGGTTTGCTTCCTTATTGTGGGAAAATAACCTTTCTGTAAGTATCAAACCGCACCCATTTTGCAAAGAACGCTGTCTGGTCAGCTTCATTGGTTGCAGCATATTCCTGTAAGAACTGCTGTACCTTTTCATTAGAATCCGCCAATACGGCAAAACCTCTGCCGTTGATAACCGGAACATGGTCATAAACATAATCTGCTGCCGGCAAAATGGCAGTGATTTTCTTATCCCGTACCCGTACAGCAACCTGATCCCGCAAAACGATAATATCAAAGCTATCCGGATACTGGTAACTTTCTCCGCTAACCGGAATTTCATCGCCGATGGTATAAGTCCGGTTGACTGGCTGATATTTCAAGACATTCAAGCTGCTGGTATCATAATAGAATTCTTCAAAGATATCGCCTCTTGCAGTCAAATCATTCAGACGGAAGGATGCCTTTTCTGTACCGTTTGTCACCTTTTCTGTAACTGCTTCTACAACACCGCATGCAGAAGTCATATTGGTTACACGGTCAATCAGAATCAGTTCGCCCAGTGTCTTATGCTTTGCGAACAAATCTACAACAATGCCTTCTGTCAGCAACAGTTCGCAGACGGCAATTTCATTCTTATGTAAAGAATCCTTTGTAACGTGTTCGCCTGTATTGACATCAATTGCATATTGAACGTGTGTCAGAATGCCCGGAATGGTCTTTGTACCCAGCTTTACCAGATAGTCCTTTCCGATTGCCAAATCTTCGTCATCCATCCACAGGAGCGAAACTGTCAGCTTCTTATAAACGCCAATATCTGTATTTTTCACCAGTACGCAGCCACGGGAAACATCCACTTCCCGGTCTAAGGTAATGGTAACTGGCTGTCCCTGCTTTGCGGAAGTTGCTTCTTTGTCTGTCACGAGAATGCCCTTAACGGTTGCAGTTTCATTGCTCGGCAAGGTGGTAATGGCATCGCCTACAGAAATGCTGCCAGATTCAATTTGTCCCTGGAATCCACGGAATGTATGGTCTGGACGGCAAACACGCTGCACTGGCATATAGAAACCTTCTTCGGTATCCGATGCAATGTCAACAGTTTCCAGATATTCCAGCAGCGGCTTTCCGGTATACCACGGAATGTTTTCTGAATGGGTGGTAACATTGTCGCCCTCTGTTGCAGAAAGCGGAATAATCGTAATGTTTTCCAGTCCCAATTCCTGCTTCAGGGCATCAATCTGTGCAACGATTTCGTTGAAACGAGATTCGCTATATTTTACCAAGTCCATCTTGTTTACAGCAAAGACAAAGTACCGAATGCCCATCAGTTTGCAGATTCTTGCATGACGTCTGGTCTGTACCAAAACGCCCTGAGAAGCGTCAATCAAAATAACTGCCAAATCCGCAAACGATGCACCAACTGCCATGTTTCTGGTATATTCTTCATGACCAGGGGTGTCTGCAACGATAAAGCTGCGGTTATCAGTTGTAAAATACCGATATGCAACGTCAATCGTAATACCCTGTTCCCGTTCTGCCATCAAGCCATCCAGCAACAGTGAATAGTCAATCTTACCGCTCCGGCTGCCAACCTTGCTGTCCAGTTCCAGAGCTTTTTCCTGGTCTGCATACAGCAGCTTTGCATCATAGAGAATATGTCCGATCAGCGTGGACTTTCCATCGTCTACACTGCCGCAAGTGATAAATTTCAATAAGCCTTTCATTAAAAATATCCCTCCCGCTTTCTGCGTTCCATGCTGCCGGCTGCTTCGTTGTCAATGACTCTGGAGGTTCGTTCGGAAGATACAGAGCTTAACGTTTCTTCAATGATTTCATCCAGTGTGGTTGCAGTCGACTCAATGCCACCTGTCAGCGGATAGCAGCCCAATGTCCGGAACCGTACCGACTTCATCTGCGGAACTTCACCGTCTTTCAACGGGAACCGGTCATCGTCTACCATAATCAAATTTCCGTCCCGTTCTACGACTGGACGTTCTGCTGCAAAGTACAGCGGTACAATTTCAATCTTTTCCCGCTGGATATACTGCCAGATATCTTTTTCTGTCCAGTTGGAAATCGGGAATACCCGAATGCTTTCGCCCTTCTTGATCTTGGTATTATAGAGCTTCCACATTTCCGGACGCTGGTTCTTCGGGTCCCATGCCTGTGCTTCGTTCCGGAAAGAGAAAATCCGTTCCTTTGCACGGGACTTTTCTTCATCTCGTCTGCCGCCGCCAAATGCTGCGGTAAACCCATATTTTGCAAGTGCCTGCTTCAATGCCTGCGTCTTCATAATATCGGTATAAGCAGAGCCGTGGTCAAACGGGTTGATGCCCTGCTTGACACCGTCCTGATTGATGTATTCTAGCATTTCAATGCCCTTTTCCTTGGCAATCCGGTCACGAAATGCAATCATTTCCTTGAACTTCCAAGTGGTGTTGACATGTAAAAACGGGAACGGCGGCTTTTCCGGATAGAATGCTTTCATGGCAAGATGCAGCATTACAGAACTGTCCTTACCGATGGAATACAGCATAACTGGCTTTTCACATTCTGCGGCAACCTCTCGAATAATATAAATCGCTTCCGCCTCTAATTCATCCAGATGCGAAAATTCGCTCATATGACTTCCCTCCTATTTAATATTGATTCGATTCTTTTTGATTTACACGGATTTCTGTGGTCGTACCGTCTGTGCGTTCCACAATCCAGCGTAAAATATCGCCTTCTTTTTCAGTATGTACCAAACTGCCCATACCGCCCATATCTGCCCCCAGATAAAACCGAATAGCATGCACGGGGCATTCTTTCAGGCAAGACGTACATCCCCAACAATCCTTGGGGTATTTGATAAATGCTTTCCGGTCTGCATTCAGGTGAATCAGGGTACCCGGACAAACGTCATGACATTTCCCGCATCCAATGCAGGCATTTTGATTAATGGCAATGCTCATAGGTTTGTCCTCCTTCCACCAAATCCCGGAAAATGATTTTCAATTCGCCGTTTTCCAATTTGGAATTGACGTATTTTCTCCAATGCACATCGTCTTTTTCCGGATAATCCAGATTTTCTGCGAAGCTGTGCCAGCGAGTTTCCTGCCGAGCCTTTAAGTGTGCAATCACACTCCGACAGACAACCAGCCGTTCCAGCAGTTCATAGATATACATCAGTTCCTGAAAATCATCTGCGTGCAGCTGTTCAGAAAGCTGCATCAGCTGTACAATCTTTTCATCTGCAATCTTCAATTGCTTCTCATTGAACCGATAATTTGTTTTAATGCCGCCTGCATAGGCATCCATCACCGTCTGCATCGCTTCTTCCAGCTGTTCTGTTGTAAAGCGAGAACCGCTCTGCGTCAGGAATCGCTGTACTTCTTCAGCATGTTCGGTCACAGAAGATTCTGCAATGGGAGCAGCGGTATGCTGCTTTAAAAATTCCAGTGCAGAGCATGCTGCAATTTCGCCCTCTGCCAATGCACCTGTTACATATTTCTGTGGGCATCCGCCGGCGACATCTCCAGCTGCAAACAAACCCGTAACGGTCGTTGCCCGATGGGTATCCACCCAGTAACCGCTTGCTGTGTGTCCGCCGACAATATATGGCTCTGTTCCTTCGATTTCCACATTCTGCTGAGATGGATTCTTTCCGCTCTCAATCCACTTCAACGTCTGAGAAGGTGCCATATTCAGATAGGCTTTCAGCAAGGATTCATCCTGTTCTGGTGTAATCCCCTCTGTCCGCAAATAACATGGGCCTCTGCCTTCCACATTCTCATTTACTGTTCCATAGACCCGTTCGGAAGTTGTCAGACCATACTTGGTTTCATAAACTTCGCCATGAGAATTGATTTGCTTTGCACCGACACCTTGTGCCAGTGTTCCAGTTGGTGCAATGGTATCTTTACAACGCAGGGCAATAAACCGCATTTCAAAGGTGGTCATTTCTGCCCCTGCACGAATGCCCATTGCATAACCTGCTCCGGTATTAAACGGCGGATACCACATTTTGTGACGAGAAAATCCCGGATTATTCGGCTTATATAAGCCAGCTGCTCCACCAGTCGCAATCAAAACTGCATTGGCTTCGATGACATAAAACGTATCATTTTCAATGCCGATTCCAAATGCTCCGCAAATGCGATTGTCCTTGACCGCAAAATCAACAATATTGACCCGATTCAAAACCGTGGTATTGGGCAGAGCAGAAACTGCATCTGCCAAAATCGGCTTAATATTTTCCCCGTTGATTTTTAAGTTTCGGTTGCCACGGGTGACATAGTTTCCGTCTGCATCTTTCAGCAGAACCAGCCCCAAATCTTCCAGCTTTGCGGTTACGGCATTCAGCCGCTCCGACATGGTCAGCAGCAAATCTTCCCGTACAATTCCGTCTGCATCTTTCTTTGCATAGTCCACATAATCCTGTGGCACTCTGCCCTTTGTGATATAGGCATTTAACGCATTCACGCCAGCTGCGAGGCAGCCGCTGCGTTTAATGTGTGCCTTTTCACAAATCAAAACAGAAACAGCAGCGTTTTGTTCTGCAATGGTCAATGCTGCATAGCAGCCAGCTGTACCTCCGCCAATCACCAGGACATCTGTTTGCAATCGTTCTGTTTTCACGGTATCACCCATTTCCTTTTCTGAAATACTGTTCAATCGACTGCACGCAGTTTGCACCGTCTGCAACCGCTGTTACAACCTGCCGCAGCGGTGTTGTCCGCACATCTCCAGCGGCAAACACACCCGGTGTTGAAGTAACGCCGGTTTCGTCTGCGAGGATATAGCCGCTCTCATCCAACTTGCACAGATTTCCAAGAAAATCTGTATTTGGAATTGATCCGATTGCAACAAAGACACCATCCACCGGCAGCGTTTTCGATGTTCCGTTTTGCAGCAGTTCCAAATGATCTACTCGCTTTTCTCCCAGAACAGCAGTCGGTACGGCATCCAATACCAGTTCGATTGCTGCATTCTGCTGAACAGCGGTCTGCAATGCCTGATTTGCACGAAATTCCTGCCGACGATGCACCAGATATACTTTCTTTGCCATTCTGGAAAGATACATGGCATCGCCCAGTGCAGTATCTCCGCCACCAATCACTGCAACGGTTTTATCTTTATAGAATGCTCCGTCACACGTTGCACAGTAAGAAACGCCTTGCAGTGTTCCGCCCGGCACATCCAATCTGCGGTAAGATGTTCCGGAAGCACAGAGAATCGTACGGCTTTGCAGTGGTTCTCCCTCTTTACAGAAAACAGTAAAGCCCTCTGCGGTTTGTTTGATGTGGTCTACTTCCACATTTTCAAACTTTGCACCCAACTGCTCTGCGTGTTCCCGGAATTTTTCGCCCAGCATATAGCCATCGATGCCCGGAAGCCCCGGATAATTATCTACCTGTTCGCTGACTGCAATCTGTCCGCTGCCCAGATAATCTTTTTCCAGTACCACTGCCGTCAATTGTGCCCGACTGGCATAGATGGCAGCGGTTAAACCAGCAGGTCCACTGCCGATGATGATGATGTCATACATAATTGTTTACTCCTCAATAACCAGCGGTTCTTTCTCCGCATCATCGCCCTCAATATGGAACGAATTGAGTACTGGCTGTTCCAATTCCATCAGAGAAAGAATCATATAACTTGCGGTTTTGTCGTATGCCAGCCGCTTGTCTTCCTGCGATGGACGGGATGGCGATTCCGGATGAGAATGCCAGTTGCCCAGTGGAACCAGACCGTTTGCACGCATATCCTTGATGGCTGCGAGCTGTTCCTTCGGGTCTAACGAGAAATGTTCGTTGGAATGGTCGATATTGGTGAGCAGATACACCTTTTGAATGTGCTTGTCTGCTCCATCCTTGACACCTGCAATCAAACCGCACGCTTCATTCGGCAGTTCTTTCTTTGCATGTGCCAGAATTTTTTCAAAATCTGCTTTTTTCAGTGTAATCATAATCCTACCCCATCACATTCAGCCTGTTCGTAGTCAATTAACTTGGTGATTGTCGGGTGCTTTCCGCAAACCGGGCAATTATCCGTGTTATGCGGCAGCTTTACCTTCCGGAAATCCATGGTCAGTGCATCGTAAGTCAGCAGCGAACCAGTCAGCAAATCGCCAACGCCAACAATGTACTTGATGGCTTCCATTGCCTGTAAGCTGCCAATGACACCGCCCATTGCACCAACAACGCCAGCCTGCTTGCAGGTCGGAACAGCATCCTTCGGAGGCGGATTTTTGAAAACGCAACGATAGCAAGGACCTTCTCCCGGTACATAAGTCATCAGCTGACCCTTAAACCGAATGATTCCGGCATGAGAGAACGGCTTCTTTGCCATTACGCAAGCGTCATTGATCAAGAACTTTGCTGGGAAGTTGTCTGTTCCATCAATGATGAAATCATAGTCCTGAATCAGTTCCATGATATTTTCACTGGTAACGAATGTGTGGTATGTAATGACCTTAACATCCGGATTCATGGCTTCCATGGTTTCCTTTGCAGATTCTACCTTCGGCTTTCCAACATCTTTGGTTGCGTGGATGATTTGCCGCTGCAGGTTGGACAGATCCACTTCATCTGCATCGGCAATGCCGATCGTACCAACGCCAGCAGCTGCCAGATACATCGCAACCGGTGCACCCAGTCCGCCAGCACCGATAATCAGAACTTTCGCATTCAGGAGCTTCTTCTGTCCCTTTACGCCAATTTCTTTTAAGATAATATGACGGGAATACCGCTCTAACTGTTCATTTGTAAATGCCATTACTGACCGCCTCCCATGAAATACAGAAATTCAACATTGTCGCCGTCTTTCAGAACGGTGGTTTCAAATGTTCCGCTTTCTACAAAGTCATCATTGATGGTCACGGTAACATACTGCGGGGTTTCTACCTTTTCCTGTTCAATCAGCTGTGCAACGGTCAAACCGTCTGCAACTTCCTTTGTAACGCCTGCAACTGTAATTTTCATGATAACATAACTCCTTATGAATTTATTTTTTCAGAGAATCAATGACTTCTGTCAATTCTGCTTTTTTTACCAAACCTCTCAGACGGGCAACTTCTGCACCGTTCTGGAAAAAGACGAGGGTCGGGGCTGCCTGTACGGCATACTGTTCTGCCAGTTCTGCATCAAAGTTGATGTTGACTTTTACCACTTTCAGTCCATCTGGGTCAGCAGCTGCCACTTCTGAGAGCAGCGGTGCAATCCGCTTGCATGGAACGCAACTGTCAGAATAAAAATCCACCAGAACCAATCCCTCTGCCTGCAATACTTCTGTGGCAAAGGTTTCCGCATTTACACGAACTGCCATTTAATCACCAACCTTCTTGACGATCAGGTTATAAGTACCGTCTTCGTTGTCGATCAGCTTCAGAATCTTGTGACCTTCTTCTTTGATGCTTCTCGGTACATTCTGTACCGGTTCGCCGTCGTTCATCTTAATGGAAAGCACCTGACCATCGTCCAGTTCTTCCAGTGCAACTTTTGCCTTTACAAATGTAACGGGGCAAACGACATCGGTGATATCCACAGTATCGTCAATTACAAAATCAGCCATTTTTTACTACCTCCTGAATCAAATTTTCAAAGGATTCTCTGCCAACCCGATCCAAAGTGAACTTAAACCGTTCGCCTGGCTTTGCATGGTCTGCAAAGAATTGAATGGTTGCATCGCAAACTTTCAGCAATGTTTCCTTATCCGGCAGGAATGGAATAATTGCTTCGCCCTTGCTGATGCTGTTGCCGAACAATCCGCCAAAGGAAACGATATAACCATGTACCGTATCCCAAGCTTCGGTCGGACAGGCTTTATAACAACGTCCGCAGAAATTACACTTGCTTTCATCTACGGAAATCTTTCCATCTTCTAAGGTGATTGCATTGCTTCGGCATGCCTTTACGCAGACACCGCACTGAATGCAATCTTCTTTTCGCCAGCTGACTTGAATACCGCCCTTGATGCCAAGGTCATTTTCTTCGGACTTCAAGCAGTTGTTCTGGCAGCCAGTAATGCCGAACTTGAACTTATGCGGCAATTCTCTGGCAAAATACCGATCGTCCAGTTCCTTTGCCAGTGCATACGTATCAATACAGCCGCTCGGACAAATGGCTTCGCCCTGACAAGCGGTAATGGTTCGAACTCTCGGACCACAAACGCCCGGTTCGACACCGCCCTCGCTCAATGCTTTCTTTACTTCTTCAATCTGTTCCAACTTGACAAACGGAATTTCTACGCTCTGTCGAGAAGTCAGATGAACGTGTCCATCGCCAAATTTTTCAGCGACTTCTGCGATTTTTGCAAGCTGTGTTGCTGTTAAATTTCCACCTACAACACGCAAACGCAGGGAAAAATGATTTTTTTGTTTTTGCCGCATGAATCCGCCTTTTTTTAAGGTTGCGTAATCCACTGCCATAATTTTTTCACTCCTTGCTTTGATCTATCGCTTGTGCAAAATCAGCAATCAAGTCGTTAATATCTTCAATTCCGACGCTAATCCGAATGCTGTCGTCATAAACGCCTGCACTCGCTTTCTGCTGTTCGGAACTATGTGTATAAATCGTACTTGCCGGATGGATGACCAGCGTCCGTACATCCCCGATATTCGTTGCATTGACAGCATATTTCAGGGCATTGATGAGTTTGAATGCCTTTTCCTTGCTGCCTGCCCGTAAGGTCAAGATTGCACCGCCTTTTCCGCCGAACTGTGTCTGTACCAAATCATAGTACGGACTGCTCTTCAATGCCGGATAATTGACGGTTACATCATCCCGACTTTCCAGATATTCTGCCAGCTGCTTGGCGTTGCTACAGATGCGTTCCATCCGCAAGCCCAGCGTTTCCAGCCCAACCGTATTCATGAATGCATTCATCGGAGCTAAACAGCTGCCGAAGTTTCTCCAGATACCGTTCCGCAATTTTGCCAAATAAGCAAACTTGCCATATTTCTTATATTCTGCAAAGCCGTGATACCGTTCCGGATCCCAGCGGAAGTTCCCACTGTCAATGATGACACCGCTAATCGAGTTACCGCCACCATTGATATACTTGGAGGAAGAATGTACAATGACATCTGCACCAAAATCAAAGGTATGCAGCAGATATGGTGTTGCGGTCGTGCTGTCAATAATCAGCGGAACACCATGTTCATGAACCAAAGCGGATACTTTCTTTAAATCCACAACATCCAGCTTCGGGTTCCCAATCAATTCTGTAAAGACGACTTTTGTCTTTTCGTTGAGCAGTGGTGCAACGGCTTCCGCAGTCACACTCTCTACAAAATGCGTTGTAATGCCGAAAGCTTTCAGGTCGCCGAACAAATCAATCGTTCCGCCAAATAAGCCCGAACCGGCAATGACTTCATCGCCTGCTTCCAGAATGTTCAGCAATGCCATTGTGACAGCTGCCATCCCAGAAGAACAAGCCACTGCTCCGATGCCCTTTTCCATAGAAGCAACTCTTCGTTCAAAAGCATCTACGGTCGGATTGCTAATTCTGGTATATGCAAATCCAGCTGCTTTATTATTAAACACTTTTTCCAGCTGCTCTGCGGATGACTGTGCAAAGGCACTGACCTGATAAATCGGGGGAATGGTTGCACCATTCTGTGTGTCGCTGTCAAATTGCTGATGCAGCAATGCGGTATTAAATTCCATTGTACCACGCTCCAACTGGTCTTTCTTTTATTTTTCGTATATTTTTTACGATTCTTGATTAAATATAATACATCGGACCTTCTGTATCGGAAAGAAAGGTTCGATATTGTTCCATCATGTCAGAAATGGTAATGCTGTCACAAAATTTCCGAAGATAAGTGGTCATCGGATTCCAAAGCTGATGGCTCACGATTGTTTTCAAGGGTGTTTCGGATTCTTCCTGAAAATGAACATCTGCCAATACTGTTACATCCAACGCATCAATTACCGTTCGCAATGTGATTTCTTTCGCCGGACGGGTCAGTACATAACCGCCCTTGAAGCCTTTCGTGCTTCGCACCAGATTGGATTGCCGCAGCACCATGAGAATCTGTTCCAGATATTTCATTGAGAGATCCTGCCGACTGGAAATACTGCTGACCGTCACCGGTTTTCCCTCTGTTTGATGCATCGCAATATCCGTCAATGCTAAGATTCCGCATTCAACTCGAGTGGAAACTTTCACTCGACAGCACCTCCTTTCTAACGATGGAATATCAATGACTTATTCAGAAAACAAAGTGGTAGAATAATAACGGTCACCACTATCCGGCAACAGTGCCACGATGGTCTTGCCCTTATTTTCCGGACGCTTTGCCAGTTCCAACGCTGCCTGTAATGCAGCACCGGAAGAAATGCCGACCAAAATTCCTTCGTGCTTTGCCAGTTCCTTGGCGGTTGTAAATGCATCGTCATTCTGAATCTTAATGATTTCATCATAAACGCCAATGTTCAATGTCTTTGGAACGAATCCTGCTCCAATGCCCTGAATCTTATGCGGGCCTGGCTTTTCTCCGGAAAGAACAGCGGAGGTTTCCGGTTCTACAGCAACAATCTTTACATTCGGATTCTGTGATTTCAGATATTCTCCAACACCGGTAATGGTACCACCTGTACCAACACCAGCTACGAAATAATCGACCTTACCATCGGTATCTCTCCAGATTTCCGGGCCTGTTGTCTTGCGGTGTGCTTCTGGATTTGCTGGGTTTTCAAATTGTCCCGGAATGAAACTGTTCGGAATTTCTTCTGCAAGTTCCTTTGCCTTGGCAATCGCACCCTTCATACCCTTTGCACCTTCTGTCAGAACGATTTCTGCACCGTATGCTTTCAGGATGTTTCTCCGTTCCACGCTCATGGTTTCCGGCATTGTCAAAATTACCCGATAGCCCTTTGCTGCTGCAATGGCAGCCAGACCAATTCCGGTATTTCCAGAGGTCGGTTCAATGATTACAGAACCAATATGCAGCTTTCCGCTCTGTTCTGCATCTTCCAGCATGGATTTTGCAATCCGGTCTTTTACGCTGCCGGCTGGGTTCAGATATTCCAGCTTGATCAGCAGGGTTGCCTGCAAATCATGTGCCTGTTCCAGATTGACCGCTTCAACCAGCGGTGTGTTTCCAATCAGTTCAATTGTACCCTTATAAATGTTTGCCATGATAATACCCTCCATCAAGATTTTTGACTGTTTGCCAAATATTTTTTACAATGATTAAATAACAACGGAGTTTTCCTGCAACGACTGGTTCTCCAGCAAATACGCTTTATCCCCAACCGTTACAAAAATCCGATATAAGAACACATCCACGGTTTCGCCAACAAAAATGCGATTCTCTTCCAAATCACGCTTTGCCAGCAAAACAGTGTCATTCACTCGCACTCGCAATTCCATCTTATCGCCACGGAATGAAACATGTTCCACAACGCCCTTGGAAGCAGAACTCCGATATTTTTGTACTTCGTTTTTCTTTGTAATCTTTACGAATTCTGGACGTACAATTGCCTTTTCTGCTCCTTCGATTTTTTCAAAGGTGTGGAATGCCTGATAATCTTCGATAATAGAAGTCTGCCCAAAAAAGGAAGCGGTAAACGCTGTCTGCGGTTTTTGATAAACATCCAACGGCGTTCCCATCTGTTCGATTCTGCCCTTGTTGGTGATGATAATTTCATCCGCCACTTCAATGGCCTCATCTTGGTCGTGTGTGACAAAGATACTTGTTACACCCAACTGTTCAATCATTTCCTTGAGCCAGCTTCTCAGCTCCTGCCGTACCTTTGCGTCAATCGCTGCAAACGGTTCATCCAATAACAGCAACTGTGGATTCGGTGCTAACGCACGAGCAAATGCAACTCTCTGCCGCTGTCCACCGGATAACTGACTGGGATATCGTTTATCCAGTCCTTTTAATCCAATCAGTTCAATCAATTCTTTGACCCGCTTATCAATTGTCTTTTTATCGACTTTCTGGACTTTCAAGCCAAATGCGATGTTATCATAAACCGTCATATAGCGGAACAACGCATAGTTCTGAAAAACAAATCCAATGCCTCGCTTACTTGCCGGAACATCATTGACCACTTTACCGTCAATGATAATTTCGCCGCTATCCGGCTGTTCCAATCCAGCAATCATTCGCAGGATGGTGGTTTTTCCGCTGCCGCTTGGGCCAAGTAAACCAATCAGTTTCCCTTTTTCAATTCCAAAGCTGACATGATCAGAGGCTTTGTAGTTGTTAAAATGCTTGTTGATATCTTTTAATTCTACATACATATCATGATACCTTCTTTCCTCTGTATTCAATCACGCTTCGGATAATCAAAATTACAATTGCCATCAATACCAAAATCGAAGAAACTGCAAATGCCGGTACATACTGAAATTCATTGAACAAAATCTCTACGTGCAACGGTAAGGTGTTTGTCTTTCCTCTGAGGTGTCCAGACAAAACAGAAACCGCTCCAAATTCCCCCATTGCTCTTGCTGCACAAAGAACAACGCCATAAAGAAATGCCCATTTGATATGCGGAAATGTAACTCGACGAAAAATCGTCAAACCCTTTGCTCCCATCAGAGCCGCTGCTTCTTCTTCATCCGTTCCCTGCGATTCCAAAACCGGAATCAATTCTCTGGAGATGAACGGGAATGTAACAAAAATTGTTGCCAGCACAATGCCCGGAACAGCGAATACTACTTGAATACCAAGCTGCTGTAAGTACGGATACAGGAAACTTTGTCTGCCGAATGTCAAAACAAAAATCAAACCGGCAATGACTGGAGAAATGGTAACTGGTACATCAATTAAAGTTGTCAGCAGTTTCTTTCCTTTAAAATGGAACTTTGTAACTGCCCATGCGGCAAATACACCGAAAATCGTATTAATCAGCACCGCACAAATCGTTGCTTCCAATGTTAAGAAAATCGCCTTGATTGTGTAGCGGTCTGTAACTGCTTTCAGATAGGTTTCCCAGCCACTCCGCAACGCTTCTGAAATGACGGTAATCAGCGGCAGCAGCAACATGACAATCAGAAACAATGCACTGATGCCAATCAGCAACCATTTTACTACTTTTGAACCAACTGTTTCTTCATGCATGATTAAGAACCTCCTTTCAGCTTTTTACTGCTTCTTGCCTGCACCCAGTTGCTCAGGAACAGAATCAAGAATGCAACGATTAACATTACCAATGCAATTGCGGTTGCACTTGCATAGTCATATTCTTGCAACTCTGACATGATAATCAATGGTGTGATCTCTGTTTGAAACGGCTGATTGCCGGCAATAAATACGACGCTGCCGTATTCGCCAAGGCATCTGCCGAATGCCAAACCAAAACCGGTAATGACTGCCGGACGAATTTCCGGAAATACCACGCTCCAGAAAATCTTTGTTCGACTTGCTCCTAAAACGCCAGCCGCTTCTTCATAAGACGGGTCTAACTTTTCCAATACCGGCTGTACCGTTCGGACAACAAACGGAATTCCGATGAAAATCAATGCAAATGTAATACCAACTCTTGTATAAGCAATGTGAATGCCAAATCTTGCAAAGAACTTGCCAATCAAACCCGTGTCAGCCGTTAAAGAAGTCAATGCAATGCCGGCAACGGCGGTTGGTAATGCAAAAGGCAGCTCAATCATACCATCCAAAATGCGTTTCAGTGGGAATTTGTATCGCACCAGCACCCACGCTAAAATCACACCCATCACTGCATTGATTGCAGAGGCAATGAATGCAGTCAGCAGACTGACACGAAAGCTTGCCAGCACTCTCGGACGGGTCAGGGTTTCTATAATTTCTGACGGACTGAGCTGTGCCGTGTAAACGACAAGCGATGCCAGCGGAATCAGTACCACAATACTTAAAATTGTGAGCGTAACGCCCATGGAAATCCCGAATCCCGGAATCACTCTTTTGCTCTTTTGTTTCATAACGACTCCCTACTTTTTATTTCTCATAAATTTTATCAAAAATACCGCCATCGGCGAAATGGGTTTTTTGTGCTTCCTCCCAACCGCCAAAGTCCTGAATGGTAACTAAGTTGACATTCAAATCAAATACATCTGCATATTCTTTCAAGATGTCCGGATTGGAAGGACGGTAATAATTGTCGCCTGCAATTCTCTGTGCCTCATCGGAATAGAGGTAAGAAAGATACTCCGTTGCAACTTCTCTTGTTCCTTTCCGGTCAACAACATCATCTACTACAGCAACGGAAGGCTGTGCCAAAATACTAATGCTCGGTGTGACAATCTCATAATCATCTGGTGCATCCTTGATGGAAAGATACGCTTCATTTTCCCATGCCAGCAGGACATCACCCTGTCCATTTTCTACAAAGGTTGTCGTAGCACCTCTTGCACCGGAATCCAAAACCAATACATTCTGATAAAGCTTTTTCATGAAATCTTCTGTCTTTGCTTCATCATCGCCATATTCCTGTGTTGCATATGCCCAAGCGGCTAAGTAATTCCATCTTGCACCGCCGGAAGTTTTTGGATTCGGCGTAATGACACCAACGCCATCCTTTACTAAATCATCCCAATCCTGAATGTTTTTCGGATTACCCTTGCGTACCAGGAAAACAATCGTGGACGTATATGGTGCACTGTCATCATCGAATTCAGAAATCCATCCATCATCAATCAATCCGGCATCCTGAATCGCATCCACATCATATTCCAGTGCCAAGGTTACGACATCTGCCTCTAACCCGTTGGCAACTTCCAACGCCTGTTTTCCAGAACCGCCATGGGACTGTGTGACTTCCACATCCTGCCCAGTCTTTTCTTTCCAATGCTTTGCAAAGAGTTCATTGTAGGCGGTATACAATTCTCTGGTCGGGTCATACGATACATTTGTAATTTGTACTGTGTCCCCGTTGCTTGCAGAACCGCAACCGGTTGCCACCGATGCCAATAAAGCAGCGGATAAGGAAATGCCGATCACCTTTGTAATGGTTGTATGTTTCATAGAAAATAACCCTCTTTCTTCTTTTTTATGTTTTCTTTCGTTCTCATCAGAGGGTTAACATCGTGCCACCTCTCCGGCTACGCCAAACCATAAACCTTGCATATTCTGCAAACCTCCTTGCACATCTTCAATTCCTATCATTCCGATGTGTTTTGTATATTCGCTATTATACACCCCTTTTCTGGATTTGTCAATCCTTTTTCCGGTTTTCTCCCAAACGATTATAATTCCTATGGATTTACTAGGTTACATGGCAAAATTGCACAAAAAATCTGTTCTTTTCATCCGATTTCGGAAATTTTATGCCATAATTTGTAATTTATAGGCATGAAAAAGCCCCCATTCTCAAAAAGAACGAGGGCTTTTCTGGAAAAATTCTGTTATTTTCTCTTATAGGTTCATCTGATACATCCATTCCTGTGCAACTTCTCCGGTTTTCGGATAGGTTCGGCTGCCATTTGCATCTATACAATGCATACCGATTCGTTCCATCACACGGGCAGAGGCAGGGTTGCGAGCATCACAACAGGCGAACAATTCTGTATAGGGCAACTGTTCCTTGACCCACTGCACAATTGCAAGGGCTGCTTCTGTTGCATAGCCATAGCCTTGTGCATCCTTCCGCAAAATCCAGCCCAGCATTCCTTGCGTATCACCCATATATTCTACGGTAATCGTTCCAATTAGTGTATCTTCTTGCAGAATAGCAAACTCATACGCTTCTGGGCATTGTTCCGTCCAAGCCTGTTCTGCATGCTGAAGAAAAGTTTTGGTTTCAGATTCTGTTTCCTGCGGATAAAACAGCATATATCGAGTCAATTCTGCATCGGCTGCAAACTGTCGAAATGCGGAAAAGTCATTTGTTGTCAATGGTCGCAAAACCAATCGTTCTGTCTGTATTACTGGCATGTCATCTGCTCCTTTAATAGATTTTTGAAAAATAATTGCAAATGCTGCTGTGCATCTGCAAAGATAGCCGGACAAATTTCCGGAAAAGCTTCTCTTCCAAATGTCCGATGGTCAATATAATACGCATAGCTCAACTCAATCTGAGCCGCTTCTATTTGCGTATCTGCTCCATAGTGCTTTGTGAGGTAGCCACCTGCAAAGGGTTGATTTTCTGCAATCCGCAATCCTTCCTGCTCCAATAAAGTTTGTAAAGTTGTAGAATAGACTGCCGAACAAGTCTGCCCGAATTGTGTTCCAATAATCGCATCGCTGCCAGTATTCATCCCATAGCTATGCAAATCCAAGAAATAAACTTTAGAAAACCGCTGTTTCTTTTCCGCTAATAATTGCTTCAACGCCTGATGATAGGCATCATAATAGCAGCGTTTCCGCTCCAAACGCACAACTTCTGTCAACGGTGCTGCATACATTGGTTCTCCGCTGGTTGTCGTTTCATAAATACAATTGGTCGTATAAGCATCTCCGATTTTCTGAAATGGCGGACGGTTCGGGTCAATCACATATCGAGATATTGGATTGACCAACACAGTTACACCCCATTCCACTAAAAATGCATAGAGTTGTGGCAAATACCAATCCATATTAGATAGGACTACATCGGGCAAAAGCGTTTCCTGCATCTCCCTTGTCAATTGTGTTCCGCTATGCGGTATAGAAACCACAAGCGGAAACGAATGATTTTCGGAATGATAGATGGTATATGGTTTTAAATTTGTTTCTTGTATCATATCGTTTTCCTTTTCTAAATGCTATTCTCATTATAACAAATCCAATTTTTTGTGTCAAGTATAGAAAAAAACAAACAGCAGAACGATTTTTCACGCTCTGCTGTTTGTTTGAAGGGGGTTTTTTATGAGAACTGCCGCTAATATTCGGCAAGGAGTTTTTTGTCCGTTTCTGCAACACGGAAACGGTAAGGTGGCGGATGCTTCCGCAATTCAGATTGGATTATAATCTCTTTCTGTGATTCTTATGATAATCTAGAAATGTGACAAATAGGTGTACAAATTCCGTATAGTTGCAGAAAATCCGATGAAAGCCAATTTCTTTTCCAACGCCATTGTTTTTATGAAAGCTTGGTGAAAGGTAGTTGTTCTATTTGTGATAAATGACGGTAAATTATGTAAAATTCATCTTTTTTCTTGACAAGTTGCACAAACATCGCTATAATAAAGGCAGAAGTTTCCCCCATCTCAAAGAAAGGAGCGGTTTTCTCATGAAATCCCAAAAGAAATGGATTGCAGCAATGTGCAGCATTCTACTCAGCAGTTCGATGCTGACACCAGCCGCCTTTGCAGTGGAAGTGCAGAGCAACGAAGAAATGATTTACACGTTTCTAACCGAGGAATTACAGCTGAACGCAGCCGTCGCCAGCGGCATCTTGGCAAATCTCTATCAGGAAAGCGGATTTGAACCAACTGCCTCTTGCATCGACTCCAATCACCAAATCAGCTATGGTATTTGTCAGTGGAATGGTGCTCGTTATGCAGATTTACAAGCGTTTTGCAGTGAAAATGGTTATGCGTATGATTCGCTGGACGGACAGCTTGCCTATCTGGAAAACGATTTGCTGACTACATACGCACCCTATTATTATGATACACTGTTGAACGACTTTGAAAATTCGGAAGACGGTGCATATGAAGCAGCTTATTCTTGGGCAGCCATCTATGAAGTTTGCAGTACGCTGTATCGTTCTGGGCGGGCGGAGTTGGCGAGAGATGTATTTTTCCCGTCTTATGAATCCTATCTCCCACCGGAAGAATCTCCCTCTGATGTTGGCTCTGATTTCTATACCACCCTGCAAGTTGGAGATGACTCCAAAACGCTTTCTATGACCGCAGAGAAACAGGTACAGTTTCAGACAGAATCCACGCCGACACAGTGGCACGTTTCCAAACAGGACGATGGCAGCTATTTTCTCATGCAGTCAGAAGGACGATACTATTTAAATGGGCAAACGGACTTGCTGACAGTATCGGAACAGCCGAGCAGCTGGTGGATTTACCAAACCGAAAACGGCTATGTGCTGCAAGATGCTGAAACGGAACAGGTCTTGCAGGATTCACTTGCTTTGCAAGATACAGACATTGAAACAGGCACTGCATTTTCCATGCATCCCCTGCAAGCCCCAGCAACAGCTCCGCTAACTGTAAAAACAGATACAACACAGGCAACTTTCCAATGGACTGCTGCCGCTGACACGGACAGCTATTCCCTTACCATCTGGAATGGAACAGACTCTACACAAACCCCACTGCAAAATGACAACTGTCTGCAAGGAAGTTCTTTCCGGACAACACTTCCGGCTGGAACGTATACCGCTGTTCTGAAACAAATCAATGCAGCTGGTACAACCACTGGCGAACCGGTTACATTTACCATTACAGAACCAATTCTGAAAACCAAACGCAGCAAGACGGATGGTTTCCACTTTGACAAAGACAAGCAACTCCCATAAATATAAATCGGCATGGATTCAAACCATGCCGATTTTTTCTATTTCTATAAGATACCCTCTAATTTTAACAGGGCAATCTTATTTTGCAGACCGCCACCGTATCCAGTTAATGCTCCATTCGCTCCAATGACCCGATGACAGGGAACAATGATTCCAATCGGATTCCATCCAACTGCACCGCCGACTGCCTGTGCAGACATGCGAGAAATTCCCTTTTTCGCTGCAATCTGCTTCGCAATTGCACCATAAGTGGTTGTTTGACCATAGGGAATCGCTTTTAAACGTTCCATGACTTCCTGACGAAATGCGGTCAAGTGCAGCATCGTATAAGCTGGTGTAAAATCGGGCTGTTTGCCGGAAAAATAAAGGTCTAGCCAGCGTTCGGTTTCCTGAAAAATAGGCAGGTGCTGCCGGATTCCAATTGTGGTATGCTTCTTTTCATCCGGCGAACCAACAAACCAAAGCCCTGTTAAAACGGTTCCATCACTGCACATCCGCAAATCTTGAAAAGCATCCGGTGTATGGTAATCCCATTGTATCATTGCTATTTCATCCCCTTTGGTGCATGAAGCGGACAAGTGCCCTGTAATTCATAGTGGCAGTTGCAGCATTCATCTCCTGCTCCCAATGTTTTTGTTCGAGAAAATCCATTGCCCATATAGTGGGAAATCATAAAGTCTACAGAACAAATTCCTGGCAACATTCCTTCCACACCATATTTCTTTGCAATGGTGATAAATCCGCAGCGGTGAATATCAATTTCAAAGCTGTTGTCATCCAGATTCCGATAAGTAATCAGCCAGTCATTTTCTGGAAAATTTGGCTGATTTTGTCGTTGCAGATGCTGTTCTGCTTTTTTGCGGAATCCATTCAAATAACTTTTCCCAACTGCGTGCAGCAATGGCTTCGGAACAGTCAGCAACATTTTTTCATTCATTTTCCATAGGTTTCCTGAATGTATCGCTTACTCCGCATCATCGTCAAGTGATAAATAAACGCCTGCATGAAACTTTCCTTTCTTACTGCCACATTTGCTGGAAAAATTCAATTTCTTCCCCCAGTGCACCCTTGCAGAAAGCAATCTTTGCAGAAAATGCTGGATTTCCACCAATGGCAACAGTTTTTGGCTCTACTAAAATCGGATAACCGCCAGCCCGCACCGCTGCAACACATGCTTCTACATCTTTTACTGCAAAGGCAAAGTGCCGAATAACGCCTTGTCCCAGTTTTTCCGCTGTTTCATCCTGAAAAATCTCTACAATGCCTGCTCCCGTATCCAGCAAGATTCCTGTTTCCCATTCTGTCAAAACCGGAATCCGCAGCAATTCTGTATAAAATGCCCGTACTGCTGCATATTCTTCCGCATTGCTGCATTTCATAGAAACATGATGCATACCTTGTATCATATCTGTATTCCTCCTGTTTTCTCAAAAGTTATATGGTTTACCAGATATTCCAGCCGATTGCAATTAAGATAATCGGCAACAATACCAAAATCGTATTCCGGTGCATCTTTTTTCTGGCTCGTTTCCATTCTGCGGCGGACATGGCTTTGATTCTTGGTGTCCCCAACAGCGTCAGCATCACATCGGAAGCAATGTAAATAAAATATGCATTGATGATAAACAGATAGAATGCACCCAACAGCATCCGAAATTCTCCATTTGCAAGGGCATATCCACAAGTACAGAGTGGCGGCATCAGTGCAGTTGCAATTGCCACGCCGGGAATGATATTATTGGACTTGTCTTTTCTGGTCTGCCCGACAATTCCAGCAACACCGCCTGAAATCGCAATGATGACATCAAAGAAATTGGGATTGGTACGAGCTAGCAGCTGTTCTGTCGGCTCTTTGACTGGAGATAATAGGAAATAAATGGTTGCGGTTACAACACTCATTACAATCTGCACCGCAAACCCAAAGGAATGCCGCTTGATTAAATAGGCATCATTGGAAACTGTTCCGTAGGAAATTGCCAAAATGCTGCCCATCAGCGGAGAAATCAGCATTGCACCAATGATGACCGCAATCGAATTGGTATTCAGCCCCACAGATGCAATCAAAATCGCACAAATCATGACGACCATATTTGTTCCGGTAATTTTCCCACCGGATAAAATTCGATCTCGAATTTCCTCGTTTGAAGCAGCATCTTCCGTAATCGAGAACATCTTTTTCAAAATAGTTCTAAAATTTTCCCGTTCTTTGTCCATTTCATATCGGTTCACATAGAAACCTCCTTCTTTGATCAGATATTCCTAGAATACCACATTTTTCAACAAAAGTCAAACCGATGCCACTCCGATTATTTCTAAAAATTCACAAATACATGGATATTCATCACAATGATACGTGCCGTTTCTTTTCAAAAAAATTAGAAAAGGCTCTTGCTGTTTTTAGAAGAATGTAGTATAATAAAAAAAGCTTACTTTTATTATTTGTGCAATCTCACAAAAGGAGGGATTAGACCATGCAGCAAGTATGCAAATGCTGTGGCAGAACCATGGAGGTTTCCGAAACCGCCTATACCGCAACTTGCCATTTCTGCGGAAAACAACAGACACTTCCACCTTGCCACACCCCAAAACTGCGAAAACAATATGCACAAATCTATGCCCTGCGACAAAGCGGTGCGTTTTCTGCTGCAATCGAACAAATTGAACACCTGCTGCACCTCTATCCCGAAGAAAGTGAATGGTACTGGCAGCGGCTGCTCTGCCGATATGGCATGGTTTATCTTCCAGATATCGGAAAGAAAACATATTCCTTGCAATGCACCCAGCCACTGGACTGCCCCATTTCAGAAGATGCAGATTACTTGGCTGCCCTGCAATTTGCAAAACCGGAAACAGAACATTATTATGAAGCAGATGCCACGCTTTTAGAACAGGAACGGCTAGAAGAATGCCATCCCTCTGACCCGGAAAAAAATGCAGAATGGTTGTTAGAGAGCGGCTTTCAGAGCCTAGAGGCAGAACATTGGCAGCTGGCAACGGCTCAATTTGACTTATTATTGCAACGGCAACCGGAAAATGCAAATGCCCATCTTGGAAAAATGATGGCACAATTGCAAGTTCGCCGAGAAGAAGAACTGCTGAAAACCGGAAATGCCATGGAACAAACCGAACAATATGCAGAACTGATGCAGCATGCAGACCCAGCTTTTCGGGAAAAAATCTTGCAATACGAAAAGAAAGCCAAATATCAACAGGCAGTCTTGATGAAAGAAAAGGCAAACAGTGTAGAAGCGTTGCAAGCTGCTGTTGATTTACTGGAAACCATTCCGAATGACCCCGATGCAGAACGGCTGATTGTTGTTTGCAAACGGCAGATGCGGGAACGAATGCTGGCATATTCAGAAGTGCTCATTGGCTGCCACGCTGCGGAACATCTGATTCTATCCGGTGAAAGCGAAGAAAAACGAATCATTGTTGCAAAATATTATTATGATTCCGATACAGAAGAAGAGGAACAAGCTGCCGCTGCTGCGGAACGGCATGCAGCTCCATTGAAAATCATTGACTTACGAACCATATTATTATTGATTGCAGTTGTTGGATTGGCAGCTGCTCTTGTCATCGTATTATTCTTCCAAAAAGAAGCACCACAAGTGCAGCCAGAACGGCATACATACCCTGCCATTCCTAGCACTTCAACGCTGTTAGAAACAAATTCCTCGCATTCTGCTACAACAGAAACCAAGCAATCTGTCAAAGCCGATGCAAAGATAGAAAGCAATCCCATTGTTTCCCAGATAGAACCCACACAAGCATTATTTACTGCGGACGCAGATGCCATTGCCTGCGGAGAATATCGGTATGTTCTGTCAGAAGGAAACCTCTATCGAATTGAAGCAGTTGGTTCTAACAGCGGACAAGAAAAAATACTGGAACAAATTCAAGAAATCCTGCCAGACCAAGACGAACGACTGTTATATCTACAAGCCGGAACGGTCGGATTTTTACAGGCAAATGGTGATTTTGGCGATGCGATTTCCAATGACAACATCAAAAAACTGTTTTTATTGCCAACCAATGACCCGCAAACCAGTGTGTTCTTATTATCAGAAGATGGAATGCTTTCTGCTTTCCAATATATAGCAGAAACCAATCGTTATGAACCACATGTAATTTTCATGGATGCAGATGCTGTTACTGCACAGGTTTCCGGATGGGAAACCGTAGCAAATTTGGAAATCATCGACCATATTTTGATTGGAACGGATGAAAAAGGAACTCCGGTTCATGCCATTCCCCTGCAATTCTAATTGGTATCCCATCATTTTCAGCGAAAAACGAATAAAAAAATAAAAATCGCATAAAAACTTTCGATTTCTTCTTCATTTTGACTTTTTTCTTTCCGGATGACACAAATTCAGAAAATGCTTGACAAACTTCCGGATTTGCGGTATGATAAATGCATGAAATCAATCGTTTCTGAAACAAAGGCGTTTCGTTGGTACATTCTTTTCGTTATCGTCATAAAATACATTACGTGACGACAAAGAAAGGGAGCGTTCCCTGCGATCGTCTTTTTTATTTTAGGAGGTTATCTATCATGTCGAAAAATGTTGCGGAATACTTTGCGTGTGATGTCTTTAATGATGAAGTAATGAAAGCAAGACTGCCGAAGGCAGTTTATAAGGCACTGACCAAGACCAGAAAGCTGGGTGTGCCGCTGGATCCGACTTATGCTGATGTCGTTGCAAATGCATTGAAGGATTGGGCAATTGAACACGGTGCAACACACTATACCCATTGGTTCCAGCCAATGACCGGTTCTACTGCTGAAAAGCACGACTCCTTTATTACACCAACAGACAACGGCATGGTAATTATGAACTTCTCCGGTAAGGAACTCGTAAAGGGCGAACCGGATGCTTCTTCTTTCCCGTCCGGCGGTCTGCGTGCCACCAGTTCGGCAAGAGGCTATACGGCATGGGATCCGACTTCTTTCTGCTTTGTAAAGGAAGGTTCTCTGTACATCCCGACTGCATTCGTTTCTTATACAGGCGAAACATTGGATAAGAAAACACCGCTGCTGCGTTCTATGGATGTTCTGAGCGAACAGTCCATTCGGATTCTGCGGTTGTTCGGCAATACCACCGCTACCAAGGTTACTTCCACCGTTGGCCCAGAACAGGAATACTTCCTGATTGATAAGGCAATGTATGACAAGCGGGAAGACTTGATTATGACTGGCAGAACCTTGTTCGGTGCAATGCCGCCAAAGGGACAGGAACTGGATGATCAGTATTTTGCAAACCTGAAGCCGAGAATTCGGGATTACATGGCTGATTTGGACGAAAAGCTTTGGAAATTGGGCGTTTTCGCAACAACCAAGCACAATGAAGTCGCTCCGGCACAGCACGAAATGGCTCCGGTATTTTCTACCACAAATATTTCCACTGACCAGAACGAACTGGCAATGGAAGTTATGAAGAAGCTGGCAGTCAAGCATGGTTTGGTTTGCCTGCTGCATGAAAAGCCGTTTGAAGGCGTTAACGGTTCTGGTAAGCACAACAACTGGTCAATCGCTACCAACGATGGTCAGAACCTGTTGAATCCGGGCAGCACCCCAATGGAAAACTTGCAGTTCCTGACATTCCTCTGTGCAGTGATCAAGGGCGTGGATGAATATGCAGACCTGCTGAGAATCAGTGCAGCATCTGCCGCAAATGACCACAGACTGGGTGCAAATGAAGCACCGCCGGCAATCATCTCCATCTTTATGGGCGAAGAATTGCAGGGTGTTCTGGATGCTCTGGTATCCGGTGATACTTACACCAGCGAATCCATGACCTTTAAGATTGGCGTTGACGCTCTTCCGGACTTCCCGAAGGATTCCACCGACCGGAACAGAACTTCTCCGTTCGCTTTCACCGGCAACCGATTTGAATTTAGAATGGTTGGTTCTTCTGAAAACATTGCTTGCCCGAACCACATGCTGAATACCATCGTTGCAAGTGAACTTTCTGACATTGCAGACAAGATGGAAAAAGTTCCGGCTGACCAGTTTAAGGACGAACTGAAGAAGTTGCTGGCTGAAATCGTAAAGGAACACAAGCGGGTTATCTTCAATGGCGATGGCTATTCCGATGCATGGGTAGAAGAAGCTGCAAAGAGAGGTCTGCCGAACTACAAGACCACTGCTGACTGCGTACCGCATTATGCAGATGAAAAGAATGTCAAGCTGTTTGAAAAGTTTGGCATCTTCTCCAAGGCTGAAATCGAAGCAAGAGTTGAAATTCTGCTGGAATCTTACTCCAAGACCATCAACATCGAAGCTCTAACCATGATTGACATGGCAAAGAAGAAGTACATTCCGGCTTGCTTGGCTTACTCCAAGGAACTGGCTGATGCAATTGCTGTAAAGAAGAGCATTGATGTTTGCACTTGCGTAGAAAAGGATCTGGTTAAGAAGGTAACAGAAGAAACCGAAAAGGCTTATGATGCCGTTCAGAAGCTGGAAGAGGTTACTGCTGTGGCAGCAGCAAAGACCTGCATGCAAGAAATGGCAAATGCTTATCGGGATACCGTTCTGCCAGTCATGGATGATCTGCGGAAGGCTGTGGATGCTCTGGAAGTACTCATGCCGTCTACCATGTGGCCAGTACCGGCATACAGCGAAATGATTTTCAATGTATAAAATATAACTTGTTACCATTTGGTAATACCTCATAAAATTTATAGAAGGGTCTGCTCGTTGGGTAGATCCTTCTTTTTTCTGAAAAAATCATGAAAATTGGTTGCAATCATACACTTTTTTTGTTATAATAAGAGAGATGGGTTCAAAAGCTACCATTCAAAATCAAAAAAGGAGAGAAAACTATGAAAAAAATTGCAAGTTTCACCATCAATCATGACTCTCTGACAAGAGGCATGTATGTTTCCCGTGTGGACGGCGATGTTGTAACATATGACATTCGCATGAAAACGCCAAACAATCCGGAAAATGATTACTTGGAAGACAATGCTTTGCATACATTTGAACATCTGTTTGCAACTTATGTTCGGAATACCCCTTATTCCGATGAGATTGTCTATGTTGGGCCAATGGGTTGCCGGACAGGATTTTATTTCCTGACCAGAGATACCCTTCCAAAGGAAACCGCCATTCGTCTGGTGCAGGAGACCATTTCCTATGTGTTGCAGTTCGAGGGAGAAATTCCGGGCAGCAAACGGCGGGAATGCGGCAATTATCTTGCCCACGACTTGGCAGGTGCAAAAAAAATTGCACAGGAAATTCAGCCGATTCTAAAAGACTGGACACCTGAGCAGATGACATATCCGGAGTAAAATAATCATGACAAAAACACTTTATTTTTCTAATGCGTGCAAAAAACTTGCACAGAAAAAACAAACCCTGCAACCATTTCTATGGACGCTATTTTCCCTGATTTTATTGGTTGGCAGTGCTTCTACCGTTCTCTATTACATCTTTGCTGTAGCAATCAATGAATTTCATTCCGACTGCACCGATACACTCTATTGGGCAGAAGCAGCGATGCAAGGAAACGGACTCATCAATCCCGATTTCACCTATGCAGCATTGATGCCTTTAGGTGGAAACCTCTTTATGCAAATTTGGATTCCGCTATTTGGTATTTCCATGAAAACACAAGCGTTCGGTATGGCGACTTTCTTCGTTACGTTTTATGTATTCCTCTGTCTGATGCTGCGAGAGATGCATTTTAGCTTGCGTGCAACTGCGGTTACAGTCAGTGTATTATTGCTGACGCTTTGTTCCAGTGTAAAACTGCGTGAAATCTTCTGGAATCACATCATCTATTACAGCATCGGAATTTTATTCCTTGTCATTGGACTATTCTTTGTCCTGCATATCCGAAACCTCAGCGAACGGCGGCAAACAAAATCTGTGAAAATTCAAACGGTAATTTTCTATGTGCTGCTGGCAGCAGACTTTATTGTTTGTTGTACCAACTCCACAACTTCCATCGCACTGTTCGCTCTGCCGATTCTCGGTGGCGTGTTCTGTGAACGGGTTTTGGATATTCGAACACCCTGGAAAAGCCGGAAAAGTGCTACTGCTCTGCTTACCTTGTTGATTTGTGCCATTGGTCTGTATCTTGGCATGAAACTGGGAGCACATATTGACGGCGATGTACAGGAAGGATATGCAAGTGCTTATTCAAGATTTTCCAATCCGGATACTTGGTGGGATCATGTAGAGGCTTTGCCACTTGCATTTTTACAGCTGTTGGGACTGAATGTTCAGGACAGCGACCTCCTCGCTTCCATTGAAGGAGTACGAGCAATTTTAACCATCTTCTATGCATTATTCCTTGCAATTGTTCCGATTATTGCACTTTGCTGCTACACAAAGATTGAAGAAGCCGGTGTACGGGTTTTAATCTGGGCACACTGGGTTGTAACTGCTTTTATTTTGGTTGGTTATCTGTGCGGTCTGCTGTCTGCCGGAATTTGGCGACTCTCTCCAATTGTCTGCACCTCTGTTCTTGTTTCTCTTGCCTTTTTGCGTTGGCTCTATCATAAGGTAGAAACTAGACGCTGGTGTGTGCTGCTCTGCCTTCCGTTGGCTTATCTGTGCTTGCACGATGTACATAAAGTCATTGAAATTCCAGTCAATGACTACAAGGAAAGCATTAACTACAAGCTTGGTGAATACCTGAAAGACCAGAATTTGACCTATGGTTATGCAAGTTTCTGGCATTCTCAGGCGATCACAGTTTTAGAAGACTCCGATGTAAAAATCCGGACTGTCAACTTTACAGATGATGAACGAGGCTTGGAAGCTGGTTTATATCAGAGTAATAAAAATTGGTTTGAAGATCAGCCGGAACAAGATCGGTATTTCCTGTTGATGCAGCAGGATGAAAAGGAAAAGATGGAACAGTCAACCAGTTCCATTCTCACACTCCCGCATGAAGAACAAACCTATGAAGGTTATACCATCTGGATTTTCGACGAAAACATTTTCTAAAAACAGAATCCCCCATTCCTGCACACCAGTAGGAATGGGGGATTTTTTGATTTTTATACTTGTGGCTGTTCTAAAAAATCAAATGCTTCCTTTAATGTCCGAACACCCACCAATTGAATCTGAAAGTTAGAGGATTGTAATCCACGCATAGACTGTTTCGGAATAATACAAGTTTGAAAGCCCATTCGCTCTGCCTCTAAGATTCGCTGTGTCAGGTTGGAAATACTCCGCACTTCTCCCCCTAACCCCAGTTCTCCAAATGCAGTGACATGTTCCGAAATGGATTTATCGGTCAAAGAAGAGTACAGGCAAAGTGCCACTGCCAAATCCCCCGATGGTTCATCCAATCGAAATCCACCGACCACATTCAGGTAAACATCCAGCGTTCCATAAAACAAACCGCAGCGTTTCTCTAAAATTGCCAATATAATAAACAGACGATTATAGTCAAATCCGTTGGCAGTTCTACGGGGGCTTGGCAAGCTGCTTTTTGTCACCAATACTTGTACTTCTGCCAGAATTGGACGAGAACCTTCCATGACACAAGTCACACATGTTCCGGAAACGTTCAGCGGTCTGCCCTCCAGCAGCATGGCAGATGGATTTGGCACTTCTTGCAATCCGGATTCCATCATTTCAAATACGCCGATTTCGTTGGTAGAACCAAAACGGTTCTTGACTGCACGCAGAATACGGTAGGAGAAATTTCGTTCGCCCTCAAAATACAACACCGTATCTACAATATGCTCCATGACCTTTGGCCCTGCAATCGCTCCATCTTTGTTGACATGCCCAACAATAAAAATCGGAATATCATGCTGCTTTGCAGTATGCATAAAGAGATTGGTGCATTCTCGTACCTGCGTCAAACTTCCTGGGCTGGAGGAAAGTTCTGTAATTTGCATGGTCTGAATGGAATCGATAATCACAATATCCGGCTCGCACGCTGCAATCGTATCACAAATACTCTGTGCGTCATTGTTTGCAAGCAAGTACAAGCTTTCTGTTGTGACGTGCAAGCGTTCTGCCCGCAGTTTAATTTGTTTTGTGGATTCTTCCCCAGAAACATATAGAATCGAATGAGAAGCTCCGAAAAACTCACAGATTTGCAGCAGCAACGTGCTTTTTCCAATGCCCGGTTCTCCGCCCAGCAGAACGATCGAACCTTTTACCAATCCGCCACCCAAAACACGATCGAGTTCTCCGATTCCAGTTCGATAACGAATATCTTCCTGTGTGTCAACTGCCTGTAGTTCCTGAATGAAGTTGGAAAGGTCTGCTTTCTTTCGAGAAGCTGGTGCATTTGCAGCTGCTGGCTGTATGGTTTCTTCTACTAAGCTGTTCCATGCTCCGCAAGATGGGCATTTTCCATTCCACTTTGGGCTTTCAAATCCGCATTGCTGACAGCGGAAAACGGTTTTTGATTTTGCCATGAAACACTCCTTTAAGCCTGATACTGATAAATTGCAATATTTTCAAAGCCATCCAGCAGATTGTCAATGTTCTTAAAGGCAATGGCAGTTCCCTTTGCAACACAGTTCATTGCATCTTTCGCAACAACACACCGCACCTTCAAGGTATGCTCGACCAGCTTCCGCAAGCCGCCCAGCATTGCACCACCACCAGCCATCAAAACGCCCTTCTCATAAATATCGCCCACCAATTCCGGCGGTGTTTCTTCCAGAACTGTTTTAATCGCTTCGATAATATCTGAAATTTCATCCTCAACCGCTTCAAAAATTTCAGTTTCACTGATTTCAATCTGTTCTGGCATACCGCTGACCAGATTTCTGCCCTTTATATACATTGTCACATCTTCCCGTGGGTCAAATAAATTTGTCAGCTGAATTTTTGCTCGTTCTGCCATATGTTCCCCGATGAGCAGCTTATACTTCGTCTGCACATAACGGATAATTGCCTGATCCAATGTATTTCCAGCAACTTTAATGGAATGTGATGTTACAATTCCGTTCATGGATACAATTGCAACGTCTGTTGTACCGCCGCCAATATCCACAATCATATTGCCTCTTGCTTTTCCGATATTGACACCTGCTCCGATTAACGCCGCAATCGGTTCATCAATCAGATATGCCTTTCGAGAACCAGCACTCATTGCCGCTTCTACAACTGCCCGTTTTTCTACATCGGTAATGAACGATGGAACACAAATGATAATTCTAGGTTTCAGCAGGCGTTTTCCAGTGACTCGCAGGATAAATTCCCGAATCATATATTGAGCCATTCGGTCATCTGAAATTACCCCGTTGGACAGCGGACGCACAACTGTGATATAGTCCGGTGTTTTTCCAATCATTTCATAAGCTGCCATCCCAACCGCCAAAACTTCCTTTGTCCGTAGATGATAAGCAATGGCGGACGGTTCTCTTAAAACAACCCCTTTTCTTCCCAAGGTAATCACGGTGTTTGCCGTTCCCAAATCAATCCCGATGTCTGTTGTTGCCATAAATTTGTTTCCCTTCCTTTTTGGTACACGCTGTTTTTCTGTTTTTTCTCATACTTTTATTTTTGCGGTTGTCGTTGCTGTTGCAACATAAACCCGTTCTGCTCCACATTGTTTCAGCAACGATGCACAGTAATTTGCCGTGCTTCCTGTTGTCAAAACATCATCACATAAAATGAAAATATAGCCTTTCAATGATTTCCCAGCTGATGCAAATTGCAAAACATTGGTACGCCGCTGTTCTGCATTCAATGTATGCTGCGGAATTCCGCCCGGCTTTTTCCAAAGCAAATCCGTACGAACCGGAATCTTTGTGACAAAAGAAATCGCATTTGCAATGCGTTCCGCCGGATTCTTTCCCCGTAAAATCCACTGATGCTGCTGCATCGGTACTGGAACAATGGCATCCGCCATCATCCAATCCGGTTTCTGCAGGATTCGTTCCCCTAATACTGTTCCCGTGTAGTTCGCAAAGTTTAAATTTTCTGCTTGTTTTAGCTGTAAAATGCCCTGTCTAGCTCGTCCTTCATAACGACTGACTGTCATTGCACCATCAAAGGCAAGTGATTCCGAACACATACAGTCATCGAATGGTTTTCCACATCCACTACATACAGTATCCGGATTCAATGCCGTTTCAATCTGACATGCCTCACAAATCCATGCATCCCATGCAATCACCTGATTTACAACAAGGGCAGCGATTCGGATACACAAGGTCAATCAGAAAGCGGTAACTGTTCCGGAGCAAATGTGTCTGTTTCATGCAATGTCCCCTCTGTCATCATATGCTTGAGGCAGGTGTAACGATGACACCGCCGATTATTATCTACCATCTGATAGATTTTCTGCTGTGAACCAATCAGAATCAGCAGTTTTTTGGAACGAGTGACGGCAGTATACAGCAAATTTCGATAATATAACTTCTCGAAGCCACCCAATAAGGGCAAAATCACCACTTCAAACTCACAGCCCTGACTTTTATGCACAGTAATGGCATAGGCAAGTTCCAATTGTTCCAGCTGGTCAAAACTGTAGACCGCCGTTCGTCCATCAAAACAAACAACCGCTTCCCCTGTCTTTTTCTGCAGCGTCAGAATCTTTCCAATGTCACCGTTGAAAATACCTGCTCCCGGTTCGCCATCTTTATGCCATTCCAAGTCATAGTTGTTGCGAATCTGCATGACCTTGTCCCCTTCTCGAAACGTATAGAGAACCGATTTATATTCCTGTTTTCCTCGGCTGGGCGGATTTAAAACCTCCTGCAAGCGACGATTCAATTCAATTACCCCTAATAACCCTTTTCGAGATGGCGTAATCACTTGAATATCATCCATTGGATGATAATGATAGGCATTCGGCAGCCGTGTTTTCACCAAATCCAAAATCAATTGCGTTGCATCTTCTGTTTTCAATCGCTGGAAAAAGAAAAAATCACTCTGCTTCTGCTGTAAATCCGGATAATTCCCCGTGATAATTTTATGGGCATTCGTGACAATGCAGCTTTGCTGAGCCTGCCGGAAAATCTGATTCAGAGCAACCACAGGAACTTGTCCGCTGTCAATCAAATCTTTCAGGACATTGCCAGCCCCTACCGATGGCAGCTGGTCACTATCGCCCACCATAATCAACTTGCAACTAAACCGCAATGCACGCAGCAAGCTTTCAAATAGCAACACGTCCACCATCGACATTTCATCTACAATCATTACATCACAAGTCAGCGGATTGGATTCATTGTGCCGGAATTTCGTTGCCCCTGCCATGTCAAATTCCACCTCTAACAAGCGGTGAATGGTCTTTGCTTCGTAGCCTGTTAAATCCGAAATTCGCTGTGCAGCTCGTCCAGTCGGAGCAGCCAACATGACTTGATAGCCTTGCTTTTCAAACAGAGAAATCATGCCATTCAGCGTGGTGGTTTTCCCTGTTCCAGGTCCACCTGTCAAAATCAACAGCCCACGGGATAATGCAGATAAAATTGCTTTTCGCTGCAATTCTGCATATTGAATGCCCTGTTCTGTTTCTTCTCGTTTGATTAAGTCCAGATAAATTTCTTGGTCTTCTGGTGCAGAGAAGTCCCGCAAAACGCCGATTCGGTCTGCAATATACTGTTCTGCCTCGTAATATGCTGGCAAATAGACAAATTCTCGTGTTTCTTTTTGATAGGAAACTAAATTTCCTTCTTTCTGTGCTGCCTGATAAGCTGCTAAAAATTCCGATTCTGAAACCTGTAAGTATTCACACACTTTCGGCTGTAACCGATCCAGCGGCAAACAAGTATAGCCGTTGTGCGTGTTATGCTCCAAAATATAACACGTTCCTGCTAAAATTCGCTGTTCTGCGTTTTTCGGAACTTTTAAATCATCCGCAAGAAGTTCTGCTTTTTCAAACGGCAATTCGATTCCCATTCCACACAGCAAATAGGGATTTGCCAGAATCATTTCTTTTGCACCGCTGCCATAGCACTGATAGGCTCGCATCGCATAACGAGAGCGAATGTTGTATTGTTGCAGAAACAGCATCAAGCTGCGTAATGCAAAAATTTTCTGTACTTCCTGTGCAATCGTTTCACATTTTTTCGGAGAAATGCCACGAATTTCCATCAGGCGAGTGGGCTGTTTCTCCATGATTTCCAATGTCTGACTGCCAAATGCGGTTACAATTTTCTTTGCCAGAGCCGAACCAATGCCCTTAATCACACCAGAAGAGAGATACCGCTGAATGTTGATGGCATCTTCCGGCAGCTTTCGTTCTACATACTGTGCCTGAAACTGTACGCCAAAGCGAACGTGATTGACATAAGTACCATCTACGGAAAGCTGTTCGCCCTCTTCCACATCGCCCAGCTCCCCAACAACCGTAATCAATGTTCCATTCGCATCCAAATCCAAAACGGTATAGCCGTTCTGTTCATTGCGATACAGCACTTGTTCAACCGTTCCTTCGATATGCAAAACGGTTTCCTGTTCCAACGGAACCCCTCCTCTCTCAATCGTTTTACGCTACCCTTTATTATACTATTTTTTCAGACAAATTGCAATCATTTTTCGATGGAAAACGACATTCCATTAAAATTTTCTGAAATTCCGAAAATGTTCCACATTGGAAACGGGTGTGGTCTTGGCAATACTGTCGAATTTCTTCTGATTGCAGTGTCGGTTCTTCCGGCAGCAGCAAAAAAATCTCTGCGGTTTGCAGGGAAACTTGCCACTGTAAATCCGAAAACAAATGATTCAACTCTGCTTTCCAGTCTGGACGCAACTCCAGTGCAGAAAGCAGCACATAGCAAGATGCTGGCTGCTTTTGCGTGTGCAGCTTTCGCTTGGTACAGATGCAGATTCCCTCAATTAGTGCCAGAATTGCAAGCAGAAACGCAATACCGAACAGTGTAGTCATAAAAATCGCCGCCTCTCACAGATTTTCGTTGCTATAATGTATGCAGCAGACAAGCAATTTTGATACAAAAAGAAAATCCACTTGACAATGGAAAAAATATCATTTATAATAAAAATGATACCTTCGTTTTTTGTAGAAACAAGAAACAAAACCAATTTTTTTAGGATAGGAAGAGATGATATGGGATTATTCTCCTGCTGCTTTTCGCAGTCGACCCCAAAAGTCGGAGCAGAGAGCAAACCAGCCATTCAAAAATTAAAACAATGGGAAACCACACATTTTCCAGCACCTCGGACAAGTGGATCGCAAAATCCAGCAATTCGATATCAAGTTTACCGAACCGAACAGGGATCATCCATTTCCTTGAAAAAGATGAAAGTCCCAGCAGCATCTTCTCAATCGCAAATGGAATTTATTTTCAGTAAAATCAAAACCATTACCAGTGGGATTGACCCTAATGAAGTTGCCTGTTGGATTTTTGATTATCGAACACAGATTTCCAATGAAATCCAGCGATTTTTAGAGAATCTCCAAAAATTAGAAAACCTGAATAAAACATTGCGAGAAGATTCCCTGTTTTTCGATATTGACCATGTATTTCAAGTGAAAGTGCGAAACCTTTATCATGAACTGTTGTTCTGTAAGTTTGAAAACCTCGGAAATGCTGCCTATTTTCAAAGTGTGCAATCTCATCTGATTGCTATTCGCAAAGACATGAACGATTTGAATACCAATTTTTTGGATTATATGCATGCCCTCACCAATACGGAACAGGAAGATACCACACAGGACTTGGAATTGATTCGGATGCAGGTACAAGCGATGGCAGAACTGGCACAAAAACAAATTCAAGACTCCTACAGAGGCATTGGTCAATAAAAAAGCGGCTATCTACACCAATATACCGTGTAGGCAGCCGCTTTTTGTATGATTATACAAATCTTTTAACTTTTCTGTTTTGCTTTCCACAATGGAATCATCCGGAAGATACAGTACAACACTGCCAAAACACCAATGATACCGCCAGCATAGCCAATATTTGCAATCGAAAGCTGATTGCAGACCGTTCCGCCCAGCCATGTTCCGCAGCCAATCCCCAAATTAAAAATACCAGAGAACAGGGACATTGCAACCGCTGAGGCTTCTTCTGGAACTGCCTTGATGGTTTCTGCTTGGAAGGCAACATTGAACGCTGTAACTGCCATCCCCCAAAGCACACAAACCAGAATTACCAGATACAGGCTGATAGATGCTACTCGCAAGCAAAGCAAGGCTACTGCAACACTGGCAATGATGAATCGAATGAATGCATACCGATGCTTATCATACAGCCGAGAGAACAAGAAACTGCCCAACAGACCAGCCGCACCAAACAGCGTCAACACAATGGTAATCCAGCTGTCTGCCAGATGTGCAACCTGCTTCAGGAATGGTTCAATATAGCTGTAACCGGTATAATAGGCACTTGCTACGAGAAACGTAATCAGATAAATGCCAAGCAGCTGCCGACGCTTCAAAATCTGCGGAAGCTGCCGAATCTGGAACGGTGTTTCGTTGGACATCTTCGGAAATACAAACAGCAGATAAAACAGCACCAAAAATGCAACGGCTGCCACACATAAAAAGGTCATTCGCCAGCCAACGGTTAACCCGATGACTCTGCCCAGCGGCAGCCCGAAAATCATAGCAACCGATGTTCCTGTAACAATCATACTCATGGCAAGCGTTTGGTGCTCCTCTGGAACGAGTCGAACTGCAATTGGAGAAGCGACTGACCAGAAAATTGCGTGCGTACAGGCAACGCCAATTCTGGAAACCATCAGCATTCCATAACTGGCAGAAACTCCAGATAAAACTTGGAAAATGCCGAACAGGGCAATTGTTCCTAGCAATAACTTGCGATAAGACATCTTGGAAACCAACAGCATGAGTGGCAGGGACAACAAGGTTACCACCCAGGAATATACAGAAATCAACAAGCCTGCATGTGATTCTGTAATCCCGAAATTTGCTGCAATGTCAGAAAGCAGCCCGATGGGCACAAATTCAGATGTGTTAAAAATAAAAGCAGATACTGTCATCCCGATTAATGGCAGCCATGCTTTTAAAGGCATTTTTTGTTTGGTCATTTGTATGAAATCGTCCTCTCTCATGATTATTCTGGTATTTCCGTTTCAATATTATAGCACTGCCTTTGTGGGATGTCAATTTTAAATATCAAACATTTTTCCAGGGAATTGGCTATAAAATAAGCAAGCAGACCCACAAAACGATAAGCCTGCCGAAAAACATGAAACAGACTGAAATATTTTCAGATTCTGTCACGTTTTTTCTATCTTTCCACACAAATTCTCAAAGATGCAAAACAATCAGCAGCCCACATTTTCACGAACTGCTGATTGTTTCAAAATCGGGTAACAGCCATTCTGCTGCTTCCCATATTTGTTTTCGTAGGAAATCCTTTGCATAGAAATAAAATACCTGCTCTGCTGCCTGTTGCAGCTGCTGTTCCGGCGGTTCTGTCCATAGATGGGATACGACTGCCATGCTATCCGTTTCTACTGCACGCGCCTGCAAAAATTCTGTCAGCCATTCTGGATGTTCTGCAAGTTGTTCTTCCCATTCCTCCGGAATTGCTTCCATCTCAACATCTTCAGAATCATCATACAAATCTGGGAAAATCATAGCCGTAATCATTTCCGCTTTCTGTTGTACGTTCATTGGAATCTGCTCATTTGGTTCACAGTTTTCATAATACCATCTGCTCAACGGGCAGAGATTTGCAAAACAGTAATCACAAAACGGCAAATTTACGTTGGAATCATCCCGATAAAACTGCCGCAGTGTTTCATATAATTCGATGTAACATTGATAATTGTCAAAATTTTTCCCGTTATCGAAATCAATATGATAAATCTGATATTGAAACGCTGCCTGCAAATTGGGAATGAAGTGCTCCCGATTCATCATCATGCCGTGTTTTCGGCTCAAGATTGCAAAAATAATATAAGGCTTTGCTGCCTGTAACTGTGGATTTCCGTTCAGCAAACGCAGCAATTCCCCGATATTTTCTACATAAGCAGTGCTTTTTCTGCCAGCATAAAAAAACGGATTCTGAATGGATAAGTAGAAAATCGCATCTCGTTCATCTGTTTCCTTTTCTGCATTTCGCTGAAATTTCTTTGCTGCTTGCTTAAAAATCGGCAACTGTGCTTTTTGTATTGCCTGTTCCTGTAAAAATGCCTGAAATTCAGAAACCGTTTTCGACTGTTTCAGCCAGACTCGAATATCCTGCTCTTCGCTGCGGCTTTCTGGATGCCAGTCAAACAACAATCCTCGGTCGGTAATCCAAGCAGCATAGAGAAACGATAACTGCAAATCTCCGGGATGTTCTTGCAATGCCTGCAACAAACCCAAACTAATGGCTGCTGGATTTTGATTGGAAATCTGCCAGTGCTGCAACCCATCTTGAAACTGCTTCCGAAAATCTGCGACCGCAGAACTGGCTGCTTCCATAGTCAGGTGTGCATCTTTCAACAATTGAGAAAGGGAAACATATGCCTCTGCTTCTTTGCAAAGAAATTGATAAATTTCAAATTCCTCTGTCGGATTCATTTTTCAGAATTCTCCTGTTCTGTGGGAATAAGACCGTTTTCCTGTAATGTTTGCCGCTCCTCCTGAATCTCTAGCATTAATGCTTGCCATTCTGCATCTTGTGCTTCTTTGGAAAATGCCAATATCCGCAGAAAAACTGCAAATTCCCCAGTTGCTGGCGGTGCTTTTCGCACCAATGCAATCCGGGGAATTTGTTTTGCTTTTTGGAGCAGCGAACGCTCGTTATGCTTCATTCAGTTGTCTTTTCCAATGCTTCCCGCAAGGTTCTCCATCCCAATACCGCACACTTTACCCGTGCTGGCATATGGGAAATATCCTGCAACGCAGATGCCTCTTCCAGTTCATCCACTTCTTCCTCTGTTGCAGTTCCCTTGATCATCTTCAAAAACAAATCCGATAAATGCAGGGCTTCTTCTTTGGTCTTTCCCACAATCATCCCGATCATAATATCCGCAGATGCCTGCGAAATCGCACATCCATCACCACAGAAAGACGCATCTTGAATGATACCGTCTTCCAGTTTCAAGTTCAGGAAAATGTCATCTCCACAGTTTGGATTGACCCCTTCCAGCTTGATGGTGGCATCCGGCAAATCATACTTGAACTCCGGACGTACGTTGTGCTCCGTTAAAATCTCATTATAAAAATTATTCGCCATAGCCCATACGCCTCCGAATATTTGAAACACTTTCCAAGAAACGATCTGCCTCTTCCTTGGTATTATAGAACATCACACTCGCTCTTGCAGAAGAATGAATGCCTAGATACTGATGCAGCGGTTCTGCACAGTGATGTCCGGCACGAATATCCATACCGTCACTGCTCAAAATTTCGCTGATGTCATGTGGATGCACCTGATCCACGGTAAATGCAACAATTCCCGTGTGATTTTCTGCCTGTTCCGAACCCAATACATGAATGTGCGGAATAGACTGCATACCACGCAGCAAATATTCTGTCAACTCCTGCTCTGCCTGCTGTACGTTGGACATACCCAGCTTTTGCAGATACCGAATTGCCTCTGCCAATGCAACTGCTCCGCCAGCATTTACCGTACCTGCTTCAAACTTGTGCGGCAATTCCGCATAGGTTGCATCATAACGAGAAACGGTTTCAATCATTTCTCCACCTGTCAGGAATGGCGGCATGGATTCCAGCAGTTCTTTCTTTCCATAGAGAACACCAATTCCCATCGGAGCAAGCATTTTATGCCCGGAAAATGCCATAAAGTCAACATCTAACGCTTGCACATCCACTGCCATATGCGGTGCACCCTGTGCAGCATCCATCAAAATCACTGCTCCGCATTGTCTGGCACGTTTCACCAATTCTGCAACCGGATTCACACAGCCCAAAACATTGGAAACCATGCCAATTGCAACTAATTTTGTATGGTCAGAAAAAGCAGCGTCCATTCGCTCTTTGGAAATCGTTCCGTCTGGGTCGCATTCCAGATAAACCAGCTTTGCACCGGTCATCCGTGCAACCATCTGCCACGGCAGCAAATTGCTGTGATGTTCCAGAATGGAAACTACGATTTCATCGCCCGCTTTCAAGTGCGACAATCCATAGCTATAAGCAACCAGATTGATGCTTTCTGTGGTGTTTCGTGTAAAGATGATTTCTTCCGGTGCAGCTGCGTGAATAAACTGCTGAACCGTTGTTCTGGCTGCCTCATATCGTTCGGTTGCCTCAACACTCAGCGGATATAAGCCACGCAGAACATTGGCATTATAGCTTTCGTAAAATTCCTGTGCTGCCTGCAAGACACAAGCCGGCTTTTGTGAAGTCGCCGCATTGTCAAAATAAACACGGTCATGCTTGGCAATCAACGGAAATTCTGCCCGAATGGCTGCAATCTGAGAAGCGGTCATGTCGGAATCACCTCATCAATCGTTTTTTGCAGCAAATCTGCGGTCTTTTCATCCAATCCCTGACAAAGTGTTTCCAGCTTTGCACGGGAGATAATTTTTTCAGCGGTTTCTTTTTCAATGCCACGAGATGCAAAGTAGAACAGAATATCCTGCGGCAATTCGCCGATGGAAGCCCCATGACTACCCTTTACATCTTCTTCTGAACAGAGAATCAGCGGAATGGTCTTATTCACGACATCATCCCCCAGCAGCAAAACCGTTTCGTTTTCCTTGCCCTCAGAACCGGAACAGCCTGTCCGCAAGTCAATCGTACCACGGAAAATCTTTGCAGCATGGTTCTGTACCGTTCCCTCTGCGGTAATGTCACTCATAGTTTTCTTTCCGATGTGGTTGACAATCACATTCATATCCAAGGTACGATTCTGCTGTACCAGATAACCAGAGTGGCTGGTGAAACTACTGCCATCACCAATCAAATCAGTCCGAACGCCAGAAGTCAAGTTGCCCTTTGTCAAATACAGTCTTGTCAGTTCAATCGAACCCTTTTCCGCTGCAACACAGCCAACATCATTCCAACTATCTGCACTGTTATCTGCCAAAACCTGAATGAGATGAACAGTTGCATTAGCTGCTACATGCAAAATTGTCCGAACCGCTGCATGATTTGCCTGTCCCTCCCAATTCTGTACAATGGTCAAATGGCTGCCTTCGGCTGCATTTACGAGCACCTGCAAAGCAGCTTCTGCCTGTGGTGCATTCTGAATGGTCATCCGAACGGTATCTGTTGTGTTAGAAGCGGCTGCAATCTGCATGCCCCACTGAAAAACAGGGGTCAATGCTGCACCAACGCCAGTTTCCACATTCTGTTCCGGCTCTACCTTTGAAACAGCAGAAATCTGTGTAGTTCCCTGCTCTGATTCTGCCTGTACGGTGCAAGCTGCGGTTGGTGTATAGGCAATGGTTTTTGCTTCGTTGACATCCAACCGATGCCAAGTCTTAACCGGCAGTGCATTTACAATTATCTTTTGTTGTTCCATTTTATCCACCTCACCCGATACTGCCCTTCATTTCCAGACGAATCAAATTATTCATTTCAATTGCATATTCCAACGGCAGTTCCTTGGAAACATTGTCCGCAAATCCGCTGACAATGCAAGCTCTTGCATCTTCTTCGCTCAAGCCTCTGGACATCAAATAGAAAATGGCTTCATTGCTGATTTTTCCAATCTGTGCTTCGTGTCCAACATCTGCCTTTCCGGTTCTAACATCAATTGCCGGAATGGTATCGGAACGAGAAATGGAATCCAGCATCAGCGATTCACAGGAAACAGAAGATTTACTGCCAACCGCTTCTTTCTGTACGGTAACGGCACTTCGGAATGTGCTGACACCGCCATCCTTGGAAATCGACTTCGTATTGATATAGGAACTGGTATCCGGAGCAGCGTGTACCACCTTTGCACCGGTATCCAAATCCTGACCGTTTCCGGCAAAGGTAATGCCTGTGAATTCCATCTTTGCACCCTTGCCCTTGAGGATGCTCATCGGATACAGATAAGAAACGTGCGAGCCGAATGAGCCAGAAACCCATTCAATCTTGCCGCCCTCTTCTACCAATGCACGCTTAGTATTCAGGTTGTACATGTTCTTCGACCAGTTCTCAATCGTAGAATACCGCAGCGTTGCATTTTTGCCAACATACAATTCCACACAACCAGCGTGCAAATTTGCAACATTGTATTTCGGTGCAGAACAGCCTTCAATGAAGTGTAAGTTTGCCCCTTCTTCTACAATAATCAGGGTATGTTCAAACTGTCCAGCTCCCTTTGCATTCAGTCGGAAATAGGACTGCAGCGGAATCGTTACGGTTACATTCTTCGGAACATATACGAACGAACCGCCCGACCAAACTGCACCGTGCAGGGCTGCAAATTTATGGTCGGTTGGCGGAACTAACTTCATAAAATGCTTCTGAATCATTTCCGCATATTCGCCATGCATGGCACTTTCCAAATCGGTATAGACAACGCCCATCGCTGCGACTTCTTCCCGCACATTATGATAAACCAACTCAGAGTCATACTGTGCACCAACGCCAGCCAGTGATTTCCGTTCTGCCTGCGGAATCCCCAGCCGTTCAAAGGTGTTCTTGATGTCATCCGGTACTTCCGACCAGTCGCCCTTCATCTTGGTGTTCGGACGCACATAGGTGACAATCTGATCCATGTGCAAGCCTTCAATGGATGGCCCCCAGTCCGGCACTTGCAACTTGTTGTAAATTTCCAGAGAATGCAGCCGAAATTCTTTCATCCATTCCGGATCATTCTTTTCCTTGGAAATTTGTTCTACCAATGCCGGTGTTAAACCTGCATCAATTTTATAAAAATCATCTTCCCGATCCTTGATATCATAGACGCTTCTATCAATATCGGCAATCTGCTGTTTTTCTTCTTTCATGATGGTTCTTCCTCCTCTCGGCTTTGGATTTAGAGCGTTTCATAAGCGGAAAAACCATTTTCATTGATTTCATCAATCAGCGAGCTGTCGCCGGTCTTGACAATCTTTCCGTTTACCATGATGTGGGTTTTGTCCACATGCAGAGATTCCAGAATCTTGGTGCTGTGGGTAATAATCAGCAGGCTGCCCTTGCTGCTCTTCCGATAATCAGCGATTCCCTGAGAAACAGTCTTTACAGCATCTACGTCCAGACCAGAGTCTGTTTCATCCAAAATAACCAGTTCCGGATGCAGCATCAGCATTTGCAGGATTTCTGTCTTCTTCTTTTCCCCACCGGAGAAACCAACGTTCAAATCCCGTTCTGCATAAGACGGATCCATCTGGAGCAGTTCCATTTTTTCTTCCAGTTCTTTCTTAAAGCTGAAGAACCGAACCCGCTTGCCGGTCTTTGCTTCTACTGCACTGCGGATAAAAGCACTTACTGTAATGCCCGGAATTTCAATCGGGTTCTGGAACGACAGGAAAATGCCTTTTTTTGCACGTTCGTTGTCCGGCAAATCGTTGATTTTTTCACCCTTATAGAAAATATCGCCGCCAGTAATTGTATATTCTGGGTTTCCCATCAGGGTAGAACCCAATGTTGATTTACCAGTGCCGTTCGGCCCCATTAAAACGTGTACTTCGTTCTCCTGAATATCCAAATCAATTCCATGCAGGATTTCCGTTTCTCCTACATTGACCTTTAAATTCTGAATCTGTAACAATGTTTCCTGACTCATGTTTCTGGTTCTCCTTTCCAATTTGCAACTTCTGCAAGTGTAATACCATCTAAATATGCATTGATGACACCGGACAATCCTTTCCAGATGGGCAACACCTGACAAGAATCTGCTGTTTCGCAGATGGGTGCTCCCTGTACAATACAGGTGACCGGTTCAATGGATTCTTCTACTGCTCTTAAAATTTCCCCGACACAATACGCTTCCGGCTTTCTAGAGAGCCGATAGCCGCCGCCTTTTCCGCTGGCAGATTCCACCAAGTGTTGTTTGGAAAGTGCCGTTGTAATGCGTTCCAAGTATTTTAGGGAAACATTTACTTCCGTAGAAATAATTTTTAACGGAATGAATGAGCCGTCTGCATGCTGTGCCAGATACATCATCAGCTTCAAAGCATACCGTCCTTTTGTGGAGATAATCATATTGCTACCTACACCTTACCTTTCGGTTTCCTGCCACTCATTATACACCAACTCCCCTACCGTGTCAATAGGGTTTAGCAGCATTCACAAAAAGTTATCTGCATTTTTATTTTTGGGCAATTTCTCCTTTTTGATACATCCACCACAAAAAAAGCAGAAAAAAGAGCAACAGAACTACATTTTTCAGCTCCATTGCTCTCTTTTTAGTATAAAAATTTAATTCTGTCCGGTAATTTCCTGATACAAATCTAAATAATCCTTTGCAGAACGATTCCAGCTAAAATCACAGAGCATGGCACGTTTCACCAATGCATTCCACTTTCGCTTTTCCTGATACAATGCACACGCACGCTTCACAGCGTCCAGCATATCCATTGCATCATAGGTTTTGAACGTAAAGCCGTTTCCGCCAATCGTTCCAGCATCGATTACGGTATCTTTCAAGCCGCCTGTTTCCCGTACAATCGGAATCGTTCCATATCGCATGGCAACCATCTGTGCCAAACCGCACGGTTCATTCTGGGATGGCATGAGGAAAATGTCTGCTCCGGCATAAATTCGCTTCGCCATCTGCGGCAAAAAGCCAATGTGCACAGAAACCTGCTCTGGATGCTGTAACTGCATCTCCCGGAAAAAATCCTCGAAAATCTTTTCTCCGCTGCCCAAAATAACAAATCGGCAGCCCAGTTCCAACATTTCCTGAAACGCATACTGAATCAGATGAATGCCCTTGTGGGCAACAAACCGAGTTACAATGCCAATGACTGGCTGACCATTGTCTTCCCACTTCATTTCTTCCAACAAATCTGTTTTGCAGGCTTTCTTTCCGGTTCTGCGGTTGACCTGATAGTGTTCTTTGATGTCCGGATCTGTTTCAGGATTGTACAAATCCACATCAATTCCGTTCAAAATACCACGAATACCATCCTGTCGGCGAACCAGTTCCCGATCCATTCCATAAGAGAACCACGGGTCTAAAATTTCCTTTGCATAAGTCGGGCTAACGGTTGTCACACAATCTGCGGTTTCAATCGCACCTTTCATCAGGTTGACACAGCCGTCATAATCCAGCAAGTTGGTGTAATAAGTTGGAATGCCCATCAATTCAGAAATGATTTCTTTTCCATAAACGCCCTGATATTGAATGTTGTGAATGGTGTAAATCGTCTTGATTTTCTCATAGCCCTGCCGATATTTATAGAAAATATCATAATAGACCGGAATCATTGCTGTCTGCCAATCATTGCAATGAATCAAGTCCGGAAAGAATGCAATCTCGGACAACAGCTCTAATACTGCTCTGGAAAAGAAAATAAACCGCTCCGCATCGTCATAAAAGCCATACATACCATCCCGCATAAAATAATAAGGATTGTCCAGCAGATAATAAATCACACCATTTCTCTGAATGGTATAAACGCCGCAGTATTGTTTTCTCCATCCAATTTCCACATCAAAATCCTTTAAAAAGGTCATTTGATTGCGAACAGCAGGCTTTACGCTCCGGTAAAGCGGCAGTACAACTCTACAATCACACTGCTGCTGTACCATTGCCTTCGGCAACGCACCCATCACATCTGCCAGTCCGCCAGATGCGGCAAACGGCAATGCTTCACTGGCTGCATATAAAATTTTCAATCATTCTCATCCTCTCCGTATATTCGTTGCAATCGGGGTATCATACAGAATAGAAGCACTGCTGCTCTCTGCAAGACAGTGCTTCTCTCTCATCAATCTTTTTAATACAATCTATTTTCTTAGATTTTTCCGTTTTTGCTCAGGTACAGCGGGAAATCATCCGAACCAGTCAGTACTTTATCGCTGGAAATGTCTACGTTCTTATCTGCAATGACACGTTCAATGTTGCACTTTTCGCCAACATGTGTACCCTGCATCAAAACGCTGTTCTTTACAACGGCATCTTTTCCAATCCGAACGCCACGGAACAATACACAGTTTTCAACGCTGCCTTCAATCACACAACCATCTGCAATCAGAGAATTCTTGACACTGGATTCCAGACCGTATTTTACCGGTGCATTGTCGCCAACCTTAGTATAAATCGGAGCAGATTCCTGGAACAGACCTGCACGAGTATCTGCCTGCAACAAAGACAAGTTTGCCTGATAATATGCGGCTAAGCCGTCAATCTTCGTAAATACACCCTTGTGTTCATAGCCCTTGATGACAAATTCATCTTTTCTGCCTTGCAGTACATCTCTTACCAAGCTGTGCTGGCTCTTGCTGGCTGCTTCCTGTACGATCTTCTTCAGGAATTCTGTCCGCATGATAAACATTTCCAGAGAAACATTGCATTCTCCAGTAATTGCCGGTGTAATCAGAACTTCCTTAACGGTATGATTTTCATCCACACTAATGACATTGGTAGAAGGATTCTTTTCCTTGCTGTAAAAGCCCTTGGAATAGATGATGGTAATATCTGCTTCCGTATCAATATGCTGCTGCAAAGCGGCATTGAAGTCAATGTTGGTTACCACATCGCAGTTGGAAAGTACAACATATTCCGACTTGGAATGTTCTACAAATTCCCGAACATTGTTCAATGCTTCCAGTCTGCCCTGATAAATACCGCCGCCAACGTGGCTGAACGGTGGGAGCAGATGCAGACCGCCGGTTTTACCAGTCAAGTCCCATTCTCTGCCAGAGCCCAGATGATCCAGCAAAGAACCATAGTTGGACTTTGTGATAACACCTACTTCTGAAATTCCGGAGTTTACCATGTTAGAAAGCGGAAAGTCAATCAGCCGATATCTTCCACCGAACGGAATTGAACCCATTGTCCGCAGCTTTGTCAAATCAATGACATTGGTATCATTGATGCTGGCAAAAATCAAACCTAATACTTTATTGTTCATACCCATTTCTGCCACCGCCTTTATATATTCTCTGAAATAATCTGTTTCGGGTCAACTTCCTTGTTTTCCGAAACGGTAATATCGTGTCCCAGAACGGCGATACCCCAATCGTCCCGATTTTCTACGGATTCTGGGCTCTTTCCAATTCTTGCACCACTTTCAATCACACAATTTTCGCCGATGATGGCGTATTCTACAACCGCACCCTTTTTAATCGTTGTACCCGGCATAATAATGCTGTACTTGACGGATGCTCCTGCTTCAATCGTAACGCCTGCGGAAATGACAGAGAAGTCAACCGTTCCATCGACATTGCTGCCCTCGGTAATCATCGAGTTTTCAATGTGTGCGTTTTCTCCTACATACTGCGGCGGCATATTGTTGTGTCTGGAATAAATCTTCCACTGCGGGTCATAGAGATCCAGCGGTACGCTTGGGCTGAGCAAATCCATGTTTGCTTCCCACAAGCTGTCCAGTGTCCCAACGTCTTTCCAATAACCTTCAAATTCATAAGCGAACAGCCGTTCTTCATTTTTCAGCATGGACGGAATAATGTCCTTACCGAAATCCTTTGAGCCAGTGTTTGCGTTTTCGTTTTCAATCAAATATGCCTTTAATTTGCTCCAAGTAAAGATATAAATCCCCATGGATGCCAAAGTGGACTTTGGTTCTTTCGGCTTTTCGGTAAATTCTGTTACACGGCGGTTTTCATCACAAGTCATGATACCAAACCGAGAAGCTTCTTCCTTCGGAACATCAATAACAGCAATCGTGCTTGCTGCATCATTGTTTACATGAAATTCAAGCATTTTGGAGTAATCCATCTTATAAATATGGTCGCCACCCAGTACAATTACATATTCTGGATCATACCGTTTGATGAATGCCATATTCTGATAAATTGCATTTGCAGTGCCTTCATACCAGGAAGCACCTGCTGCGGTCTGATACGGCGGCAGAACATGCACACCACCGTGCATTTTATCCAAATCCCACGGCTGACCATTTCCAATATATTCATTCAGAACCAACGGCTGATACTGGGTCAGTACACCAACGGTATCCACACCGGAATTGGTGCAGTTCGATAACGGGAAGTCAATGATACGATATTTTCCGCCGTAAGGAATTGCCGGCTTTGCCACTTTCTGTGTCAGTGCATATAGACGGCTGCCTTGACCGCCTGCCAGAAGCATGGCGACACACTTTTTCTTGATTTTCATTGTTTGTATTCCTCCTAACAAAAGTGCTTGGATATGCTCAATTCTACTGTAAATACAATAGAATGCATCAGCTGAATTCAGGGATTTTGCTTTTTCTCTGCGGTTTCTGCGGATGAAGCAATGGATTTTGTTGCACGTCTGGCATGAATCTTTGTGGTTGTTCCCTTTTTCGTCAGACGCTTTTTGGTGGGAACGTGTTTCAAATAAACAACGGACAATGGTGCTAACGTCATTGAAATATGTTGTTCAAAACCATGCATCGGTTCTGCAATGGTGCGGAATGTTTTTTCTGAAACACCGCTGCCGCCAAATGCGGCATCGTCAGTATTAAAAATAAGCTCATATTTTCCTGCAAACGGAACGCCGATACAATAATCGTTCCGCAAGACCGGACAGAAATTGCAGACAACCATGACTTCGTTGCCATCATCATCAATCCGGCGGAATGCAATCACACTCTGCTGATAATCATCGTTGGAAATCCAGCTAAAGCCTTTCCAAGAATCATCGTTTTGCCAGAGCGGTGCGTGCTCTAAGTAGAATTTGTTTAAGGCTTCTGAGAATAACAACATTTTCTGATGTTCGGGCTGGTCTAACAAATGCCAATCCAATTGTGTTTGATAATTCCATTCGTTGACTTGTGCAAATTCCTGTCCCATAAACAACAGTTTTTTGCCCGGATGTGCCATCATATATGCTAAAAATGAACGGTAGGTTGCATATTGGTCGGTTTCGTTTCCTGACATCTTTTTCAACATGGAACATTTTCCATAGACAATCTCATCATGAGAAATCGGCAAAATATAATTTTCTGAGAAACAATAAAAGAATGAGAACGTTATTTTATCATGGTTGAAAGAACGGTAAATGGGGTCTAAGGAAACATAGCTGAGCATGTCATTCATCCAACCCATGTTCCACTTGAAATTAAATCCCAAACCGCCAATATCGGTTGGCTTCGTAACCAATGGCCATGCAGTGGACTCTTCTGCAATCATCAAAACGTCTGGGTTTCGGCTGAATACGGTTTCATTCAGTCGCCGCAGGAAGTCAACTGCCTCTAAGTTTTCATGTCCGCCGTAAATGTTTGGCCGCCATTCCTGCCGGTCATAATCCAAGTAGAGCATAGATGCCACGGCATCTACTCGCAAGCCGTCTACGTGATAATCTTCTAACCAGCTGCATGCACTGGAGATCAAGAACGAACAAACTTCGCCCTTTCCATAGTCAAATACCCGTGTGCCCCAAGATTTGTGTTCCATTTTCAGCGGGTCGGTATATTCATAACAATAAGAACCATCAAATTCACAAAGCCCTGCGGCATCTTTCGGAAAATGGGCTGGAACCCAGTCCAAAATAACGCCAATGTTTGCTTGATGGAACAAATCCACCATTTTCCGGAAGTCATCCGGTGTACCATGACGGGAAGTCGGTGCAAAATAACCGGTTACTTGATAGCCCCACGACCCATCGAACGGATACTCTGTCAATGGCATGAATTCCACATGCGTATAAGACATTTTTTTCAAATACGGAATGATTTCCGTAGCAAATTTCAAATAACTCGGGAACTGTTCCCCTTCCTTGTGTTTCCAAGAGCCAAGATGCACTTCATAGATATTCATGGGTTCTTTGTATGGAATCCATTTTTTTCGCTGCTGCATCCATGCGGCATCTTCCCACTGATAACTGCTTTCAAACAATTTGGAAGCCGTACCGGGACGAGTTTCAAAATGCACAGCATAAGGGTCAGACTTTTCCAGAATCTGTCCATTTTGTGTTTCGATACTGTATTTATAGAGGTCAAATTGCTTTAATTTTGGAATGACAACTTCCCATACTGTATCTGAAATTTTTTCCATCGGATTTTGCGTGCGATCCCACTGGTTAAATTCCCCAATGACAGAAACGCTTTTTGCAGTCGGTGCCCAAACTCGAAACCGGTGATAACTGCCCCTTCCTCGTTTAAAGGCATGTGCTCCGAAAAACTTTCCTGCTTCGGCGTTTTTTCCTTGGTGGAACAAGTACAGCGGAAAATCATTTTCATTTGCTTTCGTTGTTGCCAGCATGATGTGCCCTCCTTTTTTTCCGGTATTCATATTTTAACATATTTTGCGACAAGATTCAAGAGTTTTTTGCCGTGTCATCTGATTTTTATACATCACGATAATTTCCAACTGTTTTCTTTGTGCAATTTGTACAAAGAAAACGGTATGGGTGTTTCATGTTTCTGGTTATCTGTATGAAAAACTTGGGTAAAATCAATTCGCATTCCGACACAGCTTCACAACTGTCACAGTGATGTCATCTCGGTGCTTTCCGCCAGAAAAAATGTCTGCTTTGGCACAAATTTCCTCTGCCATCCTACGAATATCATCAGTTGATAACAAAAGTTCCTTAATAAAAGAATATTCTGTTTCATGGATCCCGTCTGAAACCATAACAAACACATCATTTTCTGACAACAAGATCTGCTTTTCGTAAAGATCAGAAACCGCCGTTGATCCAATCGGAAACGTAGGAGCACACACTCGCAAAATAGTGTTTCCCTGCCGGATGAGCGTGGAGGCTGCCCCAGCTTTTAAGAGCGTCAATGTGCCCTCATCCAAATCGACACGGGCAGCGTCTAAGGTTGCAAACGCCTCCCCTGCGGATTTTGTCACCATCAGCCCATTCATCAGCCGAACCGCTGCCATATCTGAAATACCACTGCAAATCAGCTTGCGAAACATTTCCGCTGTCATTTTCGATTCAATGGCAGCATTTGCCCCCGTTCCCATTCCATCGGAAAGCACAATATACGTGCAGCCTGTTCCATCCTGAAAGCGAATAGAAGTATCGCCGGACATTTCCGCCTCTTCTGTTGCTGGAATTGAAATTGTATATTGTTCCAGCTGATACCGCATTGCCTGACACATCCGATACCGCATAGTGGAACGAGTGCGGACAGGCTCTAACTCCTGTAAAGCAATGCCCAGCGACTCCGAAAGCATATGGCAAATTGCAGGCATACAGCTGCCAATCGAACGGCTTTTGCAATAGAGTTCTACCACCAACCGTTCTTTTGCGGTATAGTAGGCAATGACATAATCAAAATCATAGCCGTACCGCTCCAAAAAGCAACAAATGCGGTCGGTTAATTCTGTGCTGTACCGCACTGTCATCCGGTCACCTACAGAGGCAATCAAATCTTCTGTTGCTTGCAATTGCTCAAATAAAATGTGTCGGCTGGCATCCATCCGAGAAATCTGTATGGTTTCCATCTGCACACGCCGTTTTTCTCGATAAAATTGCTGCTGCAACTGTTTTGTATGCAGACAATCGGACAAACTTTCCGGCACTTCTGGCAGTGTGGAAACTGGCTGCCGTTCCATCTCCGAAAAGGCAGCATCCGTTTGTGTGTGCTGCAATTCCCAGCAGTGATGCTGTGCCTTACAGCCTGCACAAATGCGGTCGCAGACGGCTTCTTTTACCGGTTCTGGCTTTTGTTTTTGTAGCAGGGCTGCAATTTCGCTGGTGTCCTCCCGAACACTGTGAATGGCTTCTGACATAAACTGCAAACGGGTAGAAATCGTCTGCATGGTACTGTCATAGCTGCTATTTGCAGTAATTAACCAGCGGTCAAAGCAAATATTATTCAGCAACAGAAATGCAATGCAACCTAAAAATAAATCTCCGATGGAAGAAAATGTAATGACCTGTAAGCCAACTGTCAGCTGTGCCAATGCATTGATGAGGAAAAAGGCAATGGTCATCAGTCCAATGCCACGGTCTACCAAATATCCAGACAACAGCCCTGTAATCGGCAGAAATAACAATGGCATTCCCAGTTCTCCAGCACAAAGCATTGTTCCGCAAGCCGTCAATGCTCCGCAAATCACACCGCCCATATAACGAAATCGCCGAGCTGCCAGCAATGTTACCGCAATTCCTAAGATTCTGCCAAAATTCATAAATGGATAGTCAAAAGAGGTCAACGCAGCAATGCAGAGAATATAGACAATGGCAGCTGCACAGCCTGTTGCAGATTTGAGCTGAATTTTCTGCTGATTTTGCAATCCCAGCAAAACCGTATGTAAAAACCATGCAGTTGTACCCGTTAGGCATGCTGTCATGCCGTATAGCAAGAAATCCTGTGCAGTGCCATTCATCAAAAAAGACAATAAAATCCCACTGAACAGCGTACAGCCGCCCGTGCAGAGTGATAAAAACGCAGCCGAATGATAATTGCGTAAAAATAGCCGTGCACAGGTAATCAATAACAGAGCAAATAGCAACGGCAGCCGCTCCAGTAATAAATCACTCATGAGATACCGCAACAATGTTCCAATTAAAACGGCAATTGCTCCGGTACTGGAAAGACAGCCTGCAATTGCCAGCGGCAGCGGTGAGGGCAAGCTTCCAATTTCTGCCCCTGAAAATATCAGTCCGCAAAGAAAGGCAATCCCAGCTTCCCCTAATAACCTTGAAAATGGATTTCTTCTGACAGCGTGTACTTGTGACATAACAATACGTCCTTTCTATTTTTCGTTCCGAACTTCGATGGAATCACACATTATTATATAAAGAAAGTCCTGCTATTCTCTGTCAAATCTCGTTGTCTTTTTTCTGCCGGAAATCTAATTTCCCCTGTTTTTTCCTCGAATCTACAAAAAGAAACAGACAAGCATTGGAAAATCATGCTTGTCTGTCGAAAAAGTACTGTATGAAATTTGTATTTTTTGCATTTGCTATCAAATCAATCTGCATAATGACTCAAAAATTGTTTGGTTCGTTCTTTTTGCGGATGCAGGAATAAATCATCTGGCGTTCCTTCTTCCACAATCACACCATCTGCCATAAAGATGACTCGGTCAGACACTGCCTGTGCGAATCGCATTTCATGCGTAACAATGACCATTGTCATATGGTCTTCAGCCAACAGACGAATGACGGCTAAAATTTCCCCTGTCAATTCTGGGTCTAAAGCAGAAGTCGGTTCATCAAAGAATAGAATTGCTGGTGACATCGCCAGTGCCCGTACAATCGCAACACGCTGTTGTTGTCCGCCGGACAATTCACATGGATAAGCGGACGCTTTTTCTTCCAGACCAACTTTTTTCAAAAGTTTCATTGCATTTTCCGTTGCTTCTTTTTTAGAACGCTTGAGCAAAATGCATTGCGGCTCTACAATATTTTTTAATACGGAATAATGTGGAAACAAGTTGAAATTCTGAAAAACCAAACCAAAATAAGTCTGAATCTTCCGAAATTGCTTTTTTGGTGCATAGACCGGTTTTGCATATGAAACTGCTTTAACAGCCGTTTCCCCCATATAGGCAATTTCTCCGCTGCTGAGTGTTTCCAAAAAAGTTGCACACCGCAGCAATGTTGATTTTCCGGAACCGGAAGGCCCGATAATGGAAACGACTTCCCCCTGATTGACAGTCAGGGAAATATCTTTCAGCACCTGTACATCACCGAACTGCTTTTGCAGGTGGGAAATGGTTAAGTATTCTGCCATTTTTGCCGCCCCCTTATATCTTATAATAATTCATCTTTTTCTCTACCAGTGCCATTAAGCCGGCAACCAGCAGATTAAAGACATAATAGAAAATAGCAGCAGCCAAATATGGCAGCATGGAAGTTTGTGCAGCGGCAATCTGCTTGACTTCTGTAAACAATTCTGTATAGGCAATCGCAAATGCTAAGGATGTATCTTTCACCAGCGTAATGGTTTCATTGGTGACTGCCGGCAGAATTCGCTTGATAACCTGCGGCAGAATAATCCGCAGGAACATCTGAACACGATTATATCCCAAAATCCGGGAAGCTTCGTATTGTCCAACTGGAATGGACTGAATTCCACTTCTGAAAATCTCTGCAAAATATGCCGCATAATTCAGCGAAAATGCAATGATAACCGCATAAAACCGATAGGATGTACTCAATGGAATCTGGAAAATAAAGTAAGGTCCAAAGTAGACCACCAGCAATTGCAGCATCAGCGGCGTTCCACGCAGAACGGAAATATAAATCCGTGCCAGCCATTGTAATGGTTTCCAGCCATACATTCGCATGACGCAAACAATCATGCCCAACGGAATGGAAAAGACCAACGTCAGCAGGAAGATTGCCAGCGTCCGCAGCATACTATCGCCTAATTGTGCAATAATCTCAAAAAATGACATCTTGAATCGTACGCCTCACTTATTAGTCTAAAATGACGCTGTCTTGTAAATCCCATTTTTCTGCAATGGTCTTAAATGTTCCATCGGATTTCATTTCGTTTAAGGTATTCTGTACCTGATCCCGCAGGGTTTCGTTACCCTTCTTAAATCCAACCGCATACTGTTCTGCTGCTAACGGCTGATCCAAAATGGTGAAATCGCCATCTCTGGATTCCAGCTGATACTTTGCAACCCCGATATCCATTGCAATTGCATCGACTGCATTGGATTCCAGATTCAAGAAAGCAGTATTGTATTCTCCAACTACCAGCAATTCCTTGAAAGAATCTTTCAGTGCTGCGTTATCCTCTTCATTCAAAGCGGCTTCTGCAGAAGAATCCGTCTGTACCGCAACCGTCTTACCAGACAAATCATCGAATGTCGTAATGCCACTATCAGACTTTACAACAAATACTTGGCTGTTGTCTACATACGGATCTGACCATGTATAGTCGTCTTCTCTGCCGTTCATGGTGAAACCATTCCAAATGCAGCTAATCGTTCCGGAATTCAGTTCCATATCCTTAGAATCCCAGTCAATCGGCATCTTTACAAGTTCCCAGCTGTTCCGAGAGCAGACTTCCTGTGCCAGATCTAAGTCAAATCCAACATATTCCCCACTGTCATCCTGATAGCCATACGGCGGAAATGCAGCATCAAAACCAACAACAAACTTGTTGTCGCTCAGTCCGTTGCCATTATCTGCAGTGCTGCTATCATCTTTGCTGCCACAGCCACTCAATGCTCCCAACATTGCAATGGCTGCTGTTGCAGCAACCAGTCGTTTCATCCACATCATTTCTAATTCTCCTTTTAAAATCTCATCGAATTTACGCACATGCGTGTTATCATTATAGCATGCTAACACGCTGCATGTCAAGGTGCAATGTCGAAAAACTATTTTTGTTTTGGAAAAATTGATGGTTTGGAATTAGAAACAGATGCAATCTAGAAAATAATATTGGTTTCTGTCAATTCATTTTTTTGTAAGAGGGAGACTCCTTGAGTTTTTGCCATAGTATCAAGATAAGACTTCAATCCACTCCCTCGTAAAGAGGGAGACTAAGCAAATTGCTGATATTCGCACAGCCGATATGCTATTTCAATCCACTCCCTCGTAAAGAGGGAGACGCGAAAAAGTCACGCAAACGCTGCTTGCTGTGCAATTTCAATCCGCTCCCTCGTAAAGAGGGAGACAAATCATCCACAAAACTTTCCAGATGTTTTACAAAATTTCAATCCGCTCCCTCGTAAAGAGGGAGACGATGATTATTTCTCTTTGACAGAAACAGCGATGCATTTCAATCCGCTCCCTCGTAAAGAGGGAGACAGCAAATTTCGCTAAAATTTGGCTAAATCGCATCTTGATTTTATGCACATTTCTATTAGAACATAAAAAGTTTTGATTCAATGCAAAAAATAGCTTTATTTGCAAGTTGTATCTGACAAAATTTTACTAGTTTTCGCCTGCGAATCCCCCTGCATTTTTATGCACACTTCCGGTTCGCAGCCATAAAATCAGTTTTTTTATCAGAGTAATAACGGTTCTTCTACATGCAAAGAAGGGCGTACACCAATGTGTTCTACTTTACTTTCATAACGATTTCCCAGCTGATAAAAACGCAAACTGTCTTTCTCTGGATCAATCAAATCAATCAGTATCTGCTTTACCTTTCGGAATTCCGCAGCATCTAACACACATTCAAATACAGAATTTTGCACCCGTATCCCATAATTAACACACTGCTTTGCAACCTTCTGTAATCGACGTCTTCCTTCTTTGGTTTCTGTATTCACATCATAAGTAATTAAAACTAACAAATCTGATCACTTCCACATCATCGCTGGATAGTCATCCAAATCCCCACGAATATATCTTGCCAACAATAAGGCTTGTGCATAAGGCAACATTCCATATTGTACCTTTTCTTTTAGAAAAGGATGCGGAATCACTTCTGCCTTTTTCTTTTGCCAGGCTTCTAAAAATAGTTTTCTTCCCTCTTCATTCAGCCAAACAGCACCGTCTGCCTGCTTTTCAAACTGCTTTTCCTGAATCATTCGCCGGTTAATCAATGTCAATACAAATCAGTCACACAATGGTGCACGAAATTCTTCCACTAAATCCAATGCAAGCGAACGGCGTCCTGGTCGGTCTGTATGCAAGAATCCAATATACGGATCTAAACCAACGCTTTCCAAAGCGGCCGTACACATACTGGTCATAAACGAATAGGCAAATGAAAGCAATGCATTCACTCGATCCAATGGCGGTCGTCTGGAACGAACAGAAAAGTAAAAATGCTCTTTCTGCTGCAAAATTAAATCATCCCATACAGAAAAATAAACAGATGCTGCTTCCCCTTCAATGCCACGCAAAGAATCCAAATCAGATGCTTCCCATGCTCGTTGTGCTGCTGCTCGCAGAAATTCTGACTTCTTCTGCATTTTTTCAACATCCATTCGCAAACCATGATCTCGAATTGCACGTTCCAATACATACCGACTATTGAAAATCTTCCCAGTAATCATACTTTTTGCAATTTTCAGCCGTTCAGATGCTTGGTCAGCCAGCCGATATTGCTGCCGACGCAGCAATACATTTCCGCTGGTCGTTCCTTCCGTTCGACAGAGGAACTTCCCCGAACGACTCAAAAACGAAATCGGTAAGCCCATTTCTGCACATTTTCCCATCAACGGCGGACTAGCTCCTGTTGCACCAAAACAAATGATTCCATCTAAGTTATGCAGCGGCAGACGTGCTAAAACGGTTTTCTTCTCCTGAACCACAACATTTTCCCCATCCAAGGACAAATACCGTTCTGGTGTCATAATATACAGTGTTTGTCGCAGCTGTTTCATTCTGATACCTCCTCTGTTGGCTTTAACATCGCTTGCATATAGGCAGCAGCAGACTGTGTTCCACAGAGAACCGGTAGGCAAAGCTGCTTCAAGGAGCATGCATTGCATGCCTTTGTTCGCCGAACTTTGGGTGTATGTTGTGTCCGGTATAACTGATGCATTTCCGTCAACATTGCAATTGTTTTTTCTCGCAGCTGCGTATCAATTTCTACTTTAGACCGCCGTCTGGTCTTTCCATAGTACAAATATCCGATTGGAATGGTACAGCACAGCATTTCTTCCAGACACATCGCCTGTGCAGCAAGTTGCAGACGGTCACAATCCTCTTTTTTTGCCTCTCCACGCTTATATTCAATGGGAATAATGTCATAAGTTCCCACTTTCTCATGAATGGAAACGCCTGTTTCTGAACGATGAAATTCTACGACATCACATTCTCCGGAAATGCCCAGCGTTGCAGAGGACACCGGCATTCCACGGACAATGATTTGATTTCCTCTTGTTTCATGTCGTTCCTTGTCATGGGCATTCTTATGAAAAATTCCACCGTCTACGGTTCGTATATTTTCCGCCCATTGCTGTTCCAGGTGAATCAATGCCCACTGGCGGCGACAAAAACAAAAATGCTGAATTCCGGAAAGCATCAGATATTCATCTTCTGAATACCTCATGATAAAATTTGCAGCGTAACACCGTCTAATGGTGCAACCTGTACATCATAATCTTCAAACCGTTTCGGCTTTATAACCCCTTCTTTTAAGGTAACCTGTAAAGACCGCTGTACCTTTGCAGAAGAATATTTCGGTGTTTTCCCCTCCTGCTCCCACCAATACAGTGCACAAACTTCCATACTGCCTTCTGGACGAGCAGAAGAAGCATCATTCTCCAGCAAGGTTCTCATTGCTTCCTTAATTTTTTCTGCGTCTTCATCACGAAAGCCAGTTTTTTCCGCCAACTGACAATTGATGCTGCCCTTTGCCAGATACAGACCAAATGCAACCCGATGCTTCATACCCATGGTATCAGATGCTCTTTCTGTTTTATCTTCACTATTGACACTCTTTACAATCTGCATGCTGATAATATCCACTGGGCTCACGCTTTTTGCAATGCTGATGGTAACAGGGCCTCTTACGCCAACAGAAACCTTGTCGCCCTTAAAAGCAAATACTTGTCCAAAGCTTCTAACATCCATCCACTGTTCACACGCAATTCTTGCAAATTCATCTTGGTCAGTGTCTTTTCCATTGCTGGCCTTTTTTAATTCTTCACAGCCCTCTGCTCGTGTTTTCAAACTCTTATAGCTATCCACACGATGGTCATTCGACTGTACAAAGACCGATTCATTCATATCAATCAGTCGATTCCGAATCTTCCGCTTCAGGCAAACATCTGAAATTTCTCCATACCCGTCATAGTCTTCTCTTGGACGGTTTCCACACAACGGGTCACCGTTTGGATTTGCGTTTTCTACGGAAATTAAAATGGCAAAGTCGATTTTTTTAGAAAGGGTACTCATGATTCTGTTTCCTCCTCATTGTTTGAATCGTTTTGGTTTTTATGCTTTTTATCAGCAGAAATTTTCTGTAATTGGCAGCTATAAGCATGCAAATATTCCGGCTCTAGCTTGGAATTATCCATGAATGCAGTATGGTCAAACTGACTGGTAATTTCATCAATCATTGTGCAGTAATAATTCCGCTGTGTTTTTGGCATTGCAGAAAGATAAGGCTCTAACCGTTGCCGAATGACATTCCACGTCCGGTATGGCTGATTCACAAACGCTGTAAAATATCGGCGAGCATTGGTAATTCTGGCATCGTTGCCCTCTTTTTTATTCAGAGCAACCGATTCCGCTACTTCTGCAACTGCCAGCAGTCTGCCATACAGATAATCTCTGCGGGTACAGGTTTCATCCAGTTCCATGTTACATTCTCCTTTTTGTTCGCATATTTTTTTTCGCAGCATTCCGCAAGCACAGGCAACGACTAGATCCCAGTTATATTTCTGCTCGTATGCCTGCGGATAAGCTGCCTTGTCACAAAGTGCCTGAAGCAAGTCCATCGGAAATGCCTGTTTTTGCAGTACGCAGGGAAGCAATCGACCAATTGTGAACGGCATTAACTTGTCATCACATTTTAAAACATTCTTCTGTTCTGTTCCATATGCACAATTTACAATATCACGTAGATCGAAAGAAAAGATATCAAATTCCTTTCTTCTCCAATATCGCCATGCGGTCTGTTCATGCCATTCCTTCAAGTTCTCAAAGAATTCGGAATGTTCCATTTGTGCATACATCGTCATGGAAAGTCGTCCAGTTGTTGCAGAATCCAGCACCATCACCGTGACATTGGAAAGCGGCTCCATATTTCTTTGATAACCACGAATCATTTTTATAAGATCTTCTCGATAGCTGGCAAATGTGCGTTCCGGTGCAACATCTGCTCCAAAATCATTGGTTGGAATATCAAATATATTGATATCATCTTCTTGACTTTTTTTACACTGTTCTTTATAGCCAGAAGACATTTCAGAAGAACTTTCCATCAAATTTGGAATTGCCTCTAAATTGCTTTCCCATGCAAGCACAGTCATGGTTTTGCTAATCGAATATCCCTGCCGTTGAATCATCCACCGTAAAGCATTGTGCATTTTCTGTGAAAAATCATAGCCAATGGAAACCGCCTGCTCTTTGTTCTGAAATCTGCCTCGGTAAGAAAAACCACTTTCATCATTTGCAGAAAACAGCTTTGCTTTATCTCCTGCATTTCTGATTTTATTTGGATGCTTATACGAGCATTCTGTCACTTTTCCGGTTGCATAACACAATTGCCGAACCTGCTGAGATGCATTTTGTTCTTCATTCTGTTCAATCCAGCTTTCATATAGCGTTGAATCCAACCAAGTTTCATCTCTGCTACCTGGATTCAACTGATAAACCCGAAACCGCACCATACAATCTGACTGCACAACTTCACAGATTTTTTCTTTGCCCAATTTTCCAGTCTGTTCATCCAAATTTAAAACGGATGCTGCCAATAAATCTTGTATCAAGCAGCCTTTTTGCAAATATGTATAAATGGCTCGCACTGCTGGGTGAGAATGGTTTCCCTCTGCCCATATCTTTAATTGTTCCAGATAAGCAGCATATGACTTTGATGCCTTTTCTGCTTTTTCAGGAACATAATTTCCATAATCTCCAGCAAGGTAAATCAATTTATCTGCCAACGGATGCGGCGTAATTCCAGAACTACGAGAACCAGAATTTTCCGTTACTGGAATAATTGTCACAGCATCTTTTTTGTCCTCAATTTTCTTTGCTGCTTGAAATATGCCATCTTCTGATAACGTCACTTCAATCTGTGCATTTGCTGTGGAATGTGCCACTGGCAGCAAAACTGCGGTATCTCCGCCAATGGGCTGTCCACAAAAACGCTCATAAATTTGATAAAGCTCATCCGCCCAACGCAACATCATCACCTCCTAAAAATTCAGAAAGTCCTTTGAAATTTCCATGTTCTTCCCCGAACGGCTTGATTTCCATTTCTCGAACGTGCCGCTTGATGGTGCATTCCTCCGGTCGAACAAACGAAATCACACCATTTCTCATGATTGGATTCCAAAACCGAACCGTCATCTGTCCCTTATCTTCCGATAAAACCGCTTCATCTGCATATGTAATGCCATGATAGAAAAGACCATACGGAAGTTCTCCAGAATGATCATAGAAGCCTGTTCCCTCTTCAAATGCACAAGGTTCTACATATCCCATGCATTCCCGTGTGCCAAGGAAAATATCTCGTCTTCCACCTCGTTCAATCATTCGCTTTGCAATGTTGTGATGCTTGTTTTCGTTGCGGTCGTGCTCCAGCTCTGGACGGTTGTCGTTCCACTCGAAATGTGCTCGTACATGGTAGCAAACATCTCGCAAATAGGTACAATAAGACAAGTCATTTCCACCGCTGTAATGAATCGGACGAATCCCTCTTCGTTGCGTCTGAATGCGGTTCATGACCCGTACAGCATCAATGTACCAGACAATTGTCGGCTTCCAGTAAATGCTATGCATAATGCCTTTCAGTGCTTCGTAAGTTGGAATCGGATAGCTGTATTTTTCCATTCCGGTTCGAGTCAAAACATCTGAAAATAACGCATCTTCCCCATAAACTTTAAATTCAACAATATTCTCATGAGTCGGTTTGCTCATCTTCTCACTCCTTTTTACTTTTATACAAAGCATTCCTCCATAGAAATCATTCCATCTGCACAAACTCCTTGCTCTGAGGAATAATATCCGGGCTTTAATGAAAGAACATCGGATTTCAATCGAGTTAACGCCTCTTTCGCTTCCAGAGCCTTTAAAGTTCCACTGTAGACAGAAACGAAATACGGCTGTGCTTTTCGCAGCAATTTCAAATATTCATTTTCATAGAGTTCCCCATTTAAATCTGAGATTAAATCATTTCCGTCTCCATAGGGCACTAAAATATCTGTGGTCTGTTCCGCAATCACTTGAAATTTTTTGCCAGCTGTACGAAATGCCTGTGCATGATTTCTCAACTTTGGCGGTATATTTTCATGCGTCTGAGCCTCTGCCCGTTTCACATTGTTGGAATTGGTAGATAATAATCGCAACAGCGTTTCGTTTCCTAAATCTGGAATTGAATAAGAAAATTGATTTTGAAACGTTGTCAGATAATTTTTAAAATAGCACTGCATAATTTCCGGATGCAATAAGTCCTCTTTTTCATGAAAGAAGAGGATTTTTTTCGTAATCTCCTGCTCGTCTGCAATCTGTTTTAAAGCAGCAGCCAACTTTTCTTCTTCCAATTGTATCAAATAAACGGAGCAGCAATCATACTCCCCATTTCGATTGCAGCGACCAGCTGCCTGTGCAGCATGATCCAACCCCGACATCGACCGCACCACACAACGGAAAGAAATATCAACGCCTGCTTCAATCAATTGCGTTGTTACGCAAATCAAAGGCTGATGGGCTGCCAACTGCTCCCGCATCTGTTGAATCACTGTTCGCCGATGTGCTGGACACATATTCGTACTTAAATGTAAGACGGTTGCAAATTCGCTGTTCCGTTCTTTTAACTTTTGGAACATTGTCAGAGCTGCTTGTTTGGTATTGACAACCAGCAACAGATTTCCATTTTTCTGATACTGTTCGGTACAAAAATCCGCTGCTTCCTCATAGGAAAAAGATTTTTTCCCAGCTGAATGCAAAACTGTTCGCCGAAATGCATCAAAATCCGCCTGAAAATCAGCCGTCATGCTTTCCTGTTCATCTAATAGAATTGGGTATTCTGCTTGTTCCAGACAAGGCTGAGTTGCAGAACAGAGCACAACTGTGCTCCCACAGATATGTGTCAGAAAATTCATTGCCAAGTTAAACAGATGGATACACTTTGCAGGAATCGCCTGCACTTCGTCTATGATGATCACCGCACGGCATAGATGGTGCATTCTTCGTACAGAAGAGGATTTTCCATCAAAAAGAGCATTCAGGAACTGTACCAGTGTGGTTGCAATCACGGGCACATCCCAACGTTCTGTTCGCATTTGATAATCAGACAGTTTTTCTGATTCTTTCTCATCATCTTCCAATTGAGAAAAGACATTGGAATGATGTTCCAAAAAATTTTCTTCCCCTGCAATCTCTCGAATCACATCGCTGTTCTGCTCTAAAATAGAATTGAATGGTGCAATATAGAAAATCTGATCAATCTTATGTTTCTGACTATAATCAATCGCAAACCGCAAAGCAGACAGTGTTTTTCCGCCACCCGTTGGAACAACCAAGCGACAGATTTTTACGTCATGACTCGCAAATGCAGCACATCGGTCGGAAATATTCATTCTTTGGCGAGAAATGGCATCTATTTTCTTACGAAATGTCGAGCATTTTTCCTGCATCCGCTTCGCCATATCATTCCAAACGGCTGTTGATTCTTTGGGTGAAGTATACACAATGTCATCGTTAAAATTTGCTGCATCTGTCTGATCGGCATCCATTAGAATAGACTGCATCAACCGTTCTAAAAAGCCCTGATAAAATGAAGGAATCACAGATTTTGCATCATCAGAAAGATTCCGTTTCTCTTGTTCGCCCTTGGCAATCATTTCTTTGTAAAGCTGTTCCATTTTCTGCTGCATCGCATCATACTCTTTCACAGATTCCTGATAATACTTTTTCAGTGTTCCATCAGAAACAATCTCCGGCAATGCACACTTGACTTCCTTATCCTGTTTTATAATAGAAGTTCGTTTCTCGAAATAATTTTCTCCATCCTCTGTAAGCCAGTCATGTAATCCATGATGAGAAAGAATCGTTCGCCCAATTAAAAGTGCCGCATCCGGATTCAATCTACTCTCTTTATACAGTTCTATTGCCAAGTTCGCAAGATACTTTGCACCCATATAGCTATGGTCAATTTCTCCCCTTTTGGCATCACTCTTCCCACGAATGTATTCTGTAAAATCCGTGCACAATTTTCCAGCATCGTGCAAAATTCCCTGCAACCAAGCAGTGTGGGACATCTGAACAGCTTGCCCAAATTCACTTGCGATTTTTGCAACGTTGTTAGAATGCTCAGAAACAGTCTGTTCTTTTTTATCCGATTCCCGAATATGAGAGATATATTCCGCCACAATCATCCTCTTTATTAATTTTTTATATGTGCATTTTATCATATTTTTCTACTTTTTGCAATCGTTTTTATAGTGTTCGACAAAATTCGACAAAAATCAAGCAAAAAAAGCATTCTTACAGTTCACTTTCTGCAAGAATGCTTTCTCTGTAATTTTCTATTATAATACCAACAAAACCGTTCCAACGGTCAGCAGCCCCAAACCAATTCCAGAGCGGCGGTTCAATCGTTCCTTTAAAACGAAGAACGAAAATGCAATGGTAACCAGAATGCTCAGTTTATCAATCGGCACAACCACGCTCGCTAGACCATCCTGCAAAGCTCGATAATAGCACATCCAAGAAAGTCCGGTTGTCAGTCCGGAGAGCACCAAAAACAACAAATCTTTTCGATTCAGTGCTCCCAAGTTGTGTTGCTGTCCAGTCACAAACACCATAACCCATGCCATAACCAAAACCACACACGTTCGGATGGCTGTTCCTAGGTTCGAGTCAATGTTCTGAATTCCCACTTTTCCCAAAATAGAAGTCAAACTTGCAAAAACGGCAGAAAGGATGGCATAAAATAGCCATCCTTTTTTCGTCGTGGATTGCAATTTGGCTTGTGTGCGTTTGGGCAACATCAAGAATGTACCTGCTCCAATCAGCAGCATACAAATGACTTTTTGCACGGTCAAAGCTTCTCCTAAAAAGAGAAACGCCAACAGCATGGTTAAAATGGTACTGGATTTGTCAATCGGTGCAACCTGATTGACATCGCCCAGCTGCAACGCTTGAAAGTAGCAGAGCCAGCTTGCACCCGTTGCACAGCCGGACAGAATCAAAAATAAGAATGTTTTTCCGGAAATTGCTCCGATTCCGGAAATTGCCCCAGTCAGCAACACCAATAGCCACGAGAACAACAGAACGACACCTGTTCGCAAAGCAGTTGCAACCGTAGAATTGATGTGTTGCATGCCGATTTTCGCTAAAACTGCGGTAACCCCTGCGAATATTGCAGACCCACACGCAAAAAGCAACCACATTTTTTCTTCATCTCCTATGCATGAAACCGATACCCTGCACCCCATACGGTTTCAATGTATTTTGGATGCGAAGGGTCTTCCTCTAATTTTTCCCGCAGACGATTGATATGAACCGCAACCGTTGCATTATCACCCATAGCATCCATGCCCCAGATGCGTTCATATAAGGTTTCTCGGTCAAAAACCGTGTCTGCATTCGTCACCAGAAACAGCAGCAATTCATATTCCTTGTTTTTCAAGCTAACTTCCTGTTCTCGAACAAATACCCGATGAGATTTCGGGCAAATCCGAATTGCTCCAACCGTAATCTCTTGCTGGGTTTCCTGCGGCGTTTTCAGGCGTTTGTAGGTTGCAATGTGTGCCTGTACCCTTGCCACCAGTTCCCCCGGAGAAAATGGCTTTACAATGTAATCATCTGCCCCCAATCCCAGCCCACGGATTTTGTCGATGTCCTCTTTCTTTGCCGTTACCATCAGAATCGGAATGTCTAACCGTTCCCGTAGTTTTCGGCAGAGTGTAAATCCATCCAGCTGCGGCAGCATCAAATCCAACAAAATCAAATCAAACGATTCTGTTTGTGCGAGGTTCAATCCAGATACACCGTCTGTGGCAATGGATACCGTAAACCCATTGATTTCCAGATAATCCCGTTCAATTTCTGCAATCGCTGTGTCGTCCTCTATGATACAAATATGACTCATGTTTCTGCCCCTTTCTTTGGAATCGTCAGCAAAATCCGCAACCCTTTCGGTGTTTCCTGTTCTGCTCGAATTGAACCGCCGAACCGCTCAAGAATTTTCGCTGTAATCGCCAACCCTAGTCCGCTGCCAGATTGCGGATTGCTGCGGGCAGGGTCACTGCGGTAAAATACATCAAATAATTTCGGCAATGCTTCCTCCGGAACACCTGGTCCATTGTCTGATACTATAATCGTTGCATCAGAATCCGTTTCTGTACAGCGAACCCGCACCTGCACTTCCGGAGCATCCTTATATTTCAGGCTATTTTCCAGCAAGTTGGTAATCGCATTTCGGAACTGCACCGGGTCTGCATACACCGTGCAAGCTTCTGGAATCTCTTCCAGTGTAATCGTCATCCCCTGTTTTGCATAAGCTTCCGCATTTTCAGAAATCAAGCTGTTCAAAGCTTCTGCAACAGAAATCGGTTCTGGATAAAACGGACTATCGCCCAAATCCAACTTGGAGAACAAAAACAGCTTATCCACCATGCGGTCAATATCGTTTGCCTTTTCCCGAATCGTCTGCATATATTTTTGTTGCCGCTCCGGTGTTTGAGCGATTCCCTCAATCAAGCCCTCGATATAGGCTTTAATGGATGTCAACGGTGTTCGCAAGTCGTGGGAAATGCCGGCAATCAATTCTTTTCGGTTTCGTTCTTCCCGTTCAATCTGTTCAATGGATTGCTGCAACCGCTCTGCCATCTGATTAAAATCTTTGAAAACCGGAAGAAATTCATCTTTTTCTTTGTAGACAATGCGATAGGTTAAATTACCATTTTGAATTTCATGCACGCCAGAAACCAAAAGATCCAGCGGCTTTTCAATTTTCCGGAATACAAATTTCGTCAGAAATTGGTTGGTGACCAAAACCGCAGCAACAATCAAAACAAACAAGACAAGAATCCAATATTTTACAATCAATTCATTCCATGCACTTTCCTTGACAGGAGCAGAGAAAAATAAATAAATCGTGTAAGAAATGCCCTCTATTTCTGCCTGTTCCATATAAAGGCTACCGTTTGGTGTGCTACTGGATAATTCCTGTAACGATTGGCTGGCAAGTGCCTGCGTGCTTGTTCCCATGGAACAAATTTGTGCATCGCCCTGATAAATTTGCAGTTGGATTTCCTGTGTTCCAACATATTTCTCAACGGTCTGATATAAATGCGAATCAGTAAGTACTTCATGTTTCGTTTGCAAGAATTCTTTCGCCTGTTCCATGAGCAGATGCTCTAAATGAACCGTGTTTTCTTCCCGAACCGTTTCATCCATTACCTGCTTATAGACCACATTTACAAAGAATAGCAGAGAAACTGCTAAAATCAGAACGCTGACCATTGCCGGAATCAGCAACATAAATAAATTCGAGAGAAACAGCCGTTTTTTAATGGTCAATTTCTTCCGCCTCCTCTGTATTTTATTATAGCACGGGTTTCTTTTATCGTCAACGCTTCTGTTTGAAGAGCGTTCGGGAAAAAATGGATGCTGTTAGAATTGCCACGACGGCAAACAATCCAAAGAATAACAGGGTTGTGCCAGTCGGAACAGCAAGGTGCAAAATGTCTAGATGCAACAGATGCTGTTGCAGCCACAGACAAAGTGCAATGGCAAAATAGAATCCAATGGCAGAAGTCGCTGCAAAAAATGCCTTTACTTTTGTAAATGGTAAGCACATCTTGAAAACGCCCAGCAATCCAACCGTTCCAATCAACAGAAACAGCAAGGTGTTTGCCTGTGTCTGTTCACCGGACAATCCAAAAATATCCATTGCATGCAATACCAAATAAAATAAGAAACAAACGCCGATGGCAAGTGCATTCGGTGCAGCCCTTCGGATGGCTTCCGGTAGGAATTTTGTCCGGACAGGTTGAGAATCTGGCAGGAATGATAGGAAGAAAGACGGATAGCCCTCAATTACTAAGTCAATCAAGGTGATTTGAATCGGAACGAATGGGAATGGCGTGTTGGTCAGCAAGCAGAGCACACACAACAAAATTGAATACAGCGTCTTGATGAAAAAGACACCCGCAGACCGTGTGACATTGTGAACCACTCGCCGTCCCTCCAACAGGACATCTTTCAAGACAGCAAAATCGGAATCCAATAATACAAGTTGGGCTGTCTGACGGGCGGCATCACTGCCCTGCCCTACTGAAATGCTGCAATCTGCTTCTTTCAATGCTAACAAGTCGTTGACACCATCACCCGTCATCGCAACAGTGTGCTTCTGGCGGTGAAATGCCTGAATCAGCTGTTTTTTCTGCTGTGGGGTCACTCTTCCGAAAACGGTATACTGTGCCGCAGCAGCATCCATCTCAGAATCTGCAACCGTTCGCATATCGACCCAACGGTCACCCTGAAAAATACCTGCCTGCTGTGCCATTGCGGAGGCAGTCATCGGATTATCCCCAGAAATCAGCTTTACAGAAACGCCCTCCTGCTGAAATGCTGCAATTGTTTTCGCAGCGTTGGCACGAAGTGGGTCTGTCAGAATGATTTCTGCCAGCAGTTGCATTTCCGGTAGTGGCTGTTCTTTTTGAACAGCATGCTGAGTAATTCCAGCTAAAAGAACACGCTTCCCGTTTTGTTGTGCTTCCAGAATGCTTTCTGGCAGCTTCTCTGGACTGAGCCTTTCCGGTGCTCCAATAACAAGTGTGCCTGCTCCGGAGAACGTCATTGCACTCCATTTTCGGTCAGAAGAAAATGGAATCTGCTCTGTAACGGATAACGTATCCATTCCATCAAAATAAGTATGCATTGCCTGAAAAGTCGCATTGTTATCCTGCGTATGCGTTAAAAAGTTCCCCATCCATTCTTGAAACATTGCGGAATCTGCTCCCGGAAACAAAACTGCTTTTTCAACTTTCATGTTTCCTTCGGTCAGTGTTCCGGTTTTGTCTAGACAGAGTACATCAACATGTGCCAGATTTTCCAGTGAATACAAATCTTGCACCAGTACATTTTTCTTGGAAAGTGTAATAATTCCGGCAGCTAGGCTGATACTAATGAGCAGATACAGTCCTTTCGGCAGCATTCCCAGCAAACCGGCAGAAGTTCCAACGACTGCATCATACATGGAACTATCTCGGAAAAACAATGCCTGTACAAACAGCAGGATGCCCAGCGGAACAATACAAAGACTCGTCAAACGAGTCACTTTTCGCATCGAACCAACTAATTCCGAATGCATGGCCTTGGTTTTCTTGGCTTCTTTCGTCAATTTTGCAGCGTAGCTGTCACTTCCGACATGAAGTACCGTTGCCTGACACGTTCCGCTGATGACAGAACTGCCTGACAACAGCGTATCGCCTGCTTTTTTAAAGATGGCATCGGATTCCCCCGTCAGCAGTGATTCGTTTACTTCAATTCCGCCACTGCGGACAACGGCATCGGCACAAATCTGATTGCCGCTCTCCAGCAGCAAAATATTCTGTTCCTGTACTTCTGCAATGGGAACAGATTGTATTGTCCCATTGCGTTCAATTTTGGCATTTGGCTGTGATAAAAGCGTCAGCTTTTCAATCAATCGCTTTGCTTTCAATTCCTGTGCAATCCCAATGACTGTATTTAAGGCAATCACAAAAATAAAAAACAAGTTCGACCATGCATGGACTGCAATCAAGGCAATGGCAATCAGCAGATTCAATAAATTGAACAGCGTACACACATTATCTCGTAAAATCTGTGCGGTGGTTTTAGAGGCAGTTTCTTTTGCTTTCATACAAGCACTTCCCTTCCTGTTAAGTTATCTTTAGTTTATCGAATCGGTTATAAATACACATAAACCAAAGTTAAACAAAAGATAAAATCAAACCTGCCGCAACTTCGATTTTTGTTCCAATCTGTCAAAAAAGCCATAAAATCAAAAGCAGCAGGAACATTATGCAATCTTCCTGCTGCCAATTTTCATTCGTTTATTTCTTTTCGTCCAGCAATACAACGCCCTCTGCCGGATTTTTGTCAATTGCTCCGACAATGCGATGCGGAACATAGCATTCTTCCAATAATGCAATGTCTGCATCTGTCAATTGAACAGATAATGCACTGGCTGCATCATCTAAATAGCTGGATTTGGTTGCACCGACAATCGGAGCAGCAACTCCCTTTGCCCACTGCCAAGCCAATGCAATCTGCTGCATTTTTACACCGTAATGCTCTGCTACTTCTGCAACACGGCGGACAATCTGCATATCCTGTTCTTCTGTACGGTCATATTTTCCCATTGCAACCCGGTCAGTTTTGCTGCGGCAGGTGTTTGCTGTCCAAGTTGGACGAGCCAAATGTCCCGCTGCCAGCGGACTGTATGGCATTAATGTCACGCCCATCTGCTTGCAAATTGGAATCAGTTCCCGTTCATCTTCCCGATACAGCAGATTATAATGATTCTCCATCGCCTGAAAAGGTGTCCAGCCGTTGTCACGAGCTGCCAGCTGCATATTATAAAACTGATACCCGTACATGGCAGATGCACCCAATGCCCGAACTTTTCCGACTTTCACCAGATCGTTCAGGGCTTCCATCGTTTCTTCAATTGGGGTTTCGTAGTCAAACCGGTGAATGATATAGAGATCCAAATAATCTGTTCCCAGACGCTGCAATGTGCCATCAATTTCCCGATAAATGGCTTCTTTAGAAAGCCGCCCCGGATTAAAATAGACTTTCGAGGCAAGAATGACTTTATCACGGGCAATATTCTTTTTCAGAGCTTGTCCCAGATAATGTTCACTTGTGCCAGCAGAATAGCAATTTGCCATATCAAAAAAGTTGATACCCAAATCCAAAGCATGCTTGACAACCGTTTCGGTTTCTGCTTCATCCAGCGTCCAATCGTGCATGATTCCAGCTTTTCCGAAACTCATACAACCAACACAAATTTTGGAAATTGTAATATCTGTATTCCCCAACTTTGTATATTTCATTTTTCATCGCTCCTTTTGTTTTTTCGGCAGTTTCCTGCCTGCTCCTATTATATGCCTTTTTTTGTTCATTTGTAAAGATGCCTTTGCCATCACCAGAGAATCGATTCCTCTGCAAATTTTTTCCGGTATTCGGTCGGAGTATTGCTCGTGATTTTCCGGAACTGCCGATTAAAGTTGGAAAGATTCCGAAATCCACAATCAAATGCAATCTCCAGCACGCTTTTTTTCGTGGACAGCAATTCTTTGCAAGCCTGATTGATGCGATAGTGAGAAAGATACTCCACCGCACGAAATCCCACCTGTTTTTGAAACTGATGCATAAAATAGCTTTCGCTCAAGTGTACAGAATCTGCCAGCTGCTTGACGGTAATCGGCTCTTGAAAATGTTCTGCAATGTATTCCAGTGCCGGGCGAATCGCCTCTCCCAATTCATAGAAATCATGTTCTACGGTTGCTTCTGTTTCCAACAGCCAGAACAGCCGCAACAATTCACTCCGCATCAGCAAGTCCAGCTGTGGCGTATCTCCTTTGGCACAGGAAAAAATATTGTTCATCATCATCTCTAATTCCGCATAATACGGATGGTCGGTCGTGATATGCGTTGGGATGTGCATCTTTCCAGTTATCAGCGGCTTGATACAAGCTGCAATTGCACGGTCAGAATCAAATCCTCCGAAAATTTCATACCGAAATACCAGTGTATCATAGACCTGATGTATGGATTCCCGTGGATAAACCGAATGCATGACATTTGGTTGAATGATAATAATATCCCCTGCTGCAGAGTCAAACTTCTCTTCTCCGCAGATAAAAGAAGCAGAACCCTCCCGTACAAAATTCAGTTCAAATTCCCGATGCCAATGCATGGGGACACAGTGAAAATGGTTCGGAATTTCGCATGCATAGTATCCAAATGGCTTGATTTCTGAACCGTGGATGCGGTTTTCTCTCGAATCTCGGTCATTCATCCAAAAATACCTCCAAAAAAATAGAATTGTATCAGAATTGCGTAGAATATCAATAGAATTTTGAACCGTTTTATAGTATTATATCATACAGAAGAACAAATTGCAATGGACTTTTTGAAAGGAAGTGCTGTTATGATTAAAAAATATGTTTACGGAACCCCATTCCCGACCGATGCAGTTGTTTTGGACGTTCAGCCGTCCGCTGATGCACTGCCGTTTTTTGAAACAGACCAGCAAGGGACATTCACTTACTCGCTTTCTGAAAACGACATTGTCTATGGTCTGGGCGAACAGATTCGTGGCATCAACAAGAGAGGCTGGCAGTATATCAGCTGGAACTACGATAACCCCAACCACCACGAGGACACGCGTTCCCTCTATGGTGCACACAACTTCATCATCATTCATGGTACAGTGACTTTCGGTGCATTCTTCGACTTCGCTGGAAAGATAGAGTTTGACATCGGCTATACCAAGCGGAGCATGATGCAAATTCATGCTGCTTCCAATAACCTGACGGTTTATATCATTACAGGCGAAAGCGAAAAGGACATCGTTAAGCAGTTCCGGAAAATGGTTGGCAGAAGCTATATTCCGCCGTTCTGGGCATTCGGATATGGTCAGAGCCGCTGGGGCTATAAGACTGAAGAAGATATTCGCACGGTAGCAAAACAGTATCAGGATGCTGGCATTCCACTGGACAGCATTTATTTGGATATTGATTATATGGAACGGTACAAGGATTTTACTGTTGATACCGAACGATTCCCGAATTTGAAAGAACTTGCCACAGACATGAAAGAACAGGGCATTCACCTTGTTCCGATTATTGACGCTGGCGTAAAAATCGAAGACGGCTATGATGTCTATGAAGAAGGCGTACAGAACAATTATTTCTGTAAGAATGCCGAAGGCGGCGACTTTGTCGGTGCTGTCTGGCCGGGTCGGGTACATTTCCCAGATTTCTTGCAGCCAAAAGCAAGAGATTGGTTCGGTAAGAAATACGCCGTTCTGACAGAACAAGGGATTGACGGTTTCTGGAACGACATGAACGAACCAGCCATTTTCTACACCGAAGACCGCTTAGCAGATACCTGTGCAGAAATTGAAAAGCTGACAGCTGGCAACATGGGCATTCAGGAATACTTTGCCTTTACTGGAATGGTAGCTGGTTTGAATGGCAATATCGGCGACTATGACAAATTCTATCACAATGTGGATGGAAAAATGGTCAAGCACAGCGAAGTGCACAACCTCTATGGCATGAATATGACACGCTCAGCATTTGAAGCGTTGCAGGAAATTTCTCCGGAAAAGCGAACACTCTTCTTTTCTCGTTCCTCTTATATTGGTGCACACCGTTATGGTGGCATTTGGCAGGGCGACAACAAATCTTGGTGGTCGCATATTCTCCAGTCTATGCAGCAGCTGCCGGCTTTAAATATGGCTGGATTCCTCTTTACTGGCTCGGATACGGGCGGATTCGGCTGCGATACAACGGAAGATCTCATGATTCGTTGGCTGCAATACTCCCTGTTTACACCGCTGTTCCGCAATCACTCCGCAGACGGTACACGGGAACAAGAACTCTATCAGTTCTCCAATGTTGAAGCTGCTGGTAAAATGATTCAGATTCGATACAGCCTGATTCCGTATCTCTATAGCGAATTTTTGAAGGCTGCTTTGAACGATGAAATGATGTTCAAGCCGCTGTCGTTTGATTTCCCAGATGATGCCATGGCAGAACAGGTAGAAGACCAGCTGCTGTTGGGCAATGAATTGATGATTGCACCAATTTACAAGCAGAATGCACAGGGTCGGTATGTCTACCTGCCGGAAGAAATGATGCTGGTAAGAATGCACAGCAGCAAGGATTATACAACAGAAATTCTCCCGAAGGGGCATCACTATGTTTCTGTTGGATTGGACGAGCTGGTCTTCTTCATCCGGAATCAGAAGGCAATTCCGTTTGCAGAATCTGCTGAAAACACTGCTAAGACAGACTATAATACCATTCAGCTTTTGGGTTATGAAGGCAGTTCCTATGAATTGTATGCAGATAATGGCACTTCTCCAAATCCGGAAGATAGCCTCACCATCAAAACATTATCCTGAAAGTTGAAATCTCCTCATAGATAAAAGAAATGCGTATCGGTTTATAAAATCGGTACGCATTTCTTCTTAATGATTCAATTTTTTTGTTTCTGGAATTTTTTCTGCATCCAGTCTGTTCCTTTTATAGCTGCGATTCCAATCAAAATGCCAATTACTGCCCCAGCAAATACATCCGATGGAAAATGTACAAACAGATACAGCCGAGAAAAAGCAATGACTGCTGCTAAAAGATATGCTGCAATTCCCACTTTCCGATTCCAATGCCAAAGCACGGTTGCTGCTGCAAAAGATGCCATGGTATGACCAGATGGAAAGGAAAAATCAGTTGGCATTGCAATCAACATGGTGTGGTCTTCTATCCAGCAAGGGCGATTTCTTGCTATCACATTTTTCAGAAACAAATTTCCAATTAGTCCACAGCCAATGCAACCAACACCCAGTTGTATCCCGTTTTTTCGAGTTTTCGGAAGAATTAGCAGGAGGATTGCAAGCAAAATCCAAAGAATTCCACCATTTCCCAAAGCGGTAATCTTCGGCATGAGAAAATCTAAAACGGAACAAGAAAAAATTCGCTGAATAGCATGTAAAATCTGAAAGTCTAATGTTGTTAGTCCTTGCATTTGTGCCATCTCCTTTTTTCAGAATTTATAAAACTCTTATCTGTTTGTTCCCCGTTTTCTTTAGTATAATAGATGGGGTAAAACAAAAATGAAAAGAAAGATAAACAGGAGGTAAACTTTTTGAAAAGTGGGAATCCGATATTTTTCGATTAAGAAAGAAAATAGTTGTTTTCTTTTCCAGTTTGTGCTACAATACAACTAGTAGATTTTGTGACTATCAATAGGGGGAATCGTTATGTATCCGAAAAAAGGATGGATTTTAGCAGCAGCACTTCTTATTTTATGTAGTGTTGGCTGTACAGGGCAGACCGGAGAAACACATCGTTTATATGTGCAGACTGCTGGCTCAGAATCGCAGATAGCAGAAACTTTGCCGACCGCAGAGCAAGCCGAATGGATGGATGCGGACTCAAATGCTGTTTCTACAAAAGCGGTCAAAACGAAAAAAACAACGAAAACAACGACAAAAAAGAAAAAATCATCCAAGAAAAAGACAACAACCAAACAGAAAAAAGAAACAACTGCAAAAGTAACAACAGAAAAAGCTGCGAAAACTACCAAACCAAAAACCACAAGGGCTTCTAAGACTACTACAGCTCCTCGCATTGCAGCAACTATGCCACGAGAAAATCCATTTCGTACAACAACCGTACGAAATGATACAGAAAATGCATCCAATCGAACAACAAAAACATCCAGCAGGGCGGAATCTCCTGCTTCCGTGAAAATGACTACACTCAAGACAAATGTTGTGATTCGGACACAGCCGCCTGTTCCAGTAACCATAGCACCAGTAGAAACAAACCCTGCTCAACCGGAACAACAGACAGATAAATATTTATCGCTCAGTGATGGAGAAATGCAAGGAGCAGGTATTGTTGTTTCGGGCAATCAGATTTTCTTGCAGGCTGCTGGTATTTATCACCTTTCTGGAAACTGGAATGGCAGTATTTGTGTACAAGCAGGGACTACGGATACAGTAGAACTGCGGTTGGAAGGTGCTTCTATCTGCGGAGTAGATGCACCAGCGATTCAAATTCAACAAGCCGGAATGGTCACAATTACAACTGCCGACCATACAGAAAATACAATTCTTGCAGACCAGGGAGTGACTGCAATTGATAGTTCATCTGCATTGCAATTACAAGGAACAGGGGCACTGCAAATTCAAAATGAATCTGGAAATGGAATCGCTTGTACAGATGCCATTACGATTACAGAAGGAATGCTTTCGATTGCTGCGAGAGATACTGCGATTTTATCCGGTCGAGATAGCAAGATTTTAGATGGAATGGTTATTGCCAATGGTGGACAATCAGGAATTCGTTGTGATGGCAAATTCTCTGTAGAGGGCGGAACATTGCTAGCAACCGGAACGAATGCAAACATTGCTGATCATACACAGCCAACTGCACAACTTGATTGGCAAGAAACCATTACAAGTGGACATACCGTTTCTTTCCAAATCAATGGAATCGAAGTCGTAAAAACCATGCTGCAATACGATGCGGAAACCTTTTTCCTCACCTGTCCAGATTTGACAATCGGAAATCACGTGGATTTCTTGATTGACGGGATAAATGTGAAAACATTTGAACAGCAGGAGCAGGATGCACGTTGGGATGAAAAAGAATAATCAAAACGCACAACTTTATTATTTTTAGAAAAAGCTTTCAAAACTGAAAATAATATTGTTAGTTTCTGCTTTTAATCGTTAAAAATAACGTGATTACTTTTTTTCTTTCGGAACTAAAAAATATAGTTGACTTTTGTGGTGGGGTATGCTATAATATAAAAGTCGTAAGGACAGGGAACAACATCAAAGGTCAGACGAAAGAAAAATCGCGGGATGGAGCAGCTAGGTAGCTCGTCGGGCTCATAACCCGAAGGTCGTCAGTTCAAATCTGGCTCCCGCAACCAAAACGAAAAGAACATTCAAGCAAGTGAAGAAACTGCGAGCGGGAGAAACAGTTACTCATTTGCCTGAATGTTCTTTTTTATTATACCATATCCCTTGAATTTTGTCAAGCCTTTTGAGTCGAGTTTCTCGGCTCATTTTTTTGTTGACTTGAAAACTGCTAGGTTGACAATGGCTTGTACTCGTCGGCAAATCCGTCGGCAGAAGTGTTTTTCATCATGTCGGCATCTTTTGTCGGCAAGTCGTCGCCAAAAAGAAATGAGATAACGTGAAAAACGTTTGTCGGGTCAAAAAATAGAAACGATCAAGACGAACCGTATGAACATCCTTACTTTTCAATGTGATAGGAACAATTTTTCTTGAAAAGCAAGAGAAGCATGTAGAATCAAAAAGATACCGTCGGCGAAAATCATTATCCCCTCTTACAGATTTGCAGTTGTCAGCAAAAGAAAAAGGCGTATCACACTTCAATCGTGATGCGTCTTTTTTCATCGAACAATGAAGACGACACAGACGACAACAGACAGGGATTCAATCTGCAAAAAATGGCGATATTTCGGCAGAAAAGACGGCAAAGACGGGAACGTCGGCATTTTCTAAAACTTTTCTGTATCATGGTTGTTCGTGAATTAGAATGCAAAAAATAACAAAAGCAAGAATTTCAAATTGTGCAATGTGATGAAAATATATTTTTTCCTTGACAAATTGTAGAATATATGATATGCTAGATACATAAGGAAGTCGACGCTAATTTGGCTTGTCCTAAAAACGGCTTAAGCAGCCAATTAAAATTGAATAAAGATGCAGTGTTTCTGGATAAGAGTCCGCTTGTAAAGTGGCAGAAAAAATGATTCAGAAAATAAAAAAGAAAACGAAATGCTTGCATACCTGCCATAGGGAATCTCCTTAGGGCTTAGGTTTTTGCGGCATTTCGTTTTTTGTTCTCTTTTTGCATAGGAAAGCCACCCTGTTGGGACAAGGGTAACAATGTCCTGGCTTCTTTAAATTTTGTAAAGGAGTAACAACTATGGAAAATAACCAATTATTAGCGAATACCGAGGACACTTTAAACACAACATCAACTGAAGCCTTGAAATGGAACAGACAGGAATGTGCTAAATTTGTACGTGCACTTCTAGGAGAAGACCAGATGTTCCTCATAAGGAACCTACCAATTGGGGAAGATACAAAAAAGATGACATTCTATATTGCTGTACAAAATCGTCCTGAAGATGTGGAAAATGCTTTTGATGCGTTGCAGAAACAAGGACTTGATACGAAAATGCTGTATATTCCCCTACAAGCTGTTAAAAAGGACTCTCAGTATGTGCAGCAGCCCGGAAAAGTACATCCTTGTTATGGTTTTGTTAATGCAGAAGACATTGACCATTATCAGTACTTGTACATTGACTGTGATCCAGAACACCCCGCTAATACACAAGCAACAGAAGAACAAGTTGGGCATGCTCGTGAATTAGCCGAAAATGTACAACAGTATCTAGAAGAAGCAGGATTTCCAAAACCGATATGCTGTTTTACTGGAAATGGATTTGCTCTGTATTATCGTTTGAATCTTCCGAATGTACCAGAAATTGCAACGTTGATCAACAATGTGCTGAAATGCTTGGATCGCAAATTTTCAAACGCTCATGCCAAAATTGACACAACTGTAAGCAATCCGCCACGTGTGACAAAACTTTGCGGCTGTGTTTCCTGTAAAGGAGAACATACGCCTGAAACACCCTATCGTGTAAGCAAAATCATTTCATTGCCTGAAAAACAGGAAAATGTAACAAAAGAGCAACTTCAGAAAATTACAGGGGAACTAAAAAAATCAAAAAGCGAAGAAATGTCAGAGATACAGCGTATTCTGAATTCGTCTGATAGCAAGAAACAGAAAAATGGATGCAGAAAAACAGCAAAGATTGCAGATGTAAGAGCTTGGCTTCATGAACATAAGCTGAATTATCGCATAAAAGAAGTCACTGAGAATGGAGAAATCGCCTACAGATATGAACTCGAAAACTGTCCGTGCAATGTCCATGACAATTCATATTGCTCCGCTATTCTTGTATTTGCAGATGGAAATGCAGCATTCAACTGTTTTCACGACCATTGTAAAGACTACACCATTCAAGATATGTTGGAAAAGTACCCTTTAGTTGGACAGTTGCCATTATGCAATAGCAACGACGATGGTGCTGCTGTATACAACGCTGTGGTAACCAATTGTAAACTTGTAATATCGGATGATAATAACCGTTATGTCGTGAAAAAAAGCAAGCCTCTCATTGACTTCGACAGCGAAAAAATGAAGCACCTCATCATACAGGAAGCAAGAAAAATCGATATTTTCTGTAGTACAGGAATGGTACAATCCGTGCATATGAACATCAGTTCCCTATACAATGAAAAAACAGAAAGAGCAATTGTAGCCGATCGCATTGCATACAAAGACGGTATCATTTATTATGCTTTGGATCGTGATAAGGTAGTTTCCATATCTGCTGAAAAAGTGGAGTTACTCGATCATCCGGGTGAAGGCGTGTATTTTTACTACCATGATAACTTTTGTGTGCAGTGTGATCCAGATTTGTCTGTACCTGCAACAGAACTACCGAAGCTCGTCAAGAAAACATTCAACATAAATGATGAGTATCTTCCAGCTTTTCTGGCACAGCTAACGACATTTTACTTTCCGCAAGTGCATACGCCAATTTTACTTTTAAGTGGTGCTCCGGGCGTATCAAAAAGTACGACTTGCCGAAAACTGAAAAATCTGATTTCTCCCTCTTTGGTAGATACCCAAAGTATGCCGGACAAAGTAGATTCTTTGTATGCAACGCTATCTCACAACTACCTGGTTGCTTTCGATAATGCAGCCAAAATTACAGAAGAATTTTCCAATGCTCTTTGTATCTCCTGCACAGGCGGATACATCAGCAAACGTACATTATACACGACCAATAACGAAACCAGCATCAATCTGCATTGCAAGCTGATCATTAACGGTGTAGATGATATCATGAGCAAGCCAGATTTGATTGATCGAACAAATCGTATTTATCTCGACAAAATTGCAAAACGCCTGTCAGATGAACAGGTGAAAGAAGAATTTGATGTCATAAAACCAAAGCTACTTGGTGCAATCTTCAATTGCCTTAAAGATGGTATGAAGCTAGTACCCGAAATGAAACATTGTTACAGCACATTACTGCCACGTATGGTGGAGTTCGGACAATATGGTGCAGCAATGATACAGGCAATGGGATTGGATCCGGAAAAGTTCCTCTCTGAATATAAGACAAGGAACGATGAACAGAAGGGTGAACAAATAGAACTCGATGATTTTACAATACTAATCAAGACGTTTCTTGCTAACAATGATGACAAATGGGAAGGAGAATCTGGAAAATTACTAGAAGAATTGGGTGCAGTAGCAGATCGGTGTCATCTTCATATGGATCGCTATACAGCAAGTACACTTTCAAAGAAACTGAACAATTTCAAGGAAATTCTCCAGTTAGCAAACGTAGAAATAGAACATCGAAAAGGCAGAAAAAGAATGCTTTATCTGAAGCAAGAGCCTGGATATGTTTCCCCATTATGCAAAGCCGTACACCCGGAAAAAATACAGTTGATTATGAATAAGGCAAAGCAGGAAAAACAGGCTTTAAAGAGCCAATAAAAAATCACGTGTTTCCGCTTGCTATATGATTTTTTGAAAGGAGTTTTTTATTATGAAAATCAATGAAATCGTTCACATGGAAGACACTGTGAATGAAACATTCTATTTAGATAACGGAACGTATCAAGGTACGATTACTGACTTCAGCCCAGTAAGAGATAACAAGAAATTGCTTATTAAAATAAAGGTTGACTCAGAAGACAAACTATACATGAATAGTTCCTACCCGAAATATTACGAAGAAGGACAAGCGTTGAACCCTCTGATCAAGAAGATTGACCAACTGAAAGATGCCATTGGGAAAAAAGTAGAATTTAGAATTGAAAATATTCTCTTGGATTCTGGGAAGAACTATACTAGCATTGCCGAAGTGCGGTATCTCTAAAATGGTTGTCGGCACTGTGCATTACAATTGTGCAGTGCCGATTGTATTTTAAGGTTGTGAAAGGAGAATCATTATGAAAAAATTAACGATAGATATTGAAACAAGAAGCAGCATAGACATTACATCATCAGGACTCTATAAGTATGCAGAATCTCCAGATTTTGACATCTTACTTTTTTCTGTTTCTATAGATGATGGTGATGTTGTAACATACGATCTTGCAAGTGGTGAACAATTTCCAGATGAAATCATAAGAGCTATGACAGATACAACGATTGCAAAGAGAGCATTTCATGTAAATTTTGAACGTGTTTGCATATCCATATATCTTCGCAGAAATTATCCAGATTTGCTAGAAAATCGAATCGGCAGCTACCTACCACCAGAAGGTTGGTATTGTGATATGGTACAAGCTCGTTATTTTGGATTGCCATCTTCTTTAAAAGAAGTTGGTAACGTGCTTGGAATTGATCATATGAAATTTGACAGTGGGAAGAATCTAATCAAGTATTTCTGTACCCCTAATAAGGATGGAACATTTCATGCACCATCAGATGCTCCGGATCAGTGGGAAGAATTTAAAGCATACAACAAACGTGATGTAGAAGCAGAAATGGAAATTCAAGATGAACTGGATACAGAAACAGTTCCTGATTTTATTTGGAAAGAGTTCTTTCTGGATCAAGCAATCAATGACAGAGGAATCCTCATCGACAAAGAATTTGCAGAAAAAGCGATTATTCTCAATGCTGACGAGAAAAGTAAAATTCTTTCTGAAATGAAAGCCCTGACAGGGCTAGGAAATCCAAATTCTGTTGCTCAGATGAAAGAATGGCTGAAACAAAAGAGCATCATTGTCCCCTCTTTGGATAAGAAATCTGTAGAAAATCTGATGCCAACTGTTCCAGATGATGTGAAAGAAGCACTAAAACTTCGTCAGAAGCTCTCGAAATCTTCTGTAAAAAAGTATGAAGCAATGATCCATGCCGCTTGTGCAGATCATCGTGCAAGAGGCATGTTCAGTTTCTATGGAGCCAGCAGAACTGGAAGATTTTCAGGGCGGCTAATCCAATCGCAAAATCTGCCACAGAACCATTTCAATGATCTGGAAGCATCAAAAAGACTGATTAAGGCAGGAGCATATGATCAGCTAAGAGAAGCACATGAAGATGTTACTGATGTCCTTTCTCAATTGATTCGTACCGCATTAATTCCCCCAGAAGGAAAAAAGTATATCGTAGCAGACTTTTCTGCTATTGAAGCCAGAGTAATCGCATGGTTGGCAGGAGAGCAATGGCGAATAGATGCTTTTGCAAACGGAGAGGATATTTATTGTACTTCGGCATCTCGGATATTTGGCGTAAAAGTAGAAAAGAATGGTGAACATGCAGAGCTTAGACAAAAAGGTAAAGTTGCAGAATTAGCCTGTGCCTATGGCGGTTCTGTAGGTGCAATGAAAAATATGGGCGGTTCTGATCTGAAACTCACAGACGAAGAATTGAAAAAACTGGTAGAAGATTGGAGAAAAGCATCTCCCAATATTGTACACCTATGGCATGAAGTCGGCAGCATGGCAGTAAAAGCGATAAAACAGCAATGTGAAGTGTATGCACATGGTCTTACAATTTCAAAAGAAGAAAGTCATTTGTTTATTACGCTTCCTTCCGGACGTAAATTATCTTATTGTACGCCTGTAGTAAAAAAAGATGATTTTGGCAGAGATCGTATTTTTTATGCAGGCGTGGATAGCAGTAAAAAATGGGCAGTTATGGATACCTATGGTGCAAAGTTGGTTGAAAACATTGTTCAGGGTATTGCAAGAGATATTCTTTTGTATGCGATGCAAAATCTTAGTGATTATCGTATTGTTGCCCATGTGCATGATGAAATTATTATTGAGGCAGAGAAAAATGTTTCTGTAGAATCCATCTGTAAGATCATGTCCCAAACACCCGAATGGGCAGAAGGATTGCTCTTACGTGCAGACGGATATGAATGTGATTTCTATATGAAATCGTAAGAGAAGACAGTAAAGACAGCATGGAGTCAGCATTAAACAGAAAAATTTCTAGTTCTCTCCTAAAAAAAGACAGCAAAGACGGTAAAGACGGCATATAGAGAAAAATAGTACTGCGAAATCGTAATACCATAGTGATGACAAAAAGACATTCTCCAGTTCATAGAAGACAATTTTTATGAGAAAGTTTTTTCAAAAAGCTGACTTTGCCGACTTTACTGTCTATTCTCTGGGAATCAAACGGATTTTCCCGACACCATTTTCACCGAATGCTGTCTTTTTGCTGACTTCATGTCAGATGAAATCGTAACAAACGACCTCTATAAATATACATTATAATTCCGGATAAGGTTTATTCCATGCCTTATCCGGAATTTTTTGTTTTTGGAGGTTTTAAAAATGGAAGAAGTAAAAGTATGTGCGTGTTGTGGGTGTGTTATTGATGACGATGATTACACAGAATGGGATGAGCAAATCATTTGTTCTGACTGTCTGGAAGAACACACTACCACTTGTGAATGTTGTGGCGAACGGATCTGGAACGAAGATGTCTATGGCAACGAAAATGTTGTTCTCTGTCATCATTGTTATCGTCACTACTACGTTCGATGCAGCTGTTGTGATACGCTCCTACAGGAAGATCATGCTTGTTACATGAATGGAGAAGCATACTGCACCGATTGCTATGAGGAAGAATGTGCGGAGAATCACCTGATTCATGAATACGGATACAAGCCTGCTCCCATCTTCTATGGTTCTGGCAGTCGCTATTTTGGTATTGAGCTGGAAATTGATGAAGCCGGAAAAGATGATGACTATGCAGAAGAATTGTTGAACATTGCCAATAGTCACAATGATCTGCTCTACATCAAGACAGATGGCTCACTGGATGATGGCATGGAACTGGTTTCACATCCCTGCACATTAGATTATCATATTCATGAATTCCCATGGAAGGATATTCTACATTGTGCCATTCAACAGGGTTATCGTTCTCATCAAACTAGTACTTGTGGCTTACATTTTCATGTAAACCGATCTGCATTTTCTGATATACAAGAGGAGCAGGATGAAATTCTTTCCAGAATTCTATATTTTGTCGAACATCATTGGAATGAACTGCTGAAATTCTCTCGTCGTTCTGAATATTCTATGAACCGCTGGGCTGCAAGATATGGTTATGAATCCACGCCTAAAAAGCTAATGGACAAAGCAAAAAAAGGAAGTATTGGCAGATATGCAGCTGTCAACCTTTGCAATGCTCACACAATTGAATTCCGTATGTTCCGTGGCACTTTGAAGTATAACACTTTCCTTGCTACAATTCAGCTTGTCAATCGCATCTGCGATGTTGCCATGTATAACACTGATGATAGCATCTCTAAAATCTCATGGTCAGATTTTGTGGCAGATCTTACAGAGCCAGAATTAATTCAGTATCTGAAAGAGCGGCAACTTTATGTAAATGAGGACGTTCAAACAGAGGAGGAACTATAAAATGTGTGCAGTATTTGGCTATCTGGATTACAAAGGGAAAATCAGCAATGCAGTCCTGAAAAAGTTGATTCGAAATCTTTCGATTGCTGCAGAAGTACGCGGAACAGATGCAACAGGAATCAGCTATGAAAATCAAGGAAACATTGTGACATTTAAGAATGCAAAACCAGCTCATAAGATGAAGCTATACTTTCCTAGAAACACAAAAGCTGTAATTGGACATACCAGAATGACAACGCAAGGAAGCGAGAAATACAACTATAACAATCACCCCTTTAAAGGGAACTGTGAGATGGAAACATTTGCTCTTGCTCATAATGGTGTGTTGTACAATGATACCAAACTGAAAAAGAAATACAACTTGCCAAAAACAACAATTGAAACTGACAGCTATGTTGCTGTACAATTGCTGGAACACGAAAAGCAGTTGAATGTGGAAAGTATCAAGAAAATGGCAGAATTAGTAGAAGGCAGTTTTGTCTTTACCATTCTCAGAAATGACAATACGCTGTTTCTGGTGAAAGGCAGTAATCCATTGACAATCTACCACTTCCCTACACTGGGATTATATGTCTATGCTAGTACCAAAAGCATATTGGACACCGCTTTGCAAAAGTTAGCTCTCCCCTACAAATTTTGCGAAATAGCAGTATCAGATGGCGATATTCTACAGATTTCTCCAGATGGTACACTTTTTAGAAGTTCCTTTGCATTTATGGATGACCATTGTTCATTCTCTCCGTTTTACAATTGGGATGCAGTAGATTGGTATCATGATGATGCAGAAGAACTCTTATTAGAAATGTGTAGTTGTTATGGAATAAATCAAGAGGATATCAAACTGCTATTAGAATTTGGTTATCACTATGATGAAATCGAACAAATGCTCATGGATACGGCTCAATTAACAGAAGCTCTGTTAGAAATAAAAGCCGTATTGTCTATAGAATAATGGAGGTAATATGCACATGAAAGGATTTATGGCAGGTGTTAGTATCACAATACTGGCTCAGGCAGTTGTTGCAATTGCAGTGATTGCGAAACTTACAATGAAAGAAGGTGCAGAATCATGAAAAATGTAGTGGAAATTGTGGCGGAAGGTATCGTGCTCATTGCTGCAATTGTCAAAGCAATCCGCAAACGAAAAAGATGAAAGAAGTGATAGACATGATAAAATTGACTAATCTGCGTGAATTTACAAGAGAAGATATCCCTACAGCTCTGCAAGAATATCTAACAGACAAATTTCATCAGATTATCAGAGAATATGCTCTCTATGATATGGATGGTATGTTTTCTGTGATTCTTCTTGCAAAAGATGAATCCAGCTATTTTTCGGATAAGCTTTTGGAATTTTGGGAACTGTTGACATTTGACAATGTACAGTATATCCACACTGTATATGTTCCAGCAGAGGACTACAGCGAAGACCTTTATATTCCTTACAGTAACGAAAATATGCGAGAAATTGAAAGAAGGTGTCCCTGATGTTCAGCGGTAAGAAATATCTGACAAAAGGGATCTATACAAATATTCCTCTGGAAATACAACAATTTCTGTGGAGAGCAGTTGAAACAATGCCTGCTCCAAAGGACTATTTGCAGGTGTTTGTTCTGTGTATCCAGAATGGTATACAAGTAGTACATCATTCTGCAGAGCAGCCCGTGTTCGATATGACCTATGTTCTTCCGAACATCTCTGAACCTGTGTCGGCGAAAATTTACATCATTGATGATTATTATGCTGATGAAAATCAGCATATTGCAACTATGTTGCTGTCAGAGGAATACTAAGGAACAGAGAGTAGAGGACAAAAAATTTGTCCTCTACTTTTTTTGTAAAAGCATGACGAACATATTTTTATAGCTTATTTTTGAAAGGAGTATGCAATATGGCATTTACCGGTCATGTTAGAAAACGAGAAACTAAATCAGGACTTACAACCTATCAAATCATTGTAGAGGAAGAAATGTCGTGCTCTAATGGCAAAAGAAAACGATATTACAAGACAATAAAAGGCAGCAAAAAAGAAGCAGAAAGAGCTATGCGGCAAATGATCACGGATCTAGAGAATAAAACATTTGTAAAAGATGCAAAGATAACTGTCAAGGATTTCATGCACCAATGGCTTGATCTGTATATTAAGGGGCAGCTTTCCCCTACAACTGTGCAGCATTATATCGATCAGACTGAGAATTATATTATTCCAGAATTTGGCAATCAGAACATTCAACAGCTCCGGAATATCGACATTCAGAAGTGGATCTTTTCTTTACAGACAGCTTCCCCATTGACAGGAAAGCCACTCTCGCCTAAGACAATCAAAAATATCTGGTTGAATCTGTCGGCAGCGATGAAAAAGGCTGTCATGCTGGAATTGATCCCTAAGAATCCTTGTGATAACATCACATTGCCAAAACTAGAACGCTTTCACCCAGAAGTATACAACATGGAAGAAATTGCAAAACTGTTGGAATGTGCAAAGAATACGGATATGTATTTAATACTAATGATGGAGATTTGTCTTGGTTTGCGGCGTGGAGAATTACTTGCATTAAAATGGCATCACATCAATTTTAATGAAGGTATTCTTTCAGTAGAAGAAAATCTTGTCACAATTGGGAAAGAACGCATTACCAAAGCACCGAAAACAAAAAGCGGTGTTAGAGAAATACAGATTCCTGCAACCTTGCTGGAACTGTTGCAACAGACGAAAGCAGAGCGACACGCTGGAGAAAACGCATATATCATTTGCCAGGCAGATGGTTCTCCTTACAAGAGCGATTCCCTATCCTTGAAATTTCGTCGCTTTCTAAAAGCAAATCACCTGAAACACATTCGATTTCATGATCTTAGACATATTAATGCCACAATTATGCTGACATCTGGAATTTCTCCAAAAGTAGCACAAGAACGTCTAGGGCATTCTAATTATCAGATCACCATGGACATCTACAGCCATGTGCTTAAAAGTGTAGAAAAAGAAGCAGCTGACAAAATCGACAACGCATTGTTTCATGTTGACTAAGATTGATTGCCCATACCCCAATATCAAGGTATGGGCAATTTTTTTCGACCTATTATTGTAAATTATTTTTGAACGGACAGACGTTTGTCTGCTTCTATGCGTATAATAAGAATGTGGTTAAGAGGAATTAAGTTCCTATGTCGAAGATATCGGTAAAATATTTGAATGATGAAAATAAAATCAAAAAACCACTTGACAGTAGAAAAAAGACGATGTATAATAAAATATATATAGATCTTTTCTATAAAATTAGCTATAGTGAAAATACAACGAACTTATTGTAACAGAAAATGAGTAGGAGAGAAAAATGAAAAGTGAGCAACTATTATCTTGTATTAAAGAACTTCAAAAATTAGAATGCGTCCAAAAATCAAACGGTATACAGCAAAATTTGAAGCATATTGAAAACCGTATTCATGATAATGAGTTTAAAGTTGTAGTTGTAGGTGAATTTAGTACAGGCAAATCAACATTTATTAATGCAATTCTTGGACAAGATGTGCTTTCACATTCTGTTGAAGAAACTACCGCAACGGTAACTTATATTCATAATGTTCCCCATCAGGATCCAAGGGAGAATTCTTGTCAAATTAATTATCGTTCTGGTATTGTAAAAACAATTTCAAAATTATCTGAACTTACTCACTATACAACAGCACAAAGTCAAAATCATGTTGCTGAAGAAATTTCCAGCGTAGATGTATATGTACATTTTTTAAATGCTAAAGATCCTATCACAATTATAGATACTCCTGGATTAAATGGAGTTGCAGATATGCACCGTGAAATCACAATTGAAGAAATTCAGAAAGCACATGCATGTATTTATCTTCTTTCTTTAAAAGGCATCTCCAACTCTGATATTGATTTCCTAAAAGTACTGCAAAAATATCAAAATCAGTTTATTTTTATACAAAATTTCCGAGATGCACTTAAAATAGAAGAGGGAGAATCCTCCATTCAAAAAATCACAGAAATCAAAAAAATTCTGGAGGAAAAATTCCCACCACAAAAATCGTCTATCAAATATCCTAATCCAATTTGTATTTCTGCTTTACAAGCATTAGTAGCAAAAGATACAAATATTTCTTCTCTTTATGAAAATGGGAAATCACTTACTGCAGAAGATCGGAAAATACTGTTAAAGAATTCAAATTTTTCTGAATTTGAGAAATGTTTAACAGAGATACTCAATAGTGGCGAATATAAAAAAATCGTATTATCTTCCGCAAAAAATGCACTACTTCAAATTGTTGACATCTTAATACAAGAAGAAACCCCCATCGCTAATGCGATGAATCAACTTTTAAAAATTCATGCTAAAGCTAAGCAAAACGATCTTATTGAAAACCGAATTAATCAATTAGAAAATAATAAAAAAATCTACGAACAAAAACTTGAAAACTTTGTGATTGCGAGAAAAAGTGATAATTCTCGGGTTTGCCGTAACTTTATCACTGAACAAATAGAAAATGCAAGACAGCATATTTGGGCATCTGTCGATATTTCTCTTAAATCTTATGAAGATATTGAAGATTTCAGCGAAAAACATAGAGGGAAAAAACTGGGAGAATATTTTTCCAAAGAAAGTACCAATTACTCAAAAAATATTAAAACTGATTTAGATCAAAGAATACAAGAACTTTTGCAGGAAATTTACACAGTTTCCATTTTACAAGCAAAACGTTATAATAGCACGCAAACTAGTTCTAATCCTGAGTCTTATAGCCCTGTTATAGAACTATCTAATTCCAAAATCACAGATAATAAATTGGATTTTAGAAGTGAAAAAGAAAAAATCGCTCAAAAAGAAAACCAAGTTATTCAAAAAAATATAGAAAAAAAGAATAAGTTATTAGATCAACAGGAAGCTCGTTCCAAAGAAACACAAATTCAATGCCAAATTGATGAAGAAAATCGTCTTTATCAAAAACAAAAAAATCGTAACAATAATGTTGGCAAAAAACCTGAATTTCGCTCTTGGTATACTACTGAAACCAGAACAAAAGAAGTATATCGTGGTGGATTCGGACTTTTTGACAAGCTTTTTGGCCCAAAAATAGAAACATATGAAGAACGAATCTACCATGACAATAGCGATGAAATTTCAGCATGGGAACGCAAAAATAATAGTCGTCGCTTACAAAAACAACAAGAAGAAGAGACACATGAAAGAAAAATTAGAGAATTAGAACGCAAAAAAAGAAATTTAGAGGCTTTAAGAGAGAAAAACAAAAATCAAGCACAGCGTATTCAACAACAAATTGATCAATTAAACGACGAGATTCGAGAAGATAAAGAATTGCTTGAATTTAATGAAAAACATGCAAAAAATGAATTGCTAAATATCACAAAAAATGAGCTTAAAAAACAAATTCAACAGCAATTTGAATGTGTAGAATCCAATATGATCACCTATACAGAAGAAATATTTGAAAATAATATTCAAAATATTCAGTCGCTTGTAAAAAAAGCATATTTGGAGTCTACTGAAGCTCGTATTGATGAATTGCAAAAAATCATAAAAGGCAATACATCTGAACTTGAGAAGAAATATCGTGGAAATGAAAGTACACTTCGTAAACTTCATCAAATTCAATCCGATATAAATCAATGACAAAGGAGAAATAAAAATGGGAAATACATATAAGGAACAATATCTAAAAAGTAAAGAACAAATCTGTACTTGCCTGGATCATGCCATTGCTTTTATGGATGAATTAAAAGATGAAGGACGGAAAAACGCCTTAATTAAGCAAAAAAATGACTTGGAAAGCGGCGAATTCACTATCGTTGTTGTTGGAGAATTTAGTGCAGGTAAGTCCACTTTTCTGAACGCTTTGATGGGGAAAAAGCTGCTCCCCTCATTCACCAGTGAAACCACAGCAACTATCAATTTTTTACGGCATAAAGATCGGGCAAAACATGGAGAAGAAGGTTGTGTGCATTTCAACGATGGAAGCATACAAGAAATTGCACATGCTGATAGCGATACCATTGCAAAATTTGTCAGCACAAAAGGAGATCGTGTTGCAGAAACTGTACATCATCTTGACCTTTACATGGATTCTAAATTTTTAGAAAATAATGTAACATTGGTGGACAGTCCTGGATTGAACGGTGTTGCAGCTGGACATGCGGAAATTACAAAAGAACAGATTCAAAAGTCTAGTGCAAGTATTTTCATGTTTAATGCAAAACAACCTGGTTCTAAAACAGACTTTGAAGTTTTAGCTGATTTAAGCAAACGTGTCAGCAGTATCATTTGTGTTTTAAACCAAATTGATACTATTAAAACCAACGAAGGCGATACCGTAGAATCTGTAATTCAGAAACTGAAGAATAACTACAAAGAAGTTATGGGAGAAGAAGTGGATTCTATCCCAGAAATTTATCCAGTATCAGCCTATCAGGCTCTTGTAGGAAGAGACTCCTCCCTTTCTATTCAAGATAACTTAGGCGAATCATATATGCCTACCGCAGAAGAACGAAAAAAATTTGAAGAGAAATCTCAAATGCCGCAATTTGAAAATAGACTGTTTCGTTATCTAACACAAGGAGAAAAAGCAAAGGCTGCTCTTTCTGCACCAATTCAACAAATGCTGAAAATGGTAAGCGATATCAAAGGAGAGTTAGAAGAAGACAAACAGATTTTGGACGGACAAATTGATGCTAATGAGCTGAAAGAGCAAATCGAAGCGTTGGAAGAAGATCGCCAAAAATTAAAGGATGAATTACTCGAAAAGAAAAAGGAAATTCGCAATTGTTTGAACGAAAACAAAAAAGAAATTATTGATGGTGTAAAGGCAGATGCGGATAAATTAAAAACGAGGTTAATTCGCAAAATGGATCTTTGGGAAGAACCTGAGGAGATTGAGCCTGAACGTATTCAGAAACAGTTAGAGCGTGGAATTGAAGAAATTGCAGAAAATGCTGAAGAAACATTTCGTAACAATAATGGTAGAATTATTATTGATTTTACAAATGACATTTTGGATGCTTCTCTTGGAACAAATTTCAAATTCCAAGTTTCAGGTGACTTAGAACCACTTTCCGCAACAAAAATTGGTGTAGAAGAATATCAAAAAGATTTGAAGCGTCTGGAAGAGGAACAAAGAAAACTGGAAGAAGAAAGTAGCAAGTTATCAGACGATTATTTTGCAAAATTAGAAAATGAAGAAGCAAGAGAAGCACTTGAGGCAGAAATTAAAGATAAAAAAGATGCTTTGAATAATTATGAAGAGCTCTCAGCTACAACAATTCCATCTGTTCGTGTGTATACAGAACAAGAACAACGCGAACATACTATCAAGAAAAGAAAATTTCGGGCAGACAAGGTAGAATACATAATGGTCGATGTTACCAAAACAGATGATTCTGAACGCAGAGCATTTATTAACGACCGAAACAACCGAATTAAAAAAAGAGAAGCAGAAATTCAAAAGTTAGAGGAAGAGCTTCGTCAAATGCCAATCGGTAGTTCTAAAGCATTCGCACAAAAACAACAACAGATTGATGCTGCAATTGAAGCAAAACTGGAAGAAAAGAAACGGTTAAACGAAGAATATCGAACTAAAGCAAAGAAAACTATTGAAAAAACACTCCGAAACAACAAACGTATGATTGAAGATTTTTTGGATGACAACATTGATCAATTAAAGAAAACCGTAACCAAACAATATGAACAGAATGAAAATATGCTCGTTAATATCATTTCTGATCAGATTTCCGAAAGTGTCAACCAGAAAATTGAAAAAGCTACTCAGCGAATTACACAAATGCAGGAAGATATGGGGAAGGCAGAAGCAGAAAAAGCAGAGAAATCTACACTTGTAAACGATAGAATTTCCAAAGCTCAAAATCTTCTGAATGACATCAGTGATTTGTATGCCATTGTAGATGAAACTCCTGTAGATGTTATTGAGACTGTAAATTTGGAGGATTAAGCATGTTAGACACTATTAAAAAAATAAGAGACGTTGCTTCATTTTTAAATGATTCAAGTGAAAATGAAACTTTGGATATTATGCAGGAAGCTCTTGAGAAAAAAGAATATTTGATCAGTTTTATGGGTCAGTTTTCTGCTGGAAAGTCTAAATTGATTAATAATATTCTTCAAAAGGATATTTTACCAGTACACATCACAGAAACTACAGCTGTAATTACATTGATTCGATATGGAGAATCTGAATATGCAGAAGTTACATATAAAGACGGTATTGAAAAACAAATTAGTGTTGCAGAATCTCAGCAATTATGGCAATCTGGAGCTGGTGAAGAAATTACAAAAATAGAGGCTATCACTATTTATTTGCCGAATCCGCTTTTAAAAGATGGATTGATCATTGTAGATACTCCTGGTATAAACACAATCATCAATGCTCATATTCAACTCACAACAGAATTGCTAAATCGTTCAGAAAAAGTAGTTTATGTTATGGGAAAATCTCTGACAGAATCTGATTTGAAGTTTATAAAAAAGATTCAAACATGCGGTCTTTCGACATTATTTGTACGTACACATATGGATGTAATCAATTCTGCAGAAGAAACCTTAAAAGAAGCAATTGCTAAAGAAAATTCTGCATTAAATGATATTACAAAAGATCCTATCTTCTTTATTTCCAACGAATCTAATAGTCCCCTTTTCCAAGAAATTAATGCATTGAGAAACTATCTGCAAGTTACATTAGCAGATAATGTTCAGGAAATGCTAGAAATTTCTTGTAAACAGCGACTTGCAATGATTTCATCCAAATTTGCTCAAGAATTGATACAGCAAAAAAATTCTTATCAGCAGCTCGCAGATGGAAAAATGCAAGAGTATCAGGAAAGTAAGAAAAAAATTACAGATGCAATGGAGCAGTTGGATCACCAAATAGAAAAAAGAAGTGCTAATTCTCAAAAAAAATGTCAGGAAGCAAAAGAAGAAGCAGAAGAACTGGTTCAATCTGTACTTAAGAAAACAGGCAATGTAATTCAAAAAACTTTGGATAATCTTTCTTCGAACACAACTGAAAAACAAATAGTAAATGCGACAGAAGATTGCATCTCAGAGCAATGCCACAAAATTCAAGATATCTATATGGATTGCATGGAAAATGTTATTGGTGAAGCACAAGCAGAATTTAAAGAGATTTTGAATAAAAATTTCCCAAATTCTGATATAGACTCTTACATCCCTGAAAATATTGAAGAAACGCAAGAACAACTAGAAATATTAGAAGAAGCAATGAAAAAAGTAAATAGTTTCGAAAACGAACAACAAAATACAGATGCTCAAATTGATGCTTTGAAAGAAACCAATGCTGCTATGCAGGAACAGTTCAATGCAGCATCTGCCAAAAGAGTTGAAGTAGAAAATATTCTAAAAGATTATCCTGCATATGAAAAAAAGTATAAGGTAATTCAAGAAGCTTCTAATGAAAACGAAATGAAAATGAGATCAATTGGAAATGTACTAGATTTTGCAATGATTCTAATACCCGGGAAAGCTTTCACGACAGTTGGAGCAAAAGCATTACAGGGAACTGCTAAAGTTGCTGCAAAAGTAGGTGTATCGGCACAAAAAGTTAGACAAATTGGAACCAAAGCTCGACAACTTGGAAAATTGGCAAGAAAAGCCAATAAAGCAGACACTATATTGGATGTCGCTAGAGTTGGTCAAAAAGTAAATGCTGCGGCTACTACACATGAAGCACGAAAAAATTCCCCTCTGAAGATTTTAGATTATTTCACTTTAGAATATTACTTTGCGAAAATTGGAAAGCATTTCGATAAAAAAGAAATTACAGAAGTTGATAGGGAATATGAAAAAGACTATTACAATAAAAAAGCTGAAATTGAAAAACAGGTTAATGAAAGCGTTCAAGAAGAATTACGGCAACGTATGGCAATGAATCAGAACATGTCTGAAATTCGTCGATTAGAAATGGAAAAAAGATTGCGTCAAACACGCCAGGCAGAAGCAGATCGAGAATTAAAAAAAGTAAAAGCACGCATTGAACAGCAAAAAGTTGCTACTTCTAGAAAAAAAATGTGCGAATTTTATATTCATACAGGAATTGACATAGTAAATTCTTTTGCAGAAGAATTACAAGAACGAATGAAAGATAACTTTCCAAAATATGTTGAACTTTATACTGCATCAGAAAGTGTTACAATTATGAATAAGTTGGCAAATCAAAAGCAAAAACTAGAGGCTCTTGAATTGGAATTTGGAAATCTTAATTCCAATCAAATCCATAAGAAAATGCAGGTCTATCAAGAATATATCAGTTTTTTGAATGATATTATGGGGAATGCAACAGAGGAGATTTAAAATATGAATGAAACCTCTGGAAAAATATTGCTATCTGCAAATACAGAAAATGCCGCTGAGGAATTTTTTAGCCTTTTATTACATCCACAAAACAGGATTATATTTCGTCAGAAATTCCAAAAGTGTAAAAAAATCATAGCTTCCGGAACTGAAATTTTAGGCGAAAAAGAACAGATTCTCTTAAAAGCAGATACTTTATACTTAATGACACATATTATTGCTACAAATACATATATTATGTATTTAAAAAAAGATTCTGCTAATTCCTTTTTTTATGATAAAATTCTTGTATGGCGTACTTTTCCCGCAGAGGACAGCTACGAATTAGAGAATACAATAACTAACTTTCAAAATCAGCAACAGGATTATCCATTTATGGAAATATGTCTTTTGCTATATAATGGAAATATCCAAACAGGAGCAACAGATTTAAAATCAAAATCAGAAGCTTTAAAAGAATCAGAATGTGTTTGCAGAGAAAAATATACGAATTGTAGAGTGTTTTCCATCGATTCTGAATCTCAGTTTTTAGAAAAAATTAACCAGATTCTTCCTATGAATATACAATTTCAATATCAAATGTATTCTAGTAAATTATTAAAAAAATTAAGCACAATAGAGGAAGATTTACAGGAAGCTATGGAATTTTTTAGTATGTACTGTGATTTTCCTGAAGAACTGTTCCCACCAGAAAAATTAGAAAAGATATGCTCTTGGAATCAAATAAAGAATAGCAAAAATGTTTTAAAAACATACTTTGAAAATTTCAAAGGGGCTTATGAATATCACGCAGAATACACAAAGTTGGAACAGTATTTAATAACTTTTTATAAAAAGCACATCGCAGAAATTTGCATATGGAATTTAGAAAAAGATATTTTAAAATTAAAAAATAAATTAAGAAATAAATATAGCGACATTCAAAATCAATACTCTCAAAATTCAGTTCCCGCTCCAGAAAATGAGATTGATTATTCTAAAAAAATGTATACAGATTTACGATTGCAATTTCAAAAAATAATTATTAATTTTTTTGAAGAAGACTCTAAGAAAATTATATATATGCATATCATTAAAAAAATTGAAGTATATAGGAGTAAATTAACATGACACACAAAAAGTTATTAGCAGAGATCATTGCACAATCTAAAGAAAATACTGTACAGTTAAATGCTGAATTAAAAGAACAAATCCAGCAGCAAACCGATAAAGCAAATTGTACTTTACTGGAATCTTTTTCTCAAAGTTACCAGTCAGCATTAAAAGATTTTTCAAAAGAATCGACAAAATTGCAAGAACAACAACAGCAAAAAATGTTAGACTTTGTAGAAAAATTTATAACTGTTGCGGCTAAAAATCAAAAAGACTATATACAGACTTTAAATGATGCCATTGTACAATTAAGCAACGAACAAAACAAAAAAATTGAATCAATTAAAACTAATGTAGCTGAGATTCATAAGGCTCTGAAAGAACACAACGAACATCTTAATGAAACATGGAGCAATATTCAAAAACAAAATAATGAAACACAAGCATTTATCATAAATTCCATATTAGAAATGAAAAACATTTTAAATCAAATTTCAGAAAAGCATTGTACCCTTTCAGATAACATACAAAATGCATTAAAAGAAGAAAATGATACCTTAGAAGCACTAAAAAAACAAGAGGAACAAGCCTCTATTGCCAACTATAAACTATTTAAGAAATTTTCCCAAGAATCATCAGAAAAAATCGCAGAAATAAAATCTTCACTAGATACCTTTACTGAAAATCAAGCTACTGCCAATACTAATCTAAACAAAAAAATTGCACGCACACTGGAAGATAGTGTTGAAAACATGACACAACAATTAGATGAAACATTTCAAAAACATCAAGAAGAAATTTTACATATTGATTCTCAGATTCAGGAGAATACAAAAGCATATCAAGATCAACTTTGCCTTGTAACAAAAGCAATTCAAGACAACAATGAACTATCTTCAAAAGATATTGATCTTTTGGATAGAATGATGAAAGTGAAATAATAATGAATCATAATGAACAAATTATGCAATTATTGTATAATCAGATTGAGAAAGAAAAAAATAAATTGGAAAATGAAAAGTTTAGACAGCAATTTTTATATGTGTGTAATCCAGAATATATTCATCAAATGAAAGTCGTTTTAGCAATTATGAATACTGCATATCACTTAGTAATGGGAAATCAGTTATCACGTGCTCTCAGATATATTGTAATACTCTCTTCTGCAATAGATCATCTGAGATCAAATATAGTACATGAGTGTAATAAAAAATACTTAGATTTTTTAAACGATTAGAATTAAATAAATTTGCGAATAATTTTATATTTGCTAAAATTAAACTACCCTCTCTTTTATGTAGTTCACAAACTTCTGTTGTTCAGGCGACATATGCGTCGTCACTTCGTCGTCGAAAGAAGTGTGCAAAATCAAAAAATAATTGTATTATATGAGATTTTTCATCCATGTCAGAATTGCTCATAACCCGAAGGTCGTCAGTTCAAATCTGGCTCCCGCAACCATAACCGCACTGCACAAATGATACAATTGTGCAGTGCTTTCTTTTTGGAAAAATGCCGAAAATGCGTACTTTTTTCGGATTTATCAAGCAAAAACAGCCTGCTGTGGAGCGTTTTTCCAGCAGGCTGTTTGCATTTCTGAAACAACAAAAAAACGATAGGGTAAAATAAAACGGTAGGTCTGGACTATCGTTTTTTTGTTAAAAGCAATATTTTGATAGAAACACAACAGATTAATGCAGCTTAAATTATCGAAAAATTCGAAAATAGTATTGCTATTTACGAAAAGATGCTGTATACTTATATTAGATGCTAAATTTTCCATAAAGGGAGAGAAAAATGAGTTACAAATTATTTTTAAGTCATTCTTCTAAAGATGAGAAAGTCGTTAAGGCATTCGTTTCGTTTATGTATAAAATTGGGCTTACAGAGAAAGATATTGTTTGTTCTTCTGTACCAGAAACAAAAATAGCAATAGGAAATGATATTTATGCATATCTAAATCAGCTGATTTCTGATGAAAATATATATGCGATTTACTTTTTGTCTGATAATTATTACGCAAGCCCTGTATGTCTAAATGAAATGGGAGCTGTTTGGTTACGGAAGGCAGATAGTTTAAGTATTTTGCTTCCAGGATTTGATTTTAATGATGTACAAGGCGTTGTAGAAAGAAATAAAGTTGGAATAAAACTAGGAACTTGTGATAACATGACAAAAGCAGCTTTTAATGAGTTTCTTAAGATATTAAATGACAAATTTGGTATTCATCCTAATCAGACGCATTGGGAGAATGCTAGAGATGAGTTTTTGAATTTGACTTTAGAAAATAATCGAAAATTTAATATGGCTTTTGCAAGAAGTTATTGTATTGATGATTTGGAGAATGATGGTTGTAAGATCATTAAAAAGGAATCTAATCAAGAAAAAATAACTGCTATAATAAATTTTGAAAAAACAGAAAGTAAATTATGTAGCATTGTTGTATTTGCTGAAAAACGAAATTTTACAAATTATATTGCAAATGATAGAAACTTGTGCTTTGAAGCTTATATATCTGAAGGAATAACTTTTTTGGACATTGAAATTTGCCTTAATGGCATTGACGTTTCCTACGAGATTTATTTAAATGAGGATTTGAGAGAATTCAAAATTCCGCTTGCTCAATTCCAAGGTTCTTTTATGTTTTGGAAAGATTTTTCTGAATTGAAATTTGTGTTTCATAGGAAAAACTTTAGTGGTGAAAGAAAAGTTATAATTGAAAATCTTCGTATCGAATAAACAAATAATTGAATTAATCTTATAAGATAATCTGATACAAAAAGCATTTTTAATAGATTGATCTTTAATGATGAGAATACTATGTAGATGCATTATGGAAAAATAAGAATATAATAAAGATACATGGGAAATCAATTTCAGAGCAATATTGCAAGTGATCAGTTAATTTATTCAAATCAATAGATTCGTTTACTGAAAAAAAGATACCATTTAAGGGGCTATGTTCTTATAGGAATTTCTCAAATTTATTCGGTTAACGAGTGGATTTAATTTTAGAAAAATGACGTTTTGGCTTTACAAAAAGCGATGGAGTAAAATCAAAATTAGAACCATAAAAATGCCATGCTGGGAAAGCATATCTTCTCAGCATGGCATTTTGTTTCTATGAAATGTAGATTTCTTCGTAAAATCCGCCCATTTATTTGCAGAAATTTCAGACAAAACAGCATCGAATCTGCTATCATTATAGCAGAT